>Ga0302322_100003901_pt1 | contig 12878 bp, 10 predicted proteins | sample Fen_T0_2_FD_203757 | JGI IMG/M metagenome (GOLD analysis project Ga0302322, IMG submission 203757) | Peat permafrost microbial communities from Stordalen Mire near Abisko, Sweden - Fen_T0_2 | ecosystem: Environmental > Terrestrial > Soil > Wetlands > Permafrost | place: Sweden: Abisko...
GGCCGTGTCATCGCGATCGCGGGACCGGTCGTCGACGTGGAGTTCCCCCACGACGCGCTGCCCGAGATCAACTTCGCGCTGGAGATGGATGCCGAGCTCGAGGGGGAGACGATCACCATCGTCGCCGAGGTGGCGCAGCAGATCGGCGAGGGCCGATGCCGGGCCATCTGCATGAAGCCGACCGACGGTCTACGGCGTGGCACCCCGGTGCGCAACCTCGGCCGCGGCATCACGATGCCGGTGGGCGACGGCGTGCTCGGACACGTGTTCAACGTCATCGGCGAGCCGCTCGACGTCACCGAGGCCGAGCTCACCGACATCGACGACCGGTGGGAGATCCATCGCCCGTCGCCGCCGTTCGCCGAGCTCGAGCCGAAGGCCCTCATGTTCGAGACCGGGATCAAGGTCATCGACCTCCTCGAGCCGTACGTGCAGGGCGGCAAGATCGGCCTCTTCGGCGGCGCCGGCGTGGGCAAGACGGTGCTCATCCAGGAGATGATCCAGCGGGTCGCCACCCAGCACGGAGGCGTGTCGGTGTTCGCCGGTGTGGGCGAGCGCACCCGCGAGGGCACCGACCTCTGGCTGGAGATGACCGAGTCGGGCGTCATCGAGAAGACCGCCCTCGTCTACGGCCAGATGGACGAGCCGCCCGGCGTGCGCCTCCGGGTCGCGCTGAGCGCCCTCACCGTCGCCGAGTACTTCCGCGACGTGAAGGGTCAGGACGTGCTCCTCTTCGTCGACAACATCTTCCGGTTCGTGCAGGCCGGCTCCGAGGTGTCGACCCTCCTCGGCCGCATGCCGTCGGCCGTGGGCTACCAGCCCACCCTCGCCGACGAGATGGGCGAGCTGCAGGAGCGCATCACCTCCACCAAGGGCCGGTCGATCACGTCGATGCAGGCCGTGTACGTGCCCGCCGACGACTACACCGACCCGGCGCCGTTCACCACGTTCACCCACCTCGACGCCACCACCGAGCTCTCCCGCCAGATCGCCGCACTCGGCATCTACCCGGCCGTCGACCCGCTCGCCTCGACGTCGAACATCCTCGCCCCCGAGATCGTGGGCGACCGGCACTACGCGGTGGCCCGGCGGACCCAGGAGATCCTGCAGCGGTACAAGGAGCTCCAGGACATCATCGCGATCCTCGGTCTCGACGAGCTGTCCGAGGAGGACAAGATCATCGTGGCCCGGGCCCGCAAGATCCAGAGGTTCCTGTCGCAGCCCTTCTTCGTGGGAGAGGTCTTCACCGGTCTGCCCGGCATCTACGTTCCGATCCAGGAGACGGTCGAGAGCTTCGAGGCGCTCAACGAGGGCCAGCTCGACGACGTGCCCGAGCAGGCGTTCTTCAACGTGGGCGGCGTCGAGAGCGTGCTCGCCAAGGCCAAGCAGCTCCAGGAGAGCTGAGCCGATGCCGCTCCACGTCGAGATCGTGTCCCCCGAGCGAGTGCTCTACTCGGGCGAAGGCGACATGGTGGTCGCGCGCGCGGAGTCGGGCGACATCGCCTTCCTGCCGGGGCACGCGCCGTACATCGGTGCCCTCGGTATCGCCGCGGTGCGCGTGCTGCTGCCCCAGTCGGGCGAGCAGGCGGCCGCCGTGCACGGTGGATTCGTCAACGTGAGCAACGACCGGGTGATCGTGCTCAGCGACGTCGCCGAGCTGCCCGAGCAGATCGATGTCGAGCGGGCCCGCGCCGCCCAGGCCCGGGCCCAGGCGGCGCTGCGCGCCGACGAGCACGACGCCGAGGCCAAGTCCGCCCTGGCCCGCGCCACGGTGCGCCTCGAGGTGGCCGGCGCCACCTGAGCGAGCGGAGCGGGGTGACGGACCGAGCGCCGCGACCCGCCGGTACCCTCGGCCGGTGCCCCGGTCCAGCCCGCGTTTCCCCCGCGTTCTCGTCGGGCTCGCGCTCGTGTGCGCGGTGGTGATCGGCGCCATGGGTGCGGGGTCGGTCGCGCCGGCGGGCGCCGCGACGAGCCGCGATCCCGGCGCGTTCCGGGGCCTCGGCGCGTGGGTGGACGCGTTCGACTACGCGCCGGCGTTCCAGTCGGCCACCGGTGTGGTGACGGTCACGCCCGATGCGGTGCCCGACATGGCCGCGCTCGGCGTGAAGACGCTCTACCTCCAGGCCGCGATGAACGACGACCGCGCTCCCGGGATGATCGTCGACGACAAGCTCGTGGGCGACTTCCTGGTGCGCGCGCACCGGGCCGGGATGGACGTCGTCGCGTGGTACTTCCCGGTCCTCTCCGACCCCGCCGCCGACCTCGCCCACGTGAAGGCCATGGCCGACTTCCGCGTCCGCGGCCAGCGGTTCGACGCGCTCGCCCTCGACATCGAGTCGATCAAGAGCGTTCCCGATGTCGACCTCCGCAACGACCGCATCGTCGAGCTCGCCGCGCAGACGCGCAAGCTGGTGGGGGAGCAGCCACTCGGCGCCATCGTCTATCCGGCGGTGCAGGCCGAGGTGATCAACCCGGCGCTGTGGCCCAAGTTCCCGTACAAACGGCTGGCCAAAGCGGTCGACGTGTGGATGCCGATGACGTACTGGACGTTCCGCGACGGCACGTACCGCGACCCGTACATCTACACCGCGGAGAGCGTCGCCCGCCTGCGCGACAACCTCGGCGACAAGCGGGCCATGGTGCACCCCATCGGCGGCATCGGCGACCTCTCCACGGCGAAGGATTACGACGCGTTCCTGAAGGCCGTGTACGAGACCAAGTCGGTCGGCTGGTCGATCTACGACTACAACACGATGGTGTCGAGCGCCTGGCCCCGGCTGCGCACGGGCGGCGTGCCCACCACGACGACCACGACCACCCCGCCGTCCACGACCACTGCCCCGTCGCGCGGGTGAGCGGTCCGCGGCTGGCCGGGACCTCCGAGCTCGCCCGGATGTCGGTCGCGAACGAGCGTCGGTAGGCTGACTCGGTGGGAGCAGGTGAGCGGGGGAAGGTCGCGAACGCCCTGATCGCGGGCGTCAACAAGGCCGGCACCACGTCGCTGTTCGTCACGTTGGCCGGGCACCCCGACATCGCACCCGCCGCGGTGAAGGAGACGCACTACTTCCTCCCGGCCCGCTGGGGGAAGCCGCTCGATCCCCGTGCCGTGTACGAGAGCTACTGGGTCGATGCGGGGGACGCGCCCGTGCGACTGGAGGGGACTCCGGCGTACTTCTCGGGCGGACCGGCGCTGGTGCAGGCGGTGCGCGCGGTGTGCGGCGACGCCCGCATCGTGGTCGTGCTGCGGGAGCCGGTGGCCCGGCTGATCTCGTACTTCACCTACCAGCAGGCCCGGATGCGGATCCCGGAGTCGATGACGCTCGCCGAGTACCTCGCCCGCGCCGACGCGCTCACCGACGCCGACTTCCACGATCCCGACAACGAGGTCTACTTCGGGGTCCGCGGCGGCATGTACGCCGACGACCTGCCCGACTGGGTCGCCGAGTTCGGTGACGACCTGCTCGTGTTGTTCTTCGACGATCTGGTGCTGCACCCCCATGAGACCGTGGCCCGGGCCGCCCGGTTCCTCGGGGTCGACCCGGCCGGACTCCCGGCCGACGGCCTGAGCTCGGAGAACCGCACGACGGGGTTCAAGAACTCCGGGCTCCAACGGATCGCGCTCGGGTTCAACGACCGCTTCGAGCCGTTCCTGCGCCGCCACCACGGGCTCAAGCGGCGGCTCCGCGCGGCCTACTTCAAGGTCAACGGGCGTCCGCTCCCGTTCGCGGTGACCGACGCCGAGCGGGCCGCGCTCCGCGCGCGCTTCGCCGACGCAAACCTCCGCCTCGTGGAGCAGCTCGACGCCATGGGCGTGCGCGACCTGCCCTCGTGGCTGCAGACCGTCGCCCGCGCGTAGTGGGCGACGCCGGGCTCAGTACTGCAGGGCCGCGTACTTCTTGAGCTTGGTCCAGCGGTGGGTGGCGTCGATCGTGCGGATCGTGCCCGACTTCGAGCGCATCACCACCGTCTGGGTGTACGCGCCTCCGGCGAAGTAGCGCACGCCCTTGACGAGGTCGCCGTCGGAGATGCCGGTGGCGGCGAAGAAGACGTCGTCGCTCGACACGAGGTCGTCGGTGGTGAGGACGCGCTCGACGTCGTAGCCGCCGTCGAGCGCGGCCCGCCGCTCCTCGTCGTTGCGGGGCGCGAGCCGGCCCACGATCCCGCCGCCGAGCGCCTTCAGCGCGCAGGCGGCGATCACGCCCTCGGGCGTGCCACCGACACCGAAGAGGATGTCGGTGCCGCTGTCGGGCCAGGCGGTGGCGATGGCGGCGGCGACGTCGCCGTCCTGGATCAGCTTGACGCGGGCGCCCGCCTCCCGGCACTCGCGGACGATGTCGGCGTGGCGCTCGCGGTCGAGGATGACGGCGGTGACGTCACGGACCTCTTCGCCCTTGGCCTTGGCCACGGCCTGGAGGTTGGCGGCCACGGTCGCGTCGAGGTCGATCACGTCGACGGCCTCGGGCCCGACCGCGATCTTCTCCATGTAGACGCACGGGCCCGGGTCGAACATCGTGCCCCGCTCGGCCACGGAGATCACCGCGATCGCGCCGCTGCGCCCGAGCGAGGTGAGGGTGGTGCCGTCGATCGGGTCGACCGCGATGTCGCACGCGGGCCCACCGGCGCCGATCTGCTCGCCGTTGAAGAGCATGGGGGCCTCGTCCTTCTCCCCCTCGCCGATGACGACGATGCCGTCCATGGCGACGGTGTTGAGGACGAGGCGCATGGCGTCGACGGCCGCACCGTCGGCGGCGTTCTTGTCGCCGCGGCCGAGCCATCGACCGCCCGCGAGCGCGGCGGCTTCAGTGACCCGGGCGAGGTCCATGGCGAGGTTCTTGTCGGGGGCCTGGTGCTGTTCCACGGCGCCGACCCTAGCCGTGGCGAACCCGGGGGGAGGAGGGCCGGAGGTCACCACCCCGGGGCCCCGACGGCCGGGCCCCCGGCTCCGGTAGGTTCAGCGGCATCGTCGGCACAGGGGGAACCATGGGGGAGCAGAAGGTCGCGATCGTGACCGGGGCGGGGTCGGGGATCGGGGCGGCCACGGCCCGGCGCCTGGCCACCGACGGGTGGGCCGTGCTCGCGGTCGACCGGGTCGCCGCGGTCGAGTCGGTGGCGGCGGAGCACGCCGCGATCTCGGCCTGCGTGGCCGACCTGAGCGACGAGGCGGGCAACCGGGCGATGGTGGACGCCGCGTTGGCCGGGTACGGCCGGGTCGACGGGTTCGTCGCCAACGCCGGGGTCGCGGGCCAGGGTCGGATCGGCGAGAGCCCGATCTCCGAGCTCGACCGGATGTGGGCCGTGAACGTGCGGGCCGTGGTCCTCGGCATCCAGGCCGCGCTCCCGGCCCTGCGCGAGACCACCGGCGCGATCACGGTCACCTGCTCGGTCTCGGGCCTCTTCGCCGACCCCGACATGTGGGCCTACAACACCACCAAGGGGGGCGCGGTGAACCTCGTCCGCACCGCGGCGTTCGAGCTGGGTCCGCAGGGCATCCGGGTCAACGGCGTCTGCCCGGGGCCCATCGCCGGCACCGGGATGACCGGCCCGATCGAGCAGGGCATGCCCGAGCTGTACGAGTCCATGCGAGTCCACATGCCCCTCCAACGCTGGGGCCGGCCCGACGAGGTGGCCGCGGCCCACGCGTTCCTCCTCTCCGACGACGCGTCGTTCATCACCGGGGTGCTCCTCCCGGTCGACGGTGGGGTCACCTCGGGCACGGGCCAGTTCCTGCCCCGGGCTTGACCGCGTGACGGTCCGTTACCCTGAGGTGGTGACGGGAACCGGACGCGACCGCTGGCAGCAGGCGTTCTCGGCGTCGTCCACCCGCGACGCCGACTTCACCACCCACTCGGGCCGCCCGGTCGAGCCGGTGTACGGGCCCGCCGACGGCGAGCACCCCGGCGAGTACCCGTTCACCCGGGGGCCGTACGCGTCCATGTACCGCTCGAAGCTGTGGACGATGCGGATGTTCGCGGGCTTCGGCACCGCGCCCGACACCAACCGCCGCTTCCACGAGCTCCTCGCCAACGGCGGCGACGGGCTCTCCACCGCGTACGACCTGCCCACGCTGCTGGGGCGCGACTCCGACGATCCCCTCGCGCTCGGCGAGGTGGGGAAGTGCGGCGTCGCCGTCGACACGCTGGCCGACGTCGAGGACCTCTACGCGGGGATCGACCTCGGCGCCGTCACCACGTCGATGACGATCAACGGTCCGGCCGCGGTGCTCCTCGCGATGTACGTGGCCGCGGCCGAGAAGACGGGCGTCGAGCGCGCGCGCCTCGGCGGGACGCTCCAGAACGACATCCTGAAGGAGTACCAGGCCCAGAAGGAGTACATCTTCCCACCGCGCCCGTCGATGCGGCTCGTGGCCGACACGATCGCGTTCTGCGCCGTGGAGATGCCGAAGTTCCACCCGGTGTCGATCTCCGGGTACCACATCCGCGAGGCCGGGTCCACGGCCGCGCAGGAGCTGGCGTTCACCCTGGCCAACGGCTTCGCGTACGTGGAGGAGGCCCAGGCCGCGGGGCTCGCCGTCGACGAGTTCGCGCCGCGGCTGTCGTTCTTCTTCAACGCGCACCTCGACTTCTTCGAGGAGATCGCGAAGTACCGCGCCGCGCGGCGCATCTGGGCCCGCTGGCTGCGCGAGCGGTACGGCGCCACCGACGAGCGCTCCTGGCGGCTCCGCTTCCACACGCAGACCGCGGGGGTGTCGCTCACCGCGCAGCAGCCCGAGATCAACATCGTCCGGACCGCGATCGAGGCGCTCGCGGGGGTGCTCGGGGGCACGCAGAGCCTGCACACCAACTCGATGGACGAGACGCTCGCGCTCCCCACCGAGAAGGCCGCCCGCATCGCCCTGCGTACGCAGCAGGTGCTCGCGTACGAGACCCGCGTCGCGAACGTCGCCGATCCGCTCGGCGGCTCCTTCTTCGTCGAGGCGCTCACCGACGAGCTCGAGGCCGCGGCCGAAGCAGTGTTCGCGTACCTCGGGGACGTGGGCGGCGGCTCGATGCGGGAGGGCGTGCTCCAAGCGGTGGAGCAGGGCTGGTTCCAGCGCGAGATCGCCGACTCCGCGTACGACCTCGAGCGCAAGGTCAACCGCGGCGAGCACCTCGTCGTCGGGCTCAACGTCGCGCGCGAGGGCAACGACGACGCGCCGCCCGAGATCCTCCGCATCGGCCCCGAGGTCGAGGAGCAGCAGCGCAAGCGGCTCGACGCGGCGAAGGGCGCCCGCGACGCCGATGCCGTCGGTCGCGCGCTCGTCGAGGTCCGGGCCGTGGCGGCCCGTCCCGACGTCAACGTGATGCCGGCCCTCGTCGACGCCGTGGGCGTGTACGCGACGGTGGGCGAGATCTGCGCCGCGCTCGCCGACGAGCTCGGGCGCTACGTCGAGACCCCGGTCATCTGACCCGACGTCGGATGCCGTGATGGATGCCCGCCTGCTCGATGCCGCGCGCGCGGCCGAGGGGTTCATGCCCGACGCCGAGGGCCTCGCCCTCTACGCCGCCGGTCTGGAGGGCGCTGCGGTCGGTCCCCTGCTCGAGATCGGCACGTACTGCGGAAAGTCGGCGATCTACCTGGGTGCGGCCGCGCGCGAGCGTGGCACCGTGGTGTTCACGGTCGACCACCACCGGGGCTCGGAGGAGAACCAGGCCGGTTGGGAGCACCACGACCCCCGGTTGGTCGACCCGCGCACGGGGCGCATGGACACGCTGCCGTTCTTCCGCCGCACGATCGAGGAGGCCGGGCTCGACGACGCCGTGGTCGCGGTGATCGCCGACTCGCCGACGGTCGCCCGGAGCTGGGCCACCCCCCTCGGGCTCTGCTTCGTCGACGGCGGGCACGCGTACGACGTCGCGCGGGCCGACTACGAGGCCTGGTCGCCGTTCGTCGCCCCGGGCGGGATGCTGGTGTTCCACGACGTGTTCGAGGACCCGGCCGAGGGCGGCCAGGCTCCGTTCCTCGTCTGGCAGGCGGCGGTCGACTCGGGCCGGTTCGCGCCGGTGTCCACCACCGGCAGCCTGCGCGTCCTACGCCGGGTCTGACCCTCGGCGCGAGCGCTCCGATTCGATCGCCTCGCCGGCCGCGATGAGCTCGGCGGAGGTGAGGCCGATCGGCAGGCCCTCCCCCCGGAAGAGCCCGGCCGTGGGACCGTGGCCGCCGAGCGCGTTCGCCGCGAGCACGACCGCGGCGGAGTTCCAGGTGGGCTGCTCGACGGGGTAGAGCTCGCCGTCGGAGTGGAACCGCTCGCCGTCGAAGTTGGCGCCCGTCCAGTAGCCGCCACCCTCGGCCCGCAGGAACTGCACCCACGCGAACAGCTTGTGTGCATGATCCTCGGCGCCGATGGCGTCGAGCGCCATCACGAACTCACAGGTCTCGGCCGCGGTGACCCAGGGCCGGTCGGCGACGCAGCGCACGCCGCGCCCTTCGACCACGAAGCGCTCCCACCCCGCGGCCACCCGCATCTGCGCAGGCTGCCCGCGCAGCACGCCGCCGAGGATCGGGTAGTACCAGTCCATCGCCCAGCGGTCCTTGTCGAGGAACACGTGGGGCCGGTGGGCAACCGCGATCGCGAGGTTGCCGAGCGAGAGCTCCCAGTCGGGGCGGTCGCGGCCGAGGCGCTCGGCGATGGCGATGGCGCAGCGCAGGCTCGAGAACAGGCTCGACGAGCCGGTGAGCAGCGCGCCGTCGCCGGGGTCGTCGCCCCGCCACGCGATCTCGCCCGATTCACGCTGGTGCGACAGCACGTAGTCGACCGCGGGCTCGACCACGGACCAGAAGGCGTCGAGGAAGCCGGTGTCACCGGTGGAGAGGTAGTGGTGCCACACGCCGTTGGCGACGTAGCCGGTGACGTTGGTGTCGAGCGTCGGGTCCTTGACCTCTCGCCCCACGGTGTAGGCGTGCCAGCCGCCGTCCTCGCGCTGCATGGTGCGCAGCCACTCGTATGCGTGCTCCGCTTCGGCGTACTTGCCCCCGACGTCGAGCGCCATCGCGGCCTCGACCAGGTTCCACGGGTCGGTGTGGTTCCCCGGCGTCCAAGGGATGTTGCCGTCGGGCTCCTGGATCGCGGCGATCGCGTCGACCGTCTCGGCCACTTCCTCGGCGCTCATCACGCCGGGAACCTCGGGCAGGGGGGCGCGGGTCAACCGACCTTCTCGGTGTAGACGACCAGGCTCTTGCCCATGATCGGGTTCAGCGCCCGCTCGACCTGCCCGAGCCAGGCCGGTTGCTTCGTGATCTGCCAAGCGAGGAGGTCGTGGTACTTGCGGACCGCCGGCGCGCCGTCGTTGTCGACGCCGACGGAGCACTTCAGCCACCAGTACGGCGAGTGCAGCGCGTGCGCGTGGTGCGAGCCGCGCAGGTACAGCCCGGCCGACTCGAGCCGGTGCTCGAGCTCGTGCTGGCGGTAGATGCGGACGTGGCCGCCGGGGCGGTCGTGGTAGTTGCGGTCGAGCGCCCAGCTGACCCGCTCGGGCCAGCGCGTGGGAACGGTGACCGCCATGCGGCTGCCGGGGCGTAGCACGCGGACGAGCTCGGCGATCGCGCCGCGGTCGTCCCAGATGTGCTCGAGAACCTCGGAGGTGATCACGCAGTCGAAGCTGGCGTCGGGGAAGGGGAGGGCGAGCGCGCTGCCCTGAACCGGACCGCCGATGCGGCCGTGGGGCAGCTCGCCGGCGTCGGCCATCTCGCTGGTGACGTAGTGGACGCCCTTGAGCTCCTGCTCGTCGAGGTCGAGCGCGATCACGGTCGCGCCGCGCCGCCAGGCCTCGTACGCATGGCGTCCGCCGCCGCAGCCCATGTCGAGCACGCGCGCGCCGTCGCGCACCCCGAGGCGGTCGAAGTCGACGGTGAGCATCGGCTAGCGCACCCGGGCGTCGTGCGCCGTGCGCGCGTGGTCGTCGAGGAGGATGCGCCACTGCTCGATGGTCCCCTCGGCGGTGGCCCGCCAGGTGAACATGCCGAGCGCGCGGTCACGGCCCGCGGCACCGATGCGGGCGCGCAGGTCGGCGTCGCCGAGGGCCCGGAGGATCCCGGCGGCGAGCGCCGACGGGTCGCCCGGGGGCACGAGGAGGCCGGTCTCGTTGTCGCGGCCCACCACTTCGGGCACTGCGCCGCCCGTGGTGGCGACGAGCGGCACGCCGCAGGCCATGGCCTCGACCGCCGGGAGCGAGAAGCCCTCGTAGAGGGAGGGCACGCACGCGACCTCGGTCTCGGCGTAGAGCTCGACGATCCGCTCGGTGGTGACGCCGGAGACGAACTGCACGGCGCCCGAGAGGCCGAGCCGCTCGATGAGGGCCGGGATCTTGGAGCGGTCGCGGGGCTTGCCGATGACCACGAGGTGGGCGTCGGGGCGTTCGGTGCGCACCTTGGCCAGGCCCTCGAGGAGCGGGGCGAGGCCCTTCATGGGGACGTCGGCGCTGGCGGTCGTCATGAGCCGGCCGGGGACCCGGGCGATGTGGGGCATGGGCCGGAAGATCTCGGGGTCCACGCCCACGGGGACGATGTGGAGGCGGTCGGACGGCACACCCATCTGCGCGGTGATGTCGCGCTTGGACGACTCGGACACGGTCACCAGGCGCGGGATCTGCCGGGCCACGTCCATCTGCATCCCGAGGAACCCGTACCAGCGGCGAAGGGTGAGCTTGCGCAGCGGGTTCGTGTTGTGGGCGTAGTCGAGGTCGCGGTCGACGGTGATGGGGTGGTGGAGGGTGGCCATGACCGGCCAGCCGTCCTCCTCCATCATCGGCACCAGGCCCCGGCCGAGGCACTGGTTGTCGTGGACGAGGTCGAAGTCGGCCCGGCGGTCCTGGAGCGCACGGCGGGCCCGGAGGCTGAACGTGTACGGCTCGGGGAACCCGGCCCCGCACATCAGCAGGAACTCGCGCAGGTCGATGGAGTCGCGGACCTCGTGCGGGAACGGCACCCGGAACGGGTGCGACGACCGGTAGAGGTCGAGGCTGGGGATCTCGACGAGCTGCGACATGTCGTCGAGCTCGGGGTAGGGCGGCCCGGAGAACACCGTGATGTGGTGCCCGAGGGCGGTGACCTCACGGGCGAGGTAGCGGGTGTACACCCCCTGCCCACCGCAGTGGGGGTTGCCACGGTAGATCAGCCAGGCGATGCGCAGGGGCTGGTCGTCGGCCGGAGGGGAGAGCCGGGTGGGCACGTGGGGGGAAGGTGACGGGGCGCCAGACATGAACCTGGCAGCCTACCTGCGCGCTTCCCGCCGATAGCCTGCGGCGGTGTTCACTCCGGACGACGGGTCGCTCGCTCGCGCTCGCTCCTTCACCCCGGAAGCCGTTGCCGGAGTGGGGACGGTGGCGGAGCCCCGCTGGTCGCCCGACGGGCGTCGCCTGGCCTGGGTGCGGGGCGCCGGAGGGACCGCGGTGCTCGTGGTGGACGGGCGTCCCGTCCCCGACGTGGTCGCGGCCGGGACCCGGGGCGGGACCTTCGCCTGGTGCGCAGCCGATCGCCTGGTGGTGGTCGGCGACGGCGGCCTGCGGGCGGTCCGGCCCGACGCCCCGGGCCCGGCCCCGCTCGTGGCCGCAGCCGTGGGGAGCCCCGCCGCGCCCGCAGTGAGCACCACCGGCCTGGTGGCTTTCGTGGACGAGACCGACGACGCCTGCGTGGTGAAGGTGGCCCCCGTCGACGGCTCCCGGGCTCCGTGGGTGGTGTCGCAGGCCGACTTCGCGTGGGACCCGGCCTGGTCCCCCGACGGGGCCCTCCTCGCGTGGCACGAATGGGATGAGCCCGCCATGCCCTGGGACGGCTCCCGGATCGTGGTCGCCGCCGCCGACGGCACCGACCGCGTGGTGGTCGCGGGCGGGCCGGACGAATCGGTGGGCCAGCCCCGGTTCGCGCCCGCGGGTCCGGCGCGGCTCGCGTTCGTTCACGACCGCGACGGCTGGGCCAACGTCACCGTGGCCGGACCCGACGGCCGGGCGCGGGCGGTGGTCGCGGCCGAGGCGCACGAGCACGCGGGGCCGTCGTGGGGCCCGGGGCAACGGTCGTTCGCGTGGTCACCCGACGGCGCCCGCCTTGCGTGGTGCCGCAACGAGGACGGCTTCGGCCGCCTGGTCGCCGCTGCGGTTGCCGGATGGCCGGTGGGCGAGTGGTCGAAGGGATGGCACCACGGCCTCGACTGGGGCCCTGGCGGGCTCGTGTGCGTGCGCAGCGGCGCGCGCACCCCGCCGACGGTCGTCGTGCTCAGCGGCGACCCGTCCGACCGGCGCGTCGTCGACGTCGCCCCGGGCGCCGACGCCCTCCCCGTCGACGACTTCGTCGAGCCCCGTCCGGTGACCTGGCCCGCTCACGACGGCACCGCGGTCCCCGGTCTGCTGTTCGCGTCGCCCGGCGTCGAGCACCCGCCCCTCCTTGTGCAGCTCCACGGTGGTCCCACCGACCAGGCCCGGGTGGAGTGGGCGCCCCGGGTCCAGTACTGGGTCGCCCGGGGGTGGGCCGTCCTCGCGCCCAATCCGCGGGGGTCCACCGGCTCCGGGCGCGCCTACACCCAGGCCCTCCGCGGTGGATGGGGCGACCTCGACGTCGACGACGTGATCGACGGCATCCGGGCCGCGGTCGCGCAGGGCTGGGCCGACCCGAACCGGGTCGCACTCGTCGGTGGGAGCGCGGGTGGCTTCCTCGCGCTGCTCGTCGCGGCCCGTGCGCCCGAGCTCGTGCGCGCAGTGGTCGCGTCGTACCCGGTCACCGACCTCGTCGTGCTCGCGGCCGACACCCACCGCTTCGAGCGGCGCTACTCCGACTCGCTGGTCGGCCCGCTCCCGGCCGCGGCCGACACCTACCGCGATCGGTCGCCGGTCACCCACGCGGCCGGACTGCGCGTCCCGCTGCTGGTGCTCCAGGGCGACGCCGACCCAGTG
>Ga0302322_100003904_pt1 | contig 12875 bp, 13 predicted proteins | sample Fen_T0_2_FD_203757 | JGI IMG/M metagenome (GOLD analysis project Ga0302322, IMG submission 203757) | Peat permafrost microbial communities from Stordalen Mire near Abisko, Sweden - Fen_T0_2 | ecosystem: Environmental > Terrestrial > Soil > Wetlands > Permafrost | place: Sweden: Abisko...
TCGGTGGTCGTCAGGGGAAGATCACCGGGCGCGCCGCGGCGGGCGAGGAGTCACGGATCAGGTGAGGCACGGGTCGATGGTCCCTCACCCGACGACGGTGTGCAGGCATCGAATGGTCGCACGGCCGGCAACGGCGCCGGCCGGGGGACGAGGTGCGTGATGAAGGCCGTGGTGGGTGACCGGCTGCTGATCAACGCGGCCCATGTGGGCGGCGCCGTCCGGGACGGCGAGGTGCTGGAGGTCCGGGGTCCGGACGGCGCGCCGCCGTACCTGGTGCGCTGGGCGGACGGCCACGAGGGCCTGGTCTTCCCCGGGCCGGACGCCGTCGTCCGGCACCCGGGGGACTGACCTGCCCGTCAGACCCGCAGGTCGGCCGCCGGGAAGGGCGGCCGCTCGTCGAACCGGACCGACAGGCGCCCCGCGCCCCGCCAGATCCGGGCGAGCACGTCGCGGTCGGCCGGGTCGACGAGGTTGCCCATGACGCGCAGGGCGAGCTTCATCAGCGAGCGCGAGCGCATGCCCACCGGTCCGGCGACCGGCAGCAGCCCCGGCACGGTGAGCAGCCCGGCCAGGCGCCGGGCGATGGAGAACGCCTCGCCGTAGTGGCGCCGCAGGGTGGCCGGCCACGCCTGCGCCAGGTCGAGCCGGCGGTACCGGTCACCGGTGAGGACGGCGGCGACGAGCCGGCCCGTCTCCAGCCCGTAGTCGATGCCCTCGCCGTTGAGCGGGTTGACGCACCCGGCGGCGTCGCCGATCAGCGCCCAGTTGCGCCCGGCGATGCCGGACACCGCCCCGCCCATCGGCAGCAGCGCGGACGACGCCGCCCGGACGTCGCCCTCCAGCTGCCACTCCTCGCAGCGCAGCAGGGCGTAGTGGTCGAGGAGGCCGCGCAGGTTGACCTCGGCCGGCCGGCGGCTGGTGGCGAGCGTGCCGACGCCGAGGTTGACCTGGCCTCCCGACAGCGGAAAGACCCAGCCGTAGCCGGAGAGCAGCTCGCCGTCGCTGCCGCGCAGCTCCAGGTGCGAGGAGATCCACGGGTCGTCGGAGCGCCCGGACGTCACGTAGCCGCGGGCCGCCACGCCGTAGGCGGTGTCCCGGTGCCAGCGGCGGCCGAGCACGCGCCCGAGCTGGGACCGCGCGCCGTCCGCGACCACGAGCCGCCGGCAGGCGATGGTGCGCCGCCCGCCGTCCGGACCGGTGACGACGACGCCGCGCACCCGGTCGCCGTCCAGCTCGACGTCGATCGCGCGGGTGCCCTCCAGGCCGACCGCGCCGCAGGCCAGCGCGACGTCCCGGACGGCGGCGTCCAGCTCGGTGCGGGGAACCGCGGCGCCGTGGTCGGGCAGGCGCCCGCCGGGCCACGGCAGGTACAGCTCCTGGCCGAAGCCGCCGGCCCGCAGGCCCCGGTTCACCGCGCGGCCGGCGAGCCACGGCGTCATCCCGAGGAGGTCCAGCTCCTTGATCGCGCGGGGGGTGAGGCCGTCGCCGCAGGTCTTGTCCCGGGGGAAGGTCCGCGCGTCGGCGAGGACGACGTCCAGGCCCGACCGCGCAGCCCAGGCCGCCGCCGCCGATCCCGCCGGGCCGGCCCCGACGACGAGCACGTCGGTCTCGTGGACGTCGGTCCCGGGGACGGCGGGCCGTTCGACGGCAGGGGAGGTCACCCCTCGAGTGTCACCCACGGGCGCGGCCCGCGCGCCACCGGGGTGGCCGGCCGCCGTTCGGCGCGCCGCTGCGGCGCGTGGGGCGCATGGGAGCGCGCCGACCGGCCGATGGTGGTTCGCTGACCTTCGTGCCGAATCAACCCGAAGGTGCCCTTCAGCCGAACGGTGCGGACGCCTCCCACACCTCCCACGCCGGCCTGCGGGCCTGCCTGTTCGACCTGGACGGCGTGATCACGCAGACCGCCGTGCTGCACGCCGCAGCGTGGAAGCAGATGTTCGACGCCTTCCTCGCCGACCCCGCCCGGGCCGGTGGCCCCCAGCAGCCCTTCACCGACGCCGACTACCAGCGGTACGTCGACGGGCGCCCGCGCTTCGACGGCGTCCGCACGTTCCTCGCCGCCCGCGGGATCACCCTGCCCGAGGGCGAGGACGACGACCCGCCGGACGCGGTGACGGTCCACGGGCTCGGCAACCGCAAGAACGAGCTGGTGGTGGCCGCGATCGCGCGGGGTGAGGTGACCGTCTACGAGGGCTCGGTGCGGTTCCTGCACGCCGTGCGGGCGGCCGGGCTGCGCACGGCGGTCGTCTCCTCCAGCGCGAACACGGTCGACGTGCTGCGCTCGGTGGGCCTGGCCGACCAGTTCGACGCCCGGGTGGACGGCGTCGTCGCCAAGGAGCGCGGGCTGCCGGGCAAGCCGGCCCCCGACACGTTCGTCGCCGCCGCCCGGGACCTGGGCTGCACCCCCGCCGAGGCCGTCGTCTTCGAGGACGCGCTGGCCGGGGTCGCGTCGGGCCGGGCCGGCGGCTTCGCGCTGGTCGTCGGGGTGGACCGCAGCGATCCGGGCGACGACGCGCACGGCGCGGCGTTGCGGGACCACGGCGCGGACGTCGTCGTCCGGGACCTCGCGGACCTGGACGTCGCGGCGCTGCGCCCGGCCGTGCGGTCCGGCGGTGCCTCGTGAGCACCGGCGCGATGAGCCTGCCCGGTCTCGGCGGCCGGGGCGGCCGGGGCGGCGGTCGGCGGCACGCTCCGAGCCAGGAGGGCGTCGGCCCGGGCCTGACCGGACCCGCCGGCGAGCCACCGGTGGAGAACCCGTTCGAGGTCGCGCCGTGGGTCGTGCGCGAGCGCGGCCTGAACCTCAACATGCTGGCGCGCACGGAGTCGGTGTTCGCGCTGTCCAACGGGCATGTCGGCCTGCGCGGCAACCTCGACGAGGGCGAGCCGCACGGCCTGCCCGGCACGTACCTCAACTCGGTGTACGAGCGGCGCCCGCTGCCCTACGCGGAGGCGGGATACGGCTACCCGGAGTCCGGCCAGACCGTCATCGACGTCACGAACGGGAAGATCCTGCGCCTGCTCGTGGACGACGAGCCCTTCGACGTCCGGTACGGCGCCCTCCTCCAGCACGACCGCACCCTGGACCTGCGCGCGGGGACGCTCCGCCGCGAGGTGCGCTGGCGGACGCCCGCCGAACGCCTGGTCGAGGTGACGACCACCCGGCTCGTCTCGCTGACCCACCGCTCGATCGCGGCGATCTGCTACGAGGTGACGGCGGTGGACGGCCCGGCGCGCATCGTGCTGCAGTCGGAGCTCGTCGCCAACGAGGACCTGCCGCGGTCCGGCGGTGACCCGCGCGTCGCCGCCGTCCTGGAGTCCCCGCTCGAGGCGATCGAGCACGATGCCCAGGGCACCCGGATCCAGCTGCTGCACCGCACCCGGCAGAGCGGCGTGGGTGTCGCGGTGGCCGCCGACCACGTGGTGGAGGCGCCGGAGGGCGTCCGGGTGGTCACGGCCTCGGAGGCCCGCGAGCACTGGGCGCGCGTCACGGTCTCGGCGGCGCTGCGGCCGGGGCAGACGCTGCGCGTGATCAAGTTCATGAGCTACGGCTGGTCGTCGCTGCGGTCCACGCCGGCCCTGCGCGACCAGGCCCCGGCCGGGCTGACGGGCGCCCTGCTCACCGGGTGGGACGGCCTGCTGAGCGACCAGCGCGCGTACCTCGACGACTTCTGGGCCGGGGCCGACGTCCAGGTCGACGGCGACGAGGAGCTGCAGCAGGCGGTGCGGTTCGCGCTGTTCCACGTGCTGCAGTCGGGCGCGCGGGCGGAGGAGCGGCCGATCCCGGCCAAGGGCCTGACGGGTCCCGGGTACGACGGGCACTGCTTCTGGGACACCGAGTCGTTCGTGCTGCCCGTGCTCGTGCACACCGCCCCGGGCGCCGCGGCCGACGCGCTGCGGTGGCGATACCGGACCCTGGACGCCGCCCGACGGCGGGCCGGGCAGCTGGGCCTGCGCGGGGCGGCCTTCCCGTGGCGCACCATCACCGGCGAGGAGTGCTCCGGGTACTGGCCGGCGGGGACGGCCGCGTTCCACATCAACGCCGACATCGCCGACGCCGTCATCCGGTACGTGGACGCCACGGGTGACGAGGCGTTCGAGGCGGAGGTCGGCCTGGAGCTCCTCGTCGAGACGGCCCGGCTGTGGATCAGCCTGGGCCACTTCGACCTGTTCGGCCGCTGGCGCATCGACGGCGTCACCGGCCCCGACGAGTACTCGGCGGTCGCGGACTGCAACGTCTACACCCAGCTGATGGCCCAGCGGAACCTGCGCGCCGCGGCGGCCGTCTGCCTGCGCCTCCCCGAGGAGGCCGAAGGGCTCGACGTCACCGCGGACGAGCTGGCGGGCTGGCGGGCGGCGGCGGCCGCCGTCCACGTGCCCTACGACGAGGTGCTGCGGGTGCACGAGCAGTCCGAGGGGTTCACCCGGCACGCGCCGTGGGACTTCGAGGGGACGCCGCCGCAGATGTACCCGCTCCTGCTGCACGTCCCGTACTTCGACCTCTACCGCCGGCAGGTCGTCAAGCAGGCCGACCTGGTGCTGGCCATGCAGCTCTGCGGGGACGCCTTCACGCCCGAGCAGAAGGCGCGCAACTTCGCCTACTACGAGCAGTTCACGGTGCGGGACTCGTCGCTGTCGGCGTGCACCCAGGCCGTGATCGCGGCCGAGGTCGGCTGCCTCGACCTGGCCTACGCGTACACCGCCGAGGCCGCCTTCATGGATCTGCACGACCTGGAGCGCAACACCGGTGACGGCCTGCACATCGCCTCGCTCGCCGGTGCCTGGACGGCGCTCGTCGCCGGGTTCGGCGGCATGCGCGACCACGACGGCGTCCTCGTCTTCGCGCCGCGCCTGCCGCCGGGCCTCACCCGGCTCGCCTTCGTCATCCGGCACCGGGGGCTGCGGTTGCGGGTGGAGACGGACGGCGACCGCGCCACCTACTCGCTGAGCGACCACGGGGCGTCGCTGGACGTCGTCCATCACGGCGAACGGGTGACGGTCGTCTCCGGGGTCCCGCTGACCCGGCCGGTGCCCCCGCCGCCCGTGCCCCCGACGGTGCACCAGCCGGCGGGCCGTGCGCCGCGCGCCCGCACGGCGCCCTGATCACGACCCGGATCCCGACCCTGGTCACGACCGGATCACGGCCCTGGTCACGGGTCTCGAGATGCCGAACCCGGCCGGTTGTTCTTGGATGGCAGGGCGCGCCGATCCACGGCGCCGGACGCCAGGAGGACGACGACGATGCCCACCCGCACCGCGACCACGACCTGGAACGGCAGCCTGCAGGAGGGTGCGGGTTCCATCGCGCTCGTCAGCTCCGGACTGTCCGGCTTCGACGTCTCCTTCCCCAAGCGGGCGGCGGACGAGGCCGGCGGCGTCACCAGCCCCGAGGAGCTCATCGCCGCCGCCCACTCCGCCTGCTACGCCATGCAGTTCTCGGCGCTGCTGGGCAACGCCGGGGGCACCGACATCTCGCTGTCGGTCTCGGCCGACGTCACGCTGCGGCCCGACCCCGCCGGCGGCTTCCGGATCTCGGGCATCGTGCTCCACGTGTCCGGCAGCGCGTCGGGCGTGGACGTCGACACCTTCGCCAAGCTGGCCGACGAGGCCAAGGCGGGGTGCCCCGTCAGCAAGGCCCTGACCGGCACGGACATCACGCTCGACCTCGGCTGAGCCGCCGCCCGCACCGATCCGCCCGCCCGCTCCGGCCGGCGTGCGGACGAGGGGCTACGCCAGGTACCAGGGACTGGCGTAGCCGAGCGCCCAGCCGAGCCCGGAATGGGCTCGCGGGTGCGTGGCACCGAACGGGCGCTGCGGGTCGCCGACCCGAAGCACCAGCCAGCGCGCGTCGTCCGGCACCGCCACGGTGATCGTCGAGACCTCGCCGACGGTCACCGTCGCGGTCGCGACGACGTGGACGCCGCCCGCCCCGCCGCCCCCGGACCGGTCCGCGAACGCGCTGCTGCCGAGCACCTGCAACTGCGCGGCGTGACCGTCGTAGCCGCCGCCGGCGAGGTCGACCGCGAGCTGCGCGGTCCGGCCGGTCCGCAGGTCGGATCCCATCGGGACGCCGTCCAGCGTGGCGTCCAGGCGCAGGCCCACCTCGCGCGTGGCGTAGGTGCGGCGTCCCTCGAGCGTGGCGCGGACCCCGGCCCGGCTGTGCTCGGGCGCCCACAGGCCGGTCCGGCCCTTGCCGACCAGGCCGTACGTCCTGCCGTGCTCGTCGCTGCAGCCGATGAGGCCGGGCCGCCAGCCGGCGTCCAGGCACTCCGCGATCGGCGAGCGGTGGCCGTCGTCCGTCCCCTCGAAGAGGAAGTCGTACGTGCGGTTGAACACCTCGAGGGCGACCATCCGGCGGGTGAGCGCCTCGCGCCGGTCGACGTCGGGCAGGGACCGGGAGAACCCGTCGAGCCGGCCCGGTTCGCGGCCGGGGTGGTTGTACCCGAACAGCGCCGACGGGTCGGTGCCCGTCAGGAAGTCGTGGAGGCCGTCGAGCCGTCCGGGCGTGGTCACCGGCACGTACTGCTGGCTGAACCAGACGTTGACGTGCCCCAGCCACGGCTCGGTCCACTCGAAGCCGCGCAGGGCGGTGAACTCGCCGGGCACGTCGTGGGCGTCGGCGAACTCCGCCGTCCGCTTCCAGGCCTCGTCGTCGATGCTGCGCGGCGCGTACCGGGCGACGGCCAGGGCCTGCTCGTGCGGGTAGTCGTCCAGCCCGAGGTGCGCCAGGCGGTCGGCGGGGATCGAGGCGTGGTCGGTGAGCGCCGCGACGTCCAGCCCTGCCTCGCGCAGCTGCCCGAAGGCGCGCTCCGGATCGCCCCGGCCGTCCGAGTGCAGGGAGTGGTTGTGCAGGTCGGCGAAGAGCAGGCGCCGCTCGCCGGGATCGCCCAGGCGCGAGCGCCGCTGCGCAGGGTCGGAGGAGCTCATCGTCCGACGACGGTACACCGGACGCCTGGTCGCGGGCCCGGCGGGGTGGACGGCGGGACCGGGAGGGGCCCGGTCCCGCCGGTGCCGCCCCGGACGGTCACCTCGGCCGCCTCAGTCGACGAGCAGGTCCTGCAGGCTGCGGCCCCGGCCCAGCTCCACCTCGTCGCGGAGCCGGGTCAGGTCGCGCTGCAGCGGAACGCTCGCGTGCCGCTGCAGGTCGTCCAGGACCCGCTCCACCGCCCGGGCGGTGTCGGCGTCGATCTGGCCGCCGTCGGCGAGCAGGTACAGCGCCGTCTCGACGTCCTGGCGGACGTCCGCGTGCACGGCCAGGACGGCCTCCACCTCGTGCGCGTGCAGCCGGAGCATGCGCTCCCACCGCTGACCCACCCGGCTTGTCTGCAACTGCTCGTGCAGTCGGGAGGTGGCGCTCTGCGTCTGTTTCCCCAGGCCCTGCATGAGGTGTTTCCCCTCGTCGGCGGCGCGCCGTGGCGCTTGTGACGCCTGCGTCGGCAGCGCGCGCGCCGGGGTGGAGCCGGCCTTCGCACGATGACCCGTCGGGAGCAGGGCGATCACTCGAACGGACTGCAGGAGTCTGCCAGTCGGTGGACGACGCCTCGCCGGGAAGACGGCCGACCCCCCCGAACGTGGGAGGTTTGAATCGGCCACCGGTGGGTCAGGCGCGGTGGATGTAGTCCCCCTTGACCACGAGCCCGACGCCGGGGAGCGGGCTGTTCGCCGGGCCCTGCTGGACGGCGCCGGTCGCGGCGTCGAAGGCGGAGCCGTGGCACGGGCAGTTGAGGGTGCGGCCGCCCGCGTTCACCTTGCAGCCCTGGTGGGTGCAGATGGGGCTGTGGCCGACGACCCGGTTGCTGCTCGACCGGAACACGACGATGCCGCCGATCACGGCCGACGAGCCCACCGGGACGTCCGAGAGCTTGGCCAGGGCGCCCTTCGAGAAGTCCTCGGCGGGCTTGGTGGTCGCGGGCGCCTTCGTCGTCGGCTTGGCGGTGGTCGGGGCGGGTTTGGCGGTGGTGGGGTCGGGCTTGGCCGACGCCTCCTTCGCCGTCGTCTTCGCCGGCGTCGACTTCGTCGCCTTCGCCGACGCCTTGGCGGTCGTGCCGGCCGGTGCCTCCGAGGTCGACGCGGGAGCCTCGGACGTCGGGCTGGTGGCGTCCGAGGTCAGGGGTGTGCTGTCGGACGGAACGCCCGTCGCCCCGGTGTCCGAGGCGGCCACGGACGCGGCGCTCCCGGAACTGCAGGCGGCCAGGGCACCGACGCCCACCACGCCGGCAGCCGCGCCCAGGACGACGACGCGGCGGCGGGGACGGGTGTCGAGCGGCTGGTCGGGGGTGTTCGGCACGGGGTGTCCTCCCATCGGCCGGGCAGGCCGGGTTCGTGATCGAAACGGTGCTTCCCCAGCCGAACGGAATCAACCGCCCCAGGGTTCACTCCCTGATGCAGATTTCACCCATCCATAGGAGAAGAAGGCGTCGGCGCCGCGCGGCGCCGGATCAGCCGGCGACGATGTCCGTCCCGCTGACCTTGACCGGCACGGCGGGCAGGCGGGTGGTCGCGGGGCCCTGCAGCACCTTCCCGGTGAGGTCGAACTCGGATCCGTGGCACGGGCAGTTCAGCTGCTTGCCCTGCAGCAGGACCTTGCAGCCCTGGTGCGTGCAGAGGGCGCTGACCGCCGCGACCGTGCCGGCCGACGGCTGGGTCACCACGATGGGCTTGCCGGTCGGTCCGGTGACGACGAGGCCGCCGCCCACGGGAACGTCGGCCAGCTTGGCGAGGGCCTTGGGGCCGGCGGCCGCGGACGCCGAGGTGCCCGCGGTCGAGGCGCTTGCGGCCGGTGACCCACCGTCACCGGGGCCCGCCGTTCCGGCGGCCGACGAGCCGGTCGACCCCGAGCCGCAGGCGGCGAGCGCGGCGGCCGAGGCCACGCCGAGGGCCGTCGCACCGGCGAGGGCGACCACGCTGCGTCGTCCCGGGGCGGTCGGCTCGTCGCCGGTCAGCCGGCTGTCGGGGGTGGTGTCGTGCGGCACGTGTCCTCCGGGAGGGGTTCCGACCGGTCGGTCCGGTGGCGGGCAGGGTCGGGCCGTCGCAGTGACGGTACGCGATCGAAGGTTCGGGTCGGTCAAGAAGTGCACCACGGCCCGGTTCGGGCGCGTCAGGCGGGGTGGACCGGGACGTCGGCGATCCGGTCGCCGGTCCCGTCGTCCACCAGCTCCACCCGCCGGATGTCACCCGGCGTGGTGGTCACTTCCTCCGTGTACGCGCTGCGTGGAGCGTGCATCGTCCAGACGCCGGCCTCGGTGGCGGCGCCTCGACTGTCGTGGACGACGATCCGGCAGTGGTGGCCATCGGGGCCGCCGTCGACGACGACGGTCACCGCGCTGCCCTCTTCCCAGGCACGCACCCAGACCTGCGCCCGGGCGCGACCATCCGATGACGTGACGTCACCGAGAGCGATGATGCGTGAGGGGGCGGGAGCGAGCGCGGGTTCGTCCGCGGTGACCACCCGCACCACGGGGACGGCGGCGGCGGCGACCGCCACCGCGGCCAGCACCAGGGCGGTCCGGCGGCGCCGGCGGCGCCGCCGGACATGGGCCATGAGCCGCTCGAGGAGGAGGGGCGAGCCGGCCGTCGCGCCGTCCGCCGGGCCTGCCGCCGTGCCGCTCGGCGCGCGCTCGCCCGGGCGCGAAGGGTCGGTGCCGTCGGCGGGTCGCGCCTCCCGCGCGGCATCCAGGAGCGGCGCCAGCTCGGCGAGGCCGAGGTACTCCTCGTGGCAGGGCGGGCACTGCTCGAGGTGGGCCAGGACGTCCGGGGCCGGTTCCCGGCGTCCCAGCAGGGCGACGGCGGCCCGCTCCCGGGCGGCCGTGCACAGCGCCGGGTCGTGCCGCGCGTTCGGGTGATCGCTCACGGCACCAACCCCCGTTCCTCGCACGCGACTCGCAGGGCCCGGAGCGCGTAGTACGCCCGGGACTTCACCGTGCCCACCGGTACCCCCAACGCGCGGGCGGAGTCGGCCACGGTGCGGTCGAGGTAGTACAGCTGCTCGATGACGGCGCGGTGGTCCGGGGTGAGGGCCTGGAGGGCGTCCGCCATGCCGTGCGCGAGCAGGAGCTGGTCGAGCCGGTCGTCGAGCCGCAGGGGCCGGCCGGGCGGGCCGACGTCCACCGGCGTCCCGATCTCCCGAGGCCGGGCCCGGCGGGCGCGCTCGCCGTCGATCACGAGGTTGCGAGCGACCGTGAGGAGCCAGGCCCGCACCGACGTGCCGCCGGGCCGGGCCGGGTCGACGGCCTGGGGGTGCCGCCAGGCGCGCAGCAGCGTCTCCTGGACGACGTCCTCGGCCCGGGCCAGGTCGCCGCCGACCAGCCGGCGGACGTAGCCGAGCAGCACGCCGGCATGCGCGTCGTAGAGCTCACGCATGAGGTGCTCATCGGTCGCCTGGGCCGTGCGCATGTTCCGAGAACGTAGGGGCGGGTGGTTTGGTTCAAGGCTTGACGACCTGGGCTTCATCACAATGGCGTCATGACGGTGACCTCTGCCCTGCTGTCGTTCGCGGTGGTCGCGGGCCTGCTGACCGTCGTGCCGGGGCTGGACACGGCCCTCGTCCTGCGGTCGGCCCTCACCCAGAGCAGGACGGTGGCCTTCGCCACCGCGCTCGGCATCGGCTCCGGGTCGCTGACCTGGGGCGCAGCCTCGGCGGTGGGCGTCTCGGCGCTCCTGCTGGCCTCTGGTGGCGCGTTCACGGTGCTGCGCATCGTGGGAGCCGGGTACCTGCTGTGGACCGGCGTGAGCCTCTGGCGCTGCCGTCCTGCCCCGGACGCCGACGATGCGGAGGCCCGCGGTGCGGACGCCGTCGGTGCGGACGCCGTCGGTGCGGACGCCGGGGCGGACCCGTCCGTCGTGGGGGCCTGGCGCCGCGGCCTGCTCACGAACCTGCTCAACCCCAAGGTGGGCGCGTTCTACGTCGTGATGATCCCGCAGTTCCTGCCGGCCGGGGCGCCGCACCTGGCGATGGGACTGGCGCTCGCCGGTGTGCACGTGGCGGAGGGTACGGCCTGGTTCGCGCTGCTGATCCTGCTGGCGTCCTCGTTCCGGCGGTGGCTGACCGGCGAGCGGGTCCGGCGGGGCATCGACCGCGCCACCGGCACGGTCCTCATCGCCCTCACCCCCGTCGTGATCATGCACGGTTGAACGCTGATGAATCGGTCCGGTTGGGTGCAACCGTGGCCGGCTGCGGTCGCCGTGGGCGACGTCGAACCTGTCGTCGAACAGCCCCGGGCCGTAGGAGCAGCCGTTCCGGTTCGCCGTCGCGTTCATCGACCGGCGTCGGCCGGACGACCGTGCATGATCAACCCAAGTGTGCATGATCAGCTCAGGGGCTGGAGGTCCGGAGAGGGGCCTGGGGTGGGCGGCGGGGCACGGGTACGCTGCGGGGTGTGAAGGACCGCGTGTACCCGGCCGTCATCCTCGGGTTCCGGGTGGTGTTCCGGGCCATGGGGCTGCGGATCACCATCGAGGGGGCCGAGAACGTCCCCACCGAGGGCGGTGCCGTCCTCGCCAGCAACCACGTGGGCTACCTGGACTTCACCTTCGTCGGCTGGGGCCTGCGGTCCCGGCACCGGCTGGTGCGGTTCATGGCCAAGGAGTCGGTGTTCCGCCACAAGGTCTCCGGGCCGCTGATGCGCGGGATGCACCACATCGCCGTCGACCGGGCGGCGGGCTCGCAGGCCTTCCGCGAGGCGATGGCGATGCTCAAGGCCGGCGAGGTGGTCGGGATCTTCCCCGAGGCCACCATCAGCCGGTCGTTCCTCCTGAAGGACTTCAAGCCCGGCGCCGTCCGGATGGCGCAGGCCGCGGGCGTCCCGCTGGTCCCCGTGGTGGTCTGGGGCAGCCAGCGGATCTACACCAAGGGCCGCCCCACCGACTTCCGCGGGCGCGGCAAGGCGATCACGGTCGCCTACGGCGAGCCGCTGACGCCGGGCCGGCGGGACGACCCGGCCGACGTCGAGGCCGAGCTGCGCCGCCGGATGGACGAGCTGCTGGCGAAGGCCCAGCGGGAGTACCCCGACGCGCCGGCCGGGCCCGACGACCGCTGGTGGCTGCCGGCGTCCCTCGGCGGGACCGCGCCCACCCCGCAGGAGGCTGCCGTGATGGACGCGCGGGACGCCCCGGTGCCGCCGGAGAGCGCGCCCGCCTGACGTCGGCACGACCACTCAGCACCCCGACATGACGATGCACGGTCGAACCGGTGGGGCCGGCTCGACCGTGCATGATCACGCTGGGTGTCGGCGGGCTAGCGGTTCCACCAGGCGTCGCCGCCGCCCTCCCCGCTGCGGCCGCGCATGTTGCGGACCCAGACGGGGACGGCCTTGGTGGGGTCCTTCATGTTGACGTCGATGATGTTGACGTTCGTCGTGCCCTTGCCGAACAGCCAGTCGACGATCTGCCGGTAGGTGTCGTCCGGCTGGGGCACGAACTTCAAGGTGCGCAGGGCCTGTTCCTGGCCGGCCGATTCGATGATGAACGTGCCGTAGCCCAGGAGCTGGCCCCAAGGATCGCGGTCGTACCCCATGTCGGTCACCTTGCCCAGCGGCAGCATGGCGATCTTACGGGTGACGATGCCGTGGATGTAGATGATCCGGTACGAGGTGAAGAAGAACAGACTGAACGTCCATTCCGCCCACTTCGCCACGAGTCGTACGAACAGTGCCAGGAATCCCAGCAGCAGGAACCACAGGATGACGTCGGAGTGCCGTGGCAGTCGCGGAGCGATGAGAATGACGGCGAGCAGGCCACCGAGCGTGGTCAGGAGTGGCTCGTACATGACGGCTTGGTGGATCTGACCGCCCAGGATCTCGGTCTCGGTGTAGGCCAGCTTGCGCTTGATGAGCTCCGGCATCTCGTCCGGAGTGCGCATCCGCCATTCCCACCGAACCGGC
>Ga0302322_100003905_pt1 | contig 12873 bp, 10 predicted proteins | sample Fen_T0_2_FD_203757 | JGI IMG/M metagenome (GOLD analysis project Ga0302322, IMG submission 203757) | Peat permafrost microbial communities from Stordalen Mire near Abisko, Sweden - Fen_T0_2 | ecosystem: Environmental > Terrestrial > Soil > Wetlands > Permafrost | place: Sweden: Abisko...
GATTTCGTCAAGGCGGGTCAACCGCTGGCGCAGATGCAAGTGGATGTGCTGGATGCCGAACGGGCCGAAGCCCGGGCCCAATCGGCACAGGCGGTAACGGCCGTGGCCAGTGCCGAAGCGCAAGTGGCGGCACGCAAAAGTGACACGTCCGCCGCGCAAGCGACAGTGACGCAGCGGGCCAGCGAACTGGATGCCGCCCAGCGGCGGTTGGCGCGCATCCAAACGCTGGCGACCAACGGAGTGGCGACGATGCAGGAACTCGACGACAACCGGGCGGCGGTGCAAGGGGCCGCGGCAGCGGTGTCGGCAGCCGAGGCCCAGGTGTCGGCGGCCGAGGCGGCGGTAACCGCCGCGCAGGCGGCGGTGGCGGGCGCACACTCCGGCGTGAGCGCGAGCCAGGCGACAGTTGCCCGCATCGAGGCCGACATCGTGGACAGCCAGCTCAAATCACCGCGTGATGGTCGCGTGCAATACCGGGTGGCGCAACCGGGCGAAGTGCTGGCGGCGGGCGGCAAGGTTTTGAATCTGGTAGATCTGAACGATGTTTACCTGACGTTCTTCCTGCCGGAAACGGCCGTGGGCAAAGTGGCGTTGGGCAGCGAGGTGCGGGTGATCCTGGATGCCGCGCCGCAGTATGTGATTCCGGCCGAAGTTTCCTTTGTCGCGACGGTGGCGCAGTTCACGCCGAAGACGGTGGAAACGGCGACCGAACGCCAAAAGTTGATGTTTCGCGTCCGGGCGCAATTCAGCCCGGAGCTGCTGCAAAAAAATCTAAAGCTGGTTAAAACCGGCCTCCCGGGCATGGCCTGGCTAAAACTCGACGAGAAAGCGGTGTGGCCGGCGAACCTGGCACTCAAGGTGCCGGAATGAATCCTGCCCCGGCCAAGTCTGCGCCCGTTGCCCGGCTGATTGAGGTCAGTTTGCACTATGGCAAAACCGTCGCATTGTCGAAGGTGACGCTGGATGTTCCAGCAGGCTGCATGGTGGGCTTGATCGGTCCCGATGGCGTTGGTAAATCAAGCCTGCTGTCACTGCTCGCCGGGGCGCGGGCGGTTCAGCAAGGACGGGTGGAAGCATTGGGCGGCGACATGGACAGCAGCCGCCATCGCCAGGCAGTTTGCCCGCAGATCGCCTATATGCCGCAAGGGTTGGGTAAGAATTTGTACCCGACGTTATCGGTGGAGGAAAACCTGCAATTCTTTGGCCGGCTTTTCGGCCATGATGCAGGGGAACGGCGGCGCCGCATCGATGAATTGGCGCGGAGCACGGGGCTCACGCCGTTTTTATCGCGTCCGGTGGGGAAGCTATCGGGCGGCATGAAGCAGAAATTGGGGTTATGTTGCGCGCTGATTCACGACCCGGATTTGCTGATCCTGGATGAACCGACGACGGGCGTCGATCCCCTGGCCCGGGCGCAATTTTGGGAGCTGATCAACCACATCCGCGATGAACGAGCGGGCATGAGCGTGATGGTGGCGACGGCGTACATGGACGAGGCGCAGCGCTTCGACTGGCTGGTGGCGATGGCGGCCGGCAAGGTGCTGGCCACGGGCACCCCGGCGGAGCTGCTCGCGAAGACGCAGACCAAGACGCTCGACGCGGCTTTCATCGCGCTGCTGCCGGAGGCGGAACGGCGCGGGCATCATGAGGTGACGATTCTGCGGCTGGGCGATGAAAGCAAAGCCCAGGTGGTCATCGACGCCAGCGGCCTCACCATGCGTTTCGGCGATTTTGTGGCGGTGGATCACGTGAGTTTCCGCATCCTGCGCGGTGAAATTTTTGGGTTCATCGGTTCGAACGGCTGCGGCAAATCCACCACGATGAAGATGCTGACCGGCCTGCTGCCCGCCAGCGAAGGCCACGCGGCGCTGCTGGGGAGCGAGGTCAATGCGGGCGACCTGGCCACGCGGCGGCGGGTGGGCTATATGTCGCAGGCGTTTTCGCTGTATTCGGAATTATCGGTGCAGCAGAACCTGGTGCTGCACGCCCGGTTATTTTCCGTGCCGAAAGCCGACATCGCGGCGCGCGTGGACGAGATGGTGCAGAACTTCGGTCTGGCGGAAGTGCGCAACGCGATGCCCGACACCCTGCCGCTGGGCATCCGCCAGCGTTTGTCCCTGGCCGTGGCGATGGTACACAAACCGGAGTTGCTGATCCTGGATGAGCCCACCTCGGGGGTGGATCCGATCGCGCGCGACCGGATCTGGCAATTGATGATCGACCTTTCGCGCAAGGACCACGTGACGATCTTTGTATCCACGCACTTCATGAATGAAGCCGAGCGGTGCGACCGCATTTCACTCATGAACGCCGGCAAAGTGCTGGTGACCGAGACGCCGGCGGAACTGGTACGGCAACGGGGAGTCAAGACGCTGGAAGCAGCGTTTATCAGCTATCTCAAGGACGCGAACGCAGAGGGTGGGAAGGCAGCCGTCAGCGAGCCCAAAGCAGCGCCGGTGACGCCAGCAATGGCTCCGGCGCGCCGCCAAATCTTCAGCTTTGCGCGGGCGTGGAGTTACAGCCTCCGCGAAACGCTGGAACTGCGACGCGATCCGGTGCGCGCGACGATGGCGTTGCTGGGCACGGCCATTTTGATGTTCGTGTTCGGCTATGGCATCAGCCTCGACGTGGAGAATTTGAAATATGCGGTGCTGGACCGGGACCAGACGGTGCTGAGCCAGAACTACGCGCTCAACCTGTCTGGTTCGCGCTATTTTGTGGAGCGCCCGCCGCTCGCGGACTACGCCGAACTGGAGCAACGGATGCGGAACGGGGAACTGGCTCTGGCGATCGAAATTCCGCCGCATTTTGCCCGCGACGTGGCGCGCGGCCACATGGTGCAGATTGGCGCCTGGGTGGATGGGGCCATGCCCAAGCGGGCGGAAACGGTGCAAGGCTATGTGCAAGGGATGCACCAGGGCTGGCTGGTGGACATGGCCACGCATCGACTCGGGGTGGCGACCACGAGCCTGGCCACCATCGAAACACGGTTTCGCTACAACCCGGATGTAAAAAGCCTGCCGGCGATGGTGCCGGCGGTCATTCCCATGCTCTTGCTGATGATTCCGGCGATGCTGACGGCGCTCTCGGTCGTGCGCGAAAAGGAACTGGGTTCGATCATCAACCTGTACGTGACGCCGGTCACGCGCAGCGAATTTCTACTGGGCAAACAACTGCCGTACATCGTGCTGGCAATGCTGAATTTCGGGATGCTGACGCTGCTGGCAATCACGGTTTTCGACGTGCCGGTGAAGGGAAGCTTCTTCGCCCTCACCATGGCGGCCCTGCTCTATGTGATATTTTCCACGGGCTTCGGCCTGCTGGCATCGACGTTCACGCGCAGTCAAATCGCGGCGCTGTTTGTAACGATGATCGGCACGATGATTCCGGCCATCCAGTTTGCCGGCATGTTGAATCCGGTGTCTTCGCTGGAGGGGTTTGGGGCGTTCATCGGCCACATTTATCCAGCCTCGCATTTTCTTACGATCAGCCGCGGCGTATTCAGCAAGGCGCTGGGTTTTGGCGGGTTGCAGGCCGAGTTCTGGCCGCTGTTGCTGGCGGTGCCGGTGATTCTCGGAGTTTCCATTGGGCTGCTCAAAAAACAGGAGACTTGAAATGCCGTACTTCGCCAACATCTACCGGCTGGGCATCAAGGAGCTCTGGAGCCTGGCGCGCGATCCGATCATGCTGGGATTGATCGTCTATACGTTCACGGTCTCGATCTACATTGCGGCCACGGCGATGCCGGAAACTTTGAACAAGGCGCCGATCGCGATCGTGGATGAAGATGGTTCGCCGCTGTCCGGGCGCATGGCCGCGGCCTTCTACCCGCCGCGATTCATGTTTCCGGCGATGACTTCGCTGGCGGCCATGGACGCGGGCATGGACGCAGGTGATTACACGTTTGTGCTGGATATTCCGCCGGACTTTCAGCGCGACGTGCTGGCGGGAAGATCCCCGGCGATCCAGCTTAACGTGGACGCCACGCGCATGAGCCAGGCGTTCACCGGCAGCAGTTATGTGCAGCAAATGGCGCTGGGCGAGGTGACGGAGTTTGTCCAACGCTATCGCGGGACGGCGGCGCTGCCGGTGGAACTGGAGATGCGCACGCGCTTCAATCCCAATCTGGAGGAAGCCTGGTTTGGTTCGCTGATGGAGCTCATCAACAATGTGACGATGCTCGCGATCATTCTGACGGGGGCGGCGCTGATCCGCGAGCGCGAGCACGGCACCATCGAACATCTGCTGGTCATGCCGGTCACGCCGGCGGAAATCATGCTGGCCAAGGTGTGGGCCATGGGGCTGGTCGTGCTGCTGGCGGCCGGGATGGCGTTGGTGTTCGTGGTGCAGGGCTGGCTGCAGGTGCCGATCGGCGGCTCGATCGCATTATTTTTGGCCGGTGCCACGCTGCATTTGTTTGCGGCGACGTCGCTGGGGATATTCATGGCGACGCTGGCGCGCTCGATGCCGCAATTCGGCATGCTGGCGGTGTTGGTACTGCTGCCGCTGCAACTGCTGTCCGGCAATTCCACGCCGCGCGAGAGCATGCCGGTGCTGGTGCGAGATTTGATGCTGGCGGCGCCCACCACGCACTTTGTCGCGCTCGGCCAGTCGATTCTTTTTCGCGGGGCCGGCCTCAATGTGGTTTGGCCGCAGTTCCTGGCGCTGGCCGTGATCGGCGGCGTGTTTTTCACCATCGCCTTGAACCGGTTCCGGAAGACCATCAGCCAAATGGCGTAAAATTTTACCAACGCAACCTTTGATTTAAACATGAAAGCCAACACCCTCAGTCCTGAACAGCTCAGCGAAACCGACGCCTATTGGCGGGCGGCCAATTATCTCTCGGTCGGGCAGATTTATCTGTTTGATAATCCGCTGCTGAAGCGGCCGCTCGCACTCACGGACATCAAGCACATGCTGCTCGGCCACTGGGGGACGACGCCGGGCCAGAATTTTATTTATGCGCACCTGAACCGGGTGATCAACAAATACGATCTTAACATGATCTACATTTCCGGTCCCGGGCACGGCGGTCCGGCGGTGGTGGCCAATACGTATCTGGAAGGGACTTATAGCGAGATTTATCCCCACATCAGCCAGGATGAAGCGGGGCTACAAAAGCTGTTTCTGCAATTCTCTTTTCCCGGTGGCATTCCCAGCCACGCCTCGCCGGACTGCCCCGGGTCGATTCATGAAGGCGGCGAGCTGGGCTATTCGCTCAGCCATGCGTTTGGCGCTGTGTTTGACAATCCGGAGCTGATTGTGGCATGCGTGGTCGGCGACGGCGAAGCGGAGACGGGGCCGCTGGCCACCGCGTGGCATTCCAACAAATTTCTCGATGCAGCAACCGACGGGGCGGTGTTGCCGATTCTGCATCTCAATGGTTATAAAATTTCCAACCCCACGATCCTGGCGCGCATCCCGCGTGAAGAATTGGAGCAATTGCTGCGTGGCTACGGCTGGATGCCCTATTTCGTGGAAGGTCACGAGCCAGCGCTGATGCACGAGGCCATGGCGGCGACGCTGGACATGGCCGTAGAGCAGATTAAAAAAATCCAGAGCGATGCCCGCGCAAACGGCCAGCTCACGCGGCCCTGCTGGCCGATGATCGTGCTGAGTTCGCCCAAGGGTTGGACCGGGCCCAAGGTGGTGGATGGACTGCAAGTGGAAGGAACTTTTCGCGCGCATCAGGTGCCGCTCTCCGATCCGGCGCCCCATCCGGAACATCTCAAACTTTTGGAAGACTGGCTGAAGAGTTACCGGCCGGAAGAATTGTTCGATGCGGGCGGGCGTTTGAAGCCGGAACTGGCCGAGCTGGCCCCCAAAGGCCGGCAGCGCATGGGCGCGAATCCCCATGCCAACGGCGGCATTTTGCTCCGCGATCTCCAAATGCCGGACTATCGCGATTACGCGGAAGCGGTGTCCGCGCCGGGAATTCGCGGCATCGGCGATGTGCATGTGCTGGGGCCGTTTCTGCGCGATGTCACCCGGCTGAACCAAACGGAACGAAACTTTCGCATCTTTGGACCGGATGAAACGCTCTCGAACGGGCTGGAAGCCGTCTTTCAAACAACCAACCGCCAATGGGATGCGGCGGTGAAGCCGAACGACGAGTTTCTCGCCCCGGCCGGACGGGTGATGGAAATGTTGAGCGAACATCAATGCGAAGGCTGGCTGGAGGGCTATCTGCTCACCGGGCGGCATGGGCTGTTCAATTGTTACGAGGCGTTCATCCATATTGTGGATTCGATGTTCAACCAGCACGCCAAGTGGCTGAAAGTGACGGCGGGCCTGCCGTGGCGGCGCAAGATTGCGTCGTTAAATTATCTGCTCTCCTCGCATGTGTGGCGGCAGGATCACAATGGGTTCACGCACCAGGATCCCGGTTTTATTGATCACGTGATGAACAAGAAGTCCAGCATCGTGCGGGTGTATCTGCCGCCGGACGCGAACTGTTTGCTGTCGGTGATGGATCACTGCCTGCGGAGCCGGCATTACGTGAACGTCGTCATCGCGGGCAAACATCCGGCGCCGCAATGGCTGACGATGGCGGCGGCCGTGAAGCATTGCGCGGAGGGAATTGGCATCTGGCAATGGGCGGGCAACGACGCGGGCGCCGAACCGGACGTGGTCATGGCGTGCTGCGGCGACGTGCCCACGCTGGAAACGCTCGGAGCGGTCTCGATCCTGCGGGAGCACCTGCCGGAGTTGAAAATTCGCGTCGTGAACGTCGTCGATTTGATGAAACTGGAACCGCAGAGCGAACATCCGCATGGCTTGAGCGAGGCCGCCTTCGATGCGCTTTTCACCAAGGACAAGCCGGTGATTTTTGCTTTTCATGCGTATCCTTGGCTGATCCACCGGTTGACCTACCGCCGCACCAACCACGACAACATCCACGTGCGGGGCTACAAGGAGGAAGGCACGATCACGACGCCGTTCGATATGACGGTGCTGAACGAGCTGGACCGCTTTCACCTCGTGATGGACACGATTGACCGCCTGCCGCAGACCGGCGAGCCAGGTCGTGTTCTTAAGCAGCGGCTGCAAGCCAAGCTCATCGAACACAAGCAATATATTGATAAAAACGGGCAGGATCTGCCGGAAATCCGCAACTGGCAATGGCCGGTGTCACCGTTATGAACCGCCCCATTCCCACCCACCGGCCTTACTGGCGCCGGGCACATCGCGACTGGCGCCTCTGGAGCATCGTCATTTTGATGCTGGTCGCGATGGCGATTTATTTAATGACCGGCGACTTGCGGTGGCCATTGCAGGCGCGGCCTCAACCGCCATCCCCCATTGCGGTCCCGGCAGGCAACGCAAATTAAACAACCACTCAAGCACCCGCAAAAATTACCATGAACACACAAATTCTAACTGACACGGCGAAAGCAATGATGGCCGACAACAAAGGCCTGCTGGCAATGGATGAAAGCAATCCCACCTGCAACCAGCGATTCGCCAAACTGGGAATTCCCCAGACGACGGAGGCCCGGCGCGCCTACCGGGAACTGATCGTGACCACGCCCGGTCTGGGGAAATACATCAGCGGGGCGATCCTCTTCGATGAGACCATTCGCCAATTAAAAAAGGACGGCACGCCATTGCTCAAAGTTCTGACTGAGGCGGGCATCATTCCCGGCATCAAGGTGGACACCGGCGCGAAGGATCTGGCCGCGCATCCCGGGGAAAAAATCACGGAGGGATTGGACGGTTTGCGCGACCGGCTCAAGGAGTATTTTCAACTCGGCGCACGCTTTGCCAAGTGGCGCGCGGTGATCGTCATCGGGGCGGGGCTGCCCAACCGGAGCTGCGTGGAGGCCAACGCGCACGCGCTGGCACGTTATGCCGCGTTATGCCAGGAAGCCGGACTGGTGCCGATCGTTGAGCCGGAGGTGCTCATGGATGGCAACCACACTTTGGAGCGGTGCCGTGAGGTGACCGAGGAAGTCTTGCGGACGGTTTTTACGCAACTTAATTCCCAGCGAGTGCTGCTGGAAGGGATGATTCTCAAGCCGAACATGGTGCTGCCGGGTTTGACCTGCCCCCTGCACCAAGAAGTACAAGAAGTGGGCGTCGGCGAACAGCAGTATCAAGTGCGATTGACCGAGCAACAACTGGACGAGGCCCAAGCGGTGGACAAAGTCGCGGATGCGACGGTGAAAAGTTTATGGCGAACCGTCCCGGCAGCGGTACCGGGAATTGCCTTTTTGTCCGGCGGGCAGTCTCCGGAGCTGGCTTCGGCGCGGTTAAATGCGATGAACCTGCGGTTTCGGACGCAACTTCCGTGGGCGCTCTCTTTTTCATTTGCCCGGGCCATCCAGCAACCGGCGCTGGAGCTTTGGCGCGGAGAAGCGGCCAACGTGAAGGCGGCGCAACAGGCGCTGTTGCACCGAGCGGAATGCAGCCACGCAGCACGCCGCGGCGAATACACGGCAGCGATGGAACACGCCTGAGCCGCCGGGCCAACTCAGAATCATAACTTTTTGCGGTGGTGATATAACGAAGCATTCGCGAATAAAATATGAGTGAGGACGTCATTGAAATATCAAAGCTAAACCGTCGCTTTGGCGAATTCACATGCGGTGGCGGATTTGACGCTTTCCGTGGACGCCGGCGAGATTTTCGCCCTGCTTGGCTCCAACGGTGCAGGCAAGACCACCACGATCAAGATGCGCACCACGCTGTTGCCGCCGACATCGGGCGAGGCACGCATGGCTGGACTCTCCATCACCTCCGAGGCGGTGAACGTGCGCCGGGCCATCGGTTATGTGCCACAGGCGGTTTCAGTACACGATGAACTCTCCGGTATCGAAAACCTGCTCATCTGGCATCCCCGTATGGCAACCTAACGCGGAATCCTGTTGCTGGTCGGGTTTCACCCCATAGATTTCTCCTGACCAACTCGTTTATTTTTAATCATGAACTGTGAACCATCAGTCTCGCCAGCCACTGAAACTTCGTATGACCGCCGTTTGCATAAATCCCTGTGTTGGGGAGCAGTTCTCGCTGGAACGATTACCGCCTTCGGAATCCACTGGCTCCTGACGACCCTGGGCATAGGGGCTGGCTTGACGATTTTCGGGCCGCCGACCGACTCCGATTCCATCACCACTTTCAGTGCCGGAACAGCCCTGATCTGCGGCTTATTCGCAATCATTGCCTTGTCATTTGGTGGCTGGATGGCGGGACGTCTCTCCGGGTGTCGCCGCAGCGGGGTACTGCATGGCGTTTTAGTTTGGTGTCTCACTCTGATCATTGCGCTGCCTTGGCTGGCCCTGGCGACCGGTCTGGCATTGGGCCGGGCCGTGAAAAATCAGAATGAAAACGTTCATACCAGCCGCCAGGCCGCCACCGTCGCCGAGGCTGATCTGGCCAGGACCGCCGCCCAACGCTGCCACGATCAACTTGGCAGCTTCGTTGAAGAAGCCGTGCAATCCATTCCCACCAATGCCACCCCCAAAGCCGACACCCGCGCCGAACGCGAAGTCGGTTTTGCGGTGAATAAATTATTTGCGCCCGGCAATGCCGGCGCTTTTCAAGCCAACCGGCTGGAGACGCTCAACGCCCTGATGGTTTACACAGAAATGACCGCCGCTGATGCCACCACAACTATTGATGCCTGGATCACGTCAGAAAAAAATCTTCAGGCGGAACTGGCCAAACTCAAGGCAGAATTGAACAACCATAACGCGATGATGGAACAGGCAGCCCGATCCAACACCGAAGCGCTCTACCTTCAGAAAACACAAGTGCTTTCCCGTTTAGGTGGATGGTCGTTTTTTTCCCTGCTGATTGGTTTGCTGGGCGCTGCATCAGGCGGCTGGTGTGGAGCCAAATGTGCCTCCGGGGCGGCGAATTTACCAGGTGCCGACAGGAAGCAGGTCTAGTGTAGTGTCTCACAAACGACTGGAGTTATTATTGAGCGAATTCATTGGCAAATTGCAGTGTTTCCATAAAAACATGACTAGAAATAACTCCAGCCAATTAGCAGACACTACACTAGTTCCAATATGACGCTGTTATCGGCAAGAATGACGTCGAGCGTATTCTTGCCATGTACTATCATTGATTGGCGGGCTCCTGGGCACCGGTCTCGGGCATCGGCGGCGGGCTGGCGACCACCGCCGTAGCCGGCTGGCAGGTGATTTTCACCGTTTCGCCGGTCATCATTGCCTTTGCCTGTGCTTTTTTGACCGGCATCATTTTCGGCTATCTGCCGGCGCGGAAGGCGGCGCAACTTAACCCCATTGAAGCGTTGGCGCGGGATTGACAGCAGGGCACGGGTGGGGGATTGGTTTGCCATCCCAACCATACTATACGGATAACACCCCATGTTTCTGATGAGTAAAGGAGCGTAGTTTGAAGACCTTTATGACAACTTTACACGTCACCAACTCCACTCCGCCCAAAAAAAACACAGCCAAGCCGGCCACCAAAGCCAAATCGTATCAAAGCGTGAACCCTGCTGACGGCAAGACTTTTAAGACGTTCGAGGAATTGACCGACGCACAACTGGAAACGGCCATTAAAACAGCGGCGGCTTGTTTCGAGACCTGGCGCCACACGAGCTATGCCGAACGCGCGGCCATTGTCACCAAGGCGGCGACCATCATGCGGGACCACGCGGAGGAATTCGCCAAACCGGTAACGCTCGAAATGGGCAAGCTGATCGGCGAATCGCTGGGCGAGGTGGCGCTGAGCGCCGACATCATTGATTACTATGCCTGGAATGCCGAAACGTTCCTTGCTCCGCAAACCCTCAAACCGAAGACCGGCGAAGCGGTGATTGAGTGCAGTCCGTTCGGCGTGCTCTTCGGTGTGCAGCCGTGGAATTTCCCTTATTACCAGTTAGCCCGCTTCGCTGCGCCCAATTTGATGGCCGGCAATGTGGTCATGGTGAAGCACGCGGGCTGCGTGCCGCAATGCGCCATTGCTTTTGAAAAACTGTGGCGGGATGCCGGTGCGCCGGCGGGTCTTTATACCAACCTCCAGATTTCACACGAACAAGTCAGCCACGTGATCGATGATCCCCGGATCAAAGGCGTGGCTTTGACGGGCAGCGTGGAAGCCGGAAGAAGTGTGGCGGCGCGAGCCGGACAAAATCTCAAGAAGTCCACGATGGAACTGGGCGGCAGCGACGCCTTCATCGTGCTGGAAGATGCGGACCTTGACGCCACGGTGAAATGGGCGGTCTGGGCCAAAATGAACAACATGGGCCAGTGCTGCGTGGCCGGCAAACGGTTCATTGTGGTCGAAGAAATCGCCGACCAATTTCTTAAAAAATTCAAGGCCGCGCTGGGGATCTTCAAGGCCGGCAACCCGATGGACAAAGCCACCACGCTCGGCCCGTTATCGACCGAAGCGGCGCTGGTGCAACTGCTGGGCCAGATCAAACAAGCGGTGGCCGGCGGTGCCAAGGTATTGATGGGCGGCAACCGCGTTGACCGTTCGGGCTCATACATGGAGACGACGATCATCACGGACATCAAACCCGGCAATCCGGCGTTCCGCGAGGAATTCTTCGGACCGGTCGCGCTATTCTTTCGGGTAAAGAACGAGGACGAAGCCATTGCGCTGGCCAACGATTCCGATTTTGGCCTAGGGGGTTCGGTCTTCACGAAGGACATTGCGCGCGGCAAACGCGTGGCGAGCCGCATTGACACGGGCATGGTATTCATCAACCACCCGACCTGGACAGCCAGCGATCTGCCGTTCGGCGGCATCAAGAATTCCGGCTACGGACGCGAACTTTCCAGCCTGGGCATCCAGGAGTTCGTTAACAAAAAACTGGTGCGCGTGGAATCCATTGAAGCAGCAGCGTAAAGAACGTTATGCCCTGCGGCCCAAACCGTCCCCAACCTGGCCAACACAGAAATTATATTCACCTGAAAATTCAATTATTATGAAACGCCCCCTGCTCTCCCTCCTCGTCGCCGGCCTGGCGCTCGGCTCGCTGGCCTCCGCCCCGGCGGCCGTTGAAACGTATAACATCGATCCGGTGCATACCTGGGTCGGATTTTCCATCGCCCATTTCTTCACCCAGGTGCCAGGTTACTTCAGCCAGGTGAAAGGAACCATCGTGGTGGATCGTGGCCACCTTGAAAACAGCACCGTGGAGGCGATCATTGAGGTGACGAGCATCACCACGAACACGAAGATGCGTGACGATGACTTGCGCTCCACGAATTTCTTTGCCGCAACAACATTTCCGACCATGACCTTCAATAGCAAGGCCTGGAAAAGCACCGGGGGTGATACTTACGACGTCACCGGCGTGCTCACGATGAAAAATGTGGCGAAAGAAGTGGTGCTCAAAGTCACGTCCCTGGGCTTCGGCCCGGGCATGAAGGGGGCCGCGATTTCCGGTTGGAAAGCCACGCTGACGCTGGACCGGCGCGATTTTGGCATTGCGGCGGATCAGGGTTTGATCGGCAACAACGTGGACGTGCTCATCAATGTGGAAGCGGACTTGAGCAAACCTTAAATCACGCCGTGAAACTGATCCTACGCGAGGAACGCAGTGAACGGAGCCAGGGCCGCAGGCAGACCGCCGTCGACGGCGGGGTGGTCGCATCCATCGCGGCATGATGACCAACCCTTTCGTACTCACCAGTCAAGTGGAGCGGCACCGCAGCGGGCGCGCCGGCTGGTTGCGCGCCGCGGTGCTGGGATCAGATGATGCCATCGTGTCCACGGCGAGCCTGATGATCGGTGTGGCGGCGGCCTCGGCGTCGAGGTCGGCCATTTTGGTCGCCGGTGTGGCGGGTCTGGTAGCCGGGGCGATGTCGATGGCGGTGGGCGAATATGTGTCGGTGAGTTCCCAGCGCGACGCGGAGCAGGCGGACATCGGGCTGGAAACCCAAGAGC
>Ga0302322_100003907_pt1 | contig 12867 bp, 17 predicted proteins | sample Fen_T0_2_FD_203757 | JGI IMG/M metagenome (GOLD analysis project Ga0302322, IMG submission 203757) | Peat permafrost microbial communities from Stordalen Mire near Abisko, Sweden - Fen_T0_2 | ecosystem: Environmental > Terrestrial > Soil > Wetlands > Permafrost | place: Sweden: Abisko...
AACTGGAGGCTGTTCAAGCGCGGCAAGCCGATCCGCGCGAGGCTGCCCTGAAGAACGTCACGAACCTGATCTACGGCCTGTTCGGCGCCGCCTTCCTGGTCGGCATCACCGCCATCGCCGCCATCGTCATGGTCTACATCAAGCGCGACGAGGCACGCGGCACCTGGCTGGAGAGCCACTACCTGTGGCTGATCCGCAGTTTCTGGTTCGGCCTGCTGTGGGGGGCGCTCGGGGCCATCACCTTTGTCATCGTGATCGGCTGGTTCGTCCTCGCCGCCAACGCGGTCTGGCTGATCTACCGCATCGTCAAGGGCTGGCTGAATCTCTACGACGGCAAGCCCATGTACGCCTGATATGCTGACCCTGCACAACACGCTGACCCGCAGCAAGGAAACCTTCGTCCCCATCACGCCGGGCCGGGTGCGCATGTACGTGTGCGGCATGACCGTCTACGACTATTGCCACCTCGGCCATGCCCGCGTGCTGGTGGTGTTCGACATCATCACGCGCTGGTTGCGGGCCTCGGGCTACGACGTGACCTATGTGCGCAACATCACCGACATCGACGACAAGATCATCAAACGAGCCTTCGAGAACGGCGAGCCGTTCACGACCCTGACGCAGCGCTTCATCGACGCCATGCATGCCGACAGTGCCGCCCTCGGCGTGCTGCCGCCGGACCGGGAGCCGCGCGCCACCGAGTACGTCGGCAAGATGCTCGCCATGATCGAGACCCTGATCGATCGCGGTCACGCCTATGCCGCGGCCAACGGTGACGTCTATTACGCGGTGCAATCCTTTCCCGCCTACGGCCGGTTGTCCGGCAAGTCGCTGGAGGACCTGCGCGCCGGCGAGCGGGTCGAGGTCGATCCGCACAAACGCGACCCGATGGATTTCGTGCTCTGGAAGGCGGCCAAACCGAACGAGCCGGCCTGGCCCTCGCCGTGGGGACCCGGCCGGCCCGGCTGGCACATCGAGTGCTCGGCCATGGGTTCCGATCTGCTCGGCCCGCATTTCGACATCCACGGCGGCGGCCAGGACCTGCAGTTTCCGCACCACGAGAACGAGATCGCGCAGAGCGAGGGCGCGCACGCCTGCAAGTTCGTCAACTACTGGTTGCACAACGGCTTCGTGCGGGTGGACGAAGAGAAGATGTCCAAGTCGCTGGGCAATTTCTTCACCATCCGCGAGGTGCTGGAGAAATACGACGCGGAGGTAGTGCGTTTCTTCATCCTGCGCGCCCATTACCGCAGCCCCCTCAACTACTCCGACCAGCATCTCGACGATGCCCGTAGCGCGCTGACCCGGCTCTACACGGCCTTGCGCGGCATCCCGCCCGGGGAGGCGTTGCTGGACTGGGACGATGCCTATCCGGCACGCTTCCGGTCGGCCATGGACGACGACTTCAACACCCCAGAGGCGCTGGCCGTGCTATTCGACCTGGCCGCGGAATTGAACCGCACACGCGATCCTGGCCTGGCAAACCAGCTCAAACTGCTGGGCGCTGCAATGGGTTTGCTGCAGCGCGATCCCGAGGCCTATCTGCAGGCGGGATCGGGGGAAGCCGCGGAGCTTGATACCGTTCGCATCGAGGCCTTGATCGAGGAGCGGCTGGCGGCGCGCAAGGCGCGCGATTTCAGGCGTGGCGACGAGATCCGCGATGAACTCAAGGCCGCAGGTATCGTGCTTGAGGACTCGCCCCAGGGCACCCTCTGGCGGCGCGACTGATAAGGGCGCTCGGCAAATAAAACGGCCGCCCGAAGGCGGCCGTTTGCGTCAGGGCTTGAAGCGATTACTTGGCGGCGGGAGCAGCCGGAGCGGCGGCCGGAGCCATCATCTTCGTCCACATGTTCGGGTCGAAGAAGTTCATGCCGGGGGCGCCGACAGCCATGGGAGCTGCGCCGGGCATGGCGCCCGGAACCATGCCGCCCATCATGCCGCCCCAGGTCGAACCGTAGGTGGCGGGGTTCATGGCGGTGCCCATCATGCCGGTGTAGAGGTTGGGATTCATGGGGGCCATCATGAGCTGCATGGACTGCGGGCTCATCGGCGCCATCATCCACTTCATGTACATGTTGGGGTTCATGCCGTTCATCATCATGGACCACATCTTCGGGTCCATGGGCATCATGGCCCAGCGCATCATCTTGCCCGGATCGCTCATCTGGGTCATCAGCGCGGTGTAGAAATTGGGGTCCATGCCGGCCGCCATCCACTTCATGTAGACGTTCGGGTCAGCGAACTGCGCCATGTTGCCGTAAGCGCCGGGCTGCATCATGGAACCCATCATGTTGGTCCAGCCGCCCGGATCCATCATGCCGTTACCCATGGCGGAATAGAAGCTGGGTTCGGAAATGGCGCTGAACCAGGGCACGAACACCTTCGGATCCTTGAAGGCAGACTGGTTCTTGGTGAAATCGCTCATGCGGGCGACCCAGGCTTCAGGAGACTGGGGGATGTTCTTGGCGCCGTCCGCGGCGGGGGCGGCGGTACCGTTGGCGAGTGCAGCGGCGGAGGAAGCGAACAACAGGACAGCAACGAGTGCTTTAACTTTCATCTCAGTCTCCTAGCGAGTTGGGGGGTTTGGGTGGTTGGGTACGGCGGTGTATGAATGTATCCTAATGTACCTGCGTTTTCACCGCTCCCGACGATGACCGCACATGTAACGGCCACAACTGTAACGACAAAACAACACTTGATCCGGATCAACTCGCCAAGCGATGAGGCTGCTCGTCCATGATGCTGGGCGTCAAGGGCTGGGACGACCAGCGCTGGGGTCGGGAGTTCTATCCCGAGGGGATGCCCGAGGCGTGGCGCCTGACCTATTTCAATACCCAGTTCGCCTGCCTGTACCTGCAAAGCGCCGACTGGCAGGCTGCGTCGGTCGATCGGATGCGTGGCTGGGCAGAGGATACGCATGCGCAGTTTCGCTTTCTGCTCGAAGGGGCAGGCGACCAGCCCGTGCCGGAACCGCTGGCGGGGCGCGCGGTCGTGATGCGCGAACACGATCCGGCCATCGCCTGGTTCGACCGCCGGACCGGTCTCAGGGATCTGACTGCGAGGCTCGGAGCGGAACCATCGGTGAAATATGTGCTCAGCCGGGATGCCGATCTGGGCCAGATAGAACGAGTCCGCACGCTGCTGGAATTGCTGGCCTGATAAACTCCGGCCTTCATCAAGAATAATCAACCACGTGTCCGACAACCTCATCGAGATCCGCGACCTGTCTTTTGCCTATGGCGAGAGGATGGTGCTCAAGGGCATCAACCTCACTGCCAGGCGTGGCCAGGTCATCGCCATCATGGGCAATTCGGGCTGCGGCAAGACCACCTTGCTGCGCCTGATCGGCGGGGCGCTGAAGCCGACCTCGGGCAGCGTCCAGGTCGACGGCATCGACGTCGGCGCGCTCGACCAGGACGGCCTCTACAAGTTGCGCCGGCGCATGGGCATGCTGTTCCAGTTCGGCGCACTGTTCACCGACCTGTCGGTCTACGAGAACGTGGCTTTCCAGTTGCGCGAGCACACCGATTTGCCGGAAGAGATGATCCGCGATCTGGTGCTGATGAAGCTCAATGCGGTCGGTCTGCGCGGCGCGCATGCCCTGATGCCGTCGGAACTCTCCGGCGGCATGGCGCGACGCGTGGCCCTGGCCCGCTCCATCGCCCTCGACCCGATGCTGATCATGTACGACGAGCCGTTCGCCGGCCTCGACCCGATCTCGCTGGGCGTGACCGGCGAACTCATCCGCCGCCTGACCGACTCGCTGGGCATGACCTCCATCGTCGTCACCCATGATGTGCAGGAGTCGCTCAAGATCGTCGACTACGTCTACTTCGTTTCCGATGGCGTCGTCGAGGCGCAGGGCACGGCCGCCGACATCAAGGCCTCGGTTCTGCCGTTCGTGCACCAGTTCGTGCATGGCGAGGCGGATGGACCGGTGCCCTTCCACTACCCGGCTCCGCCATACAGGGCCGACCTGGGGTTGAACGCGTGATGGAGGCCGTCATCCGCTCGGTCCGCGGGCTCGGCCACCGCATCGTCAACGTGGTGCAGCGCATGGGCGTCGCGGCGCGCTTCTTCGTCCTCACCCTGCTGCATTCCGGCCCCAGCTTCCGCCGCTTCCAGTTGATCCTGCACGAGATCTACAGCGCCGGCGTGCTGTCGCTGATCATCATCCTGGTCTCCGGCCTGTTCGTCGGCATGGTGCTCGGCCTGCAGGGCTACGAGACCCTGCAGACCTATGGTTCCTCGGATGCCCTCGGCATCCTCGTCGCCCTGTCGCTGGTGCGCGAACTGGGGCCGGTGGTCGCTGCGCTGCTGTTCGCCAGCCGGGCGGGGTCCGCCATTACCGCCGAGATCGGCCTGATGCGCGCCACCGAGCAGATCGAGGCGATGGAGATGATGGCCGTCGATCCCATCGCCCGCGTCGTGGCGCCGCGCTTCTGGGGGGCGGTGATCTCCATGCCGCTGCTGGCCGCGCTGTTCTCGGCCATGGGCATCTTCGGCGGCTACCTGGTCGGCGTGGTCATGATCGGCGTCGACGAAGGTTCGTTCTGGTCGCAGATGCAGGCCGCAGTCGATGTCAAGAACGACATCCTCAACGGCGTATTCAAAAGTTTTGTGTTCGGTGTGGCGGTGACCGTCATCGCCTTGTTCGAGGGCTATGATGCGCCGCCCACCGCCGAGGGTGTGTCGCGCGCCACCACCCGAACCGTGGTTACTTCTTCCCTGGCCATCCTCGGCCTGGATTTCATCCTCACCGCCTTCATGTTCCGTGGAGTCTGAATCATGCAGCGCGCAACACTAGATATCTGGGTAGGCGCCTTCGTCATCGCCGGGCTCGCCGCCGTCCTCTTCCTGGCCCTCAAGGTGGGCAACATGGCAGGCTTCAACACCGGCCAGACCTATGCGGTATCGGCGCGGTTCGGCAACATCGGCGGTCTCAAGCGGCGCGCACCGGTGAAGAGCTCGGGGGTGGTGGTGGGGCGGGTGGACGACATCGGCTTCGACAACCAGACCTACGAGGCGAACGTGACCCTGGCACTCGACAGCCGCTACAGGTTTCCGGCCGATACCAGCGCCGCGATCATGACCTCCGGCCTGCTCGGCGAGCAATACATCGCCCTCGAAGCGGGCGGTGACAAGAAGATGCTCAAGGACGGCGACAAGCTCAAGCTGACCCAGGGCGCGGTGGTGCTGGAAAACCTCATCGGCCAGTTCCTGTACAACAAGGCCGGCGAGAAGGGTACGGAAGAAAAACCGGCCCAGTAGGAATATATGTCGTCGCCGGGCGTGAACCGCGCGTTGTGATGATGGTCCGAGTACAGCCGCTTACAGCAAAGGATGGATGCAATGAACCGATTGACCCGATTGATGGCCGCAGGATTGTTTGCCCTGGGCACAGGCACGGCGATGGCCGAGATCACACCGCCGGATGTCCTGGCGCGCAACGTCACCAACGAGGTGGTGGCCATCGTCAAGCAGGACAAGGACATCTCCGCCGGCAACATGGCCAAGATCCACCGCCTGGTGGAGCGCAAGGTGCTGCCCATCTTCGATTTCGTCCGCATGACCGAACTGGCCATGGGCAAGAACTGGCGCGCCGCCACGCCCGAACAGCAGAAGGAACTCGTGAACCAGTTCCATTCCCTGCTGGTGCGGACCTATTCCGGTTCACTGGCCAGCGTGTCCGAGTACCGGATCGATTTCAAGCCGCTCAGGATGGCGGCCGGCGATGAGGACGTCGTCGTCAACTCCCTGGTCGAGAAGCCCGGCGCGACGCCGATCGCCATCGATTACCGGCTGGAGAAGCAGCCGGCCGGCTGGAAGGTCATCGATGTCTCCGTCGAAGGCGCCAGCCTGGTGACGGTCTACCGCAACTCCTTCAACTCGGAGATTCGCCGCGGTGGCGTCGATGGCCTGGTTGCCAGCCTGCAACGCCGCAACAAGTCATCCGAGAGCGAAAAATAATGCTGATGGAGGATGGGGTCGAGCATCTTGGCGGCGATCTGACACTGGCCAACGCATCCCGTCTGCTGGCCGAATCCGCGACCGCCCTGGATGAAAACGCCCGTGCTTTCGACCTGTCCGGCATCGGTCAGGTGGATTCATCCGCCCTCAGCCTGCTCCTTTCCATTCGCCGCCGCCGCGCGGACGCGGAGTTCCGCAACATCCCCGACAGTCTGCTGAGTCTTGCCAAGCTCTACGGCGTGGCTGAACTGATTTAGTCGACATGCTCCCCGCCGTCCGCCTGCGCGGCCTGGAGAAGCAATTCCCGCGCGTGCATGCCCTGCGCGGCATCGACCTGGAGATCGAGCCGGGCGAATTCTTCGCCCTGCTGGGCCCCAACGGCGCCGGCAAGACCACCCTGATCAGCATCCTCGCCGGGCTCACCCGCGCCACGGCGGGGACGGCCGAGGTGATGGGCTTCGATGTCGAGCGCGACTACCGCCAGGCCCGGCGTGTGCTGGGCGTGGTGCCGCAGGAACTGGTGTTCGATCCGTTCTTCACGGTGCGCGAGGCGCTCGTCTTCCAGTCCGGCTATTTCGGCATGCGCGACAACGGCGCCTGGATCGACGAACTGCTCGACAAGCTCGGCCTGGAGTCGAAGGCCGACACCAACATGCGCAACCTGTCGGGCGGCATGAAGCGCCGCGTGCTGGTCGCGCAGGCGCTGGTGCACCGGCCGCCGGTGATCGTCCTCGACGAGCCCACCGCCGGCGTCGACGTTGAACTGCGCCAGTCGCTGTGGGCCTTCATCCGGCGCCTGAACGGCGAGGGCCATACGGTGCTGCTCACCACCCATTACCTGGAAGAGGCGGAGGCATTGTGTACGCGCGTGGCGATGCTCAAGGACGGCCGCATCGTCGCGCTCGATCGCACCGAGAACCTGCTCAGGGTGGGATGCGAGCGCTGTCTGGCCGTGCAGGTCGACGGCGAGCTGCCGGCCGCGCTGACCGCGCGCCTCAAATCCCGCGATGGCGATCGCCTGCTGTTCGACCTGCCCGACCTGTCCGAACTGGAAGGCCTGCTCGGCGCGCTGCGCGAGGCCGGTGTGCGCGTCAGGGACATGGAATTGCGCCAGCCCGATCTGGAAGACGTGTTTCTGCGCGTGATGGCGGAAAACCCGTCATGACCCCATGGCACTAAGTTAAGCCGATGAAGCCAGCACTGGCACTGACCAGCACCCTCTCCCGCAGGCGGGAGAGGGTTGGGGTGAGGGCGATTGCAGGCGTGGCAAACTCTCCCAAGCCCCCTCATCCCCGGCCCTTCTCCCGCCTGCGGGAGAAGGGAGTAAAGCCCACGCATGCCTTAACTTAGCGCCATGACCGTCATGACCGGCTTCAGGACCCTGCTCAAGAAAGAGGTGCTGCGCTTCTGGAAGGTGTTGCTGCAGACCGTGGGCGCCCCCATCCTGACTTCGCTGCTTTACCTGCTGATCTTCTCGCACGTGCTGGCGGCGCACGTGCAGGTCTATCCGGGCGTCGGCTACACCGCCTTCCTGATGCCCGGCCTGATCATGATGTCGCTGCTGCAGAACGCCTTTGCCAATACCTCGTCGAGCCTCATCCAGTCGAAGATCACCGGCAACATCTTCTTCCTGCTGGTCGCGCCACTGTCCTATCTCGAATTTTTCCTGGCCTATGTGCTGGCGGCGGTGATCCGCGGCCTGGTGGTGGGCACGGGCGTTCTGCTGGTGGGTCTGCTCTTCACCGACCTGCCGGTCGAGCATCCGCTCTGGGTGCTCGGCTATGCCCTGCTGTCCGGCGCGGCCTTCGCCTGCGTGGGCGTGGTCGGCGGCATCTGGGCGGACAAGTTCGACCACCTCGCCGGCGTGCAGAACTTCCTCATCATGCCGCTCACCTTCCTGTCCGGCGTGTTCTATTCGATCCACTCGCTGCCGGCCTTCTGGCAGGACGTGTCGCGCTTCAACCCGGTGTTCTACATGATCGACGGTTTCCGCTACGGCTTCTTCGGCGCCGCCGACGTCAGCCCCTGGCTGGGACTGGCGGTGGTGCTGCCCATCACCCTGGCCCTGTCCGGCCTGACTTTGTGGATGCTGCGCACGGGCTATAAACTGCGGCACTGAATTTTCCGGAACACCTCATGGTCACCCCCCAACAGATACACGACTGGATTGCCGCCGGCCTGGCCTGCGAACACCTGCAGGTGAACGGCGACGGCCAGCACTTCGAGGCCGTCATCGTCAGCCGCGAATTCGCCGGCAGGCTGCCGGTGGCGCGCCACCAACTGGTCTACAAGGTGCTCGGCGAGCGCATGAAGGAAGAGATCCATGCCCTGTCGATGCGCACCCTGACGCCCGAGGAATGGAAGGCAGCCAATGGATAAGCTCGTTATCACCGGCGGGGCGCGACTGGCCGGCGAGGTCGCCATGTCCGGCGCCAAGAACGCCGCTTTACCCATCCTGTGCGCGGCGCTACTGACGCGCGAGCCGCTGACCCTGACACGGGTGCCGGCACTGAACGACATCGGCACCATGCTCAAGCTGCTGGCGCAGATGGGCGTCAAGGTCCGGCAGGAGGGCGACACCGTCACGCTCGATGCCGCCGCGATCGACAACCCGGTGGCGCCCTACGAGATGGTCAAGACCATGCGCGCCTCCATCCTGGTGCTGGGGCCGCTCACGGCGCGCTGCGGCGAGGCGCGCGTATCGCTGCCGGGCGGCTGCGCCATCGGCGCGCGGCCGGTCGACCAGCACATCAAGGGGCTGCAGGCGATGGGCGCCGAGGTCAGCGTCGAGCACGGCTATGTGCATGCCAGGGCGGCGCGTCTGAAAGGCGCGCGCCTGTTCACCGACATGGTCACCGTCACCGGCACCGAGAACCTGATGATGGCCGCCGTGCTGGCCGACGGCGACACCGTCATCGAAAACGCCGCGCGCGAGCCGGAGGTGGTCGACCTGGCGCAGTGTCTGAGCGCCATGGGCGCGCAGATCAGCGGCGCCGGCACCGACGTGATCCGCATCCGCGGCGTGGAGAAACTGCATGGCGCCACCCACCGCATCATGCCCGACCGCATCGAGACCGGCACTTTCCTGTGCGCGGCGGCGATGACCGGCGGCGAGGTGCGCCTCACCGGCACCTCGGCGGGCTATCTCGACGCGGTCATCGACAAGCTCATGGACGCCGGTTGCGACATCCAGTCGGAGCGCTCGCCGGGCAAGGAGTCCATCCTCATCAAGGCCCCGGCGCGGCTCAAATCGGTATCGATCCGCACCGCGCCTTACCCCGCCTTTCCCACCGACATGCAGGCCCAGTTCATGGCGCTGAACGCGGTCGCCGAAGGCGCCGCCATGATCCGCGAGACCATCTTCGAGAACCGCTTCATGCACGCGGTCGAACTGCAGCGCCTGGGCGCCGACATCCGCATCGACGGCAACACCGCCGTGGTGCACGGCGTGCAGAAACTGCAGGGCGCGACGGTCATGGCCACCGACCTGCGCGCCTCGGCCAGCCTGGTGGTCGCCGGCCTGGTGGCGGAGGGCGAAACCCACGTCGAGCGCATCTACCACCTCGACCGCGGCTACGAGCGCCTGGAACAGAAGTTCATGGCGCTGGGCGCGAGCATCCGGCGGGAGAAGGCATGAAGCGGAGTGTAGCCCGGATGAAACGAAGTGGAATCCGGGGCGTCGGTGATATGTCGACGCCGCCTTGTCCCGGATTCCGCTACGCTACATCCAGGCTACAGTCACCTCGTTACTGTGGGCCGATGGCAGCAAAGGAGCGTTACACATGAGCCTGAACATTTCGTTGCCCCCTGAACTCGAGGCACGAGTGCGGCGTGATGTTGAGTCGGGGCGCTTCAATTCGGTAAGTGAACTCGTCGGCGAGGCGTTACGCATGTTTGATGCCTACGAGGATTTGCGCGCCGCGAAGCTGGCTGGCCTACGCACCGATGTGGCGCAAGGGCTGGCGGATGTGGCGGCAGGCAGAGTGGCAGAGATCGATCTGCCGATGCTCAAGCAGCGTGCTCAAGAGCGTCTGGCCAAAGGTGGGTGATGGCAGTTGTTCGTTATGCTGCGGCAGCCGAGGAAGACCTTCTGCAGATCTGGGTGACGATTGCGGCGGATAATCCGCCCGCTGCGAATCGGGTGCTGGAGGAAATTGATCGCTACGCCCGGGTTCTGGCCGATCAGCCCTTGATGGGCAGGGCACGCCCGGAATTGGCAGTGGAAGTGCGCAGCCTGCCGACCAGTACGCCTTACATCCTTTTTTATTTACCCCAGCCGGATGGCATTGTTGTCGTGCGTGTGTTGCATCATGCGCGAGATCTTCAGGACGTTATTCACCCATGACCCAGATCACCCTCGCCCTCTCCAAGGGCCGCATCTTCGACGAGACCCTGCCGCTGCTGGCGGCGGCCGGCATCACGCCCGGCGAGAGCCCGGAGTCGTCGCGCAAGCTCATCATCGGCACCAACCGGCCCGACGTGCGCCTCATCATCGTCCGCGCCAGCGACGTGCCGACCTATGTGCAGCATGGCGCGGCGGATCTCGGCATCGCCGGCAAGGACGTGCTGCTGGAACATGGCGGCGACGGGCTGTATCAGCCGGTCGACCTGGGCATCGCCCGATGCCGCATGATGGTCGCCGCGCCGGTCGGCTTCGACTACAACGCCGCCGTTCGACGCGGGGGACGCATCCGCGTCGCCACCAAATACCTGGATACCGCCCGCATGCACTTCGCTGCCAAGGGGGTGCACGTCGACCTGATCAAGCTCTACGGCTCGATGGAGCTGGCGCCGCTGGTCGGCCTCGCGGACGTGATCGTCGACCTGGTCTCCACCGGCGGCACGCTCAAGGCCAACAACCTGGTGGCGGTCGAGCACATCGTCGACATCAGCTCGCGGCTGGTGGTGAATCAGGCCGCGCTCAAGCTCAAGCACGACCGGCTGCAGCCCATCATCGAGGCGTTCCGCGCCGCATCCGCCAAGTGAGCGCGCGGGTAGCCGGTCTGGCGCTGATGCTCCTGTCCCTGGCGGCTGGGGCAGCCGACTGCGAGCGTCTGGCGACAGCGGACGCCTTCGACCAGCTCGCCGGCCGCATGCAGACCGAACCGCGCCGTGCCGAGGCCATGCTTGGTGCCTGCGGCCTCGACTACGAGACGCTGCGCAGGCAGCACTGCGACCGGGCCTACAGTCACGAAGATCTGGGATTCATCTATGCGCATTGCCCCGACGAGGCCTGGTCGCTGGCCCGCGCGCAATGCGAACGCAACACCGGCAGCGAGTCCGCGCGTTACGCGGAATTCTGCCGTGCCTTCAAGTCGGGCCGGGCGCCGGACCTGCGGCGTTAACCGCTGGACGCGCGTTTGCGGCACTGCCGCAAAGCTATAATGCCGCCATCCTTCGTCAAGTGATGCCGCCATGACCACAGCCGCCCCCACCCGCCTCGATGCCACCGCCCCGGACTTCCAGGCCCGGCTTGCCCGACTCCTGGCCTTCAACGACGCGACCGATGCCGCCGTCGGCAACGCCGTGTCGGAGATCCTCGCCGCCGTGCGTGCGCGCGGCGATGCGGCGGTGCTGGAATACACCGCCCGCTTCGACCGTCTCAGCGCCGGCAGCATGGCGGAACTGGAACTGCCCAAGGCCGAACTCGACGCCGCCCTCGCCAAGCTGCCGCTGCGTCTGGAGCGGGCGCTGCACAAGGCCGCCGAGCGCGTGCGCCTCTACCACGAGCGCCAGCGCCAGGAATCCTGGACCTACACCGAGGCCGACGGCACCGTGCTCGGCCAGCAGGTCACGGCGCTCGACCGCGTCGGCCTCTATGTGCCCGGCGGCAAGGCCGCCTATCCCTCCTCGGTGCTGATGAACGCCATCCCGGCCAAGGTTGCGGGCGTGAAGGAACTCGTCATGGTGGTGCCGACACCGGACGGCGTGAAGAACGATCTGGTGCTGGCCGCCGCCGCGGTGGCGGGGGTGGACCGGGTGTTCTGCATCGGCGGTGCGCAGGCGGTGGCGGCGCTGGCCTACGGCACCGCGAGCGTGCCCCCGGTCGACAAGATCGTCGGTCCCGGCAACGCCTATGTGGCGGAGGCCAAGCGGCGCGTATTCGGCGTCTGCGGCATCGACATGATCGCCGGCCCGTCCGAGATCCTCATCATCTGCGACGGCAAGACCGATCCCGACTGGATCGCCATGGATCTCTTCTCGCAGGCCGAGCACGACGAGCTGGCGCAGTCCATCCTCATTTCGCCCGATGCCGCCTTCCTCGACGCGGTCGAGGCCAGCATCCGCAAGCTGCTGCCGACCCTGCCGCGCCAGGAGGTGATCTCCACCTCGATCGGCAACCGCGGCGGGCTGATCCACTGCCGCGACCTGATCGAGGCAGCCGAGATCGGCAACTTCATCGCCCCCGAACACCTGGAACTGTCGGTCGAAGACCCCGACGCGCTGCTGCCGCACATCCGCCATGCCGGCGCCATCTTCATGGGCCGCACCACCTGCGAGGCGCTGGGCGACTACTGCGCCGGTCCCAACCACGTCCTGCCGACCTCGCGCACCGCGCGCTTCTCCTCGCCGCTGGGCGTGTACGACTTCCAGAAGCGCTCCAGCCTCATCCACGTCTCCGCCGCAGGCGCGCAGACGCTGGGCGAGATCGCCGCCGCGCTGGCCTACGGTGAGGGCTTGCAGGCGCACGGCCGCTCGGCCGAGTACCGGATGGGGCACTGAACGATACGGATCGGGCACCGGGTCATGCGTCTTACGGCATGCGATGTAATTTGACCCACTCGCGCATCGCTTCATTCACCCGCGTCTGCCAGCCCTTCCCGGTGGCGCGCAAACCCTCCAGGACATCCGCATCAAAACGGATAGTGGTAGGCACCTTGAGGGGATGTGCCGAAC
>Ga0302322_100003911_pt1 | contig 12862 bp, 5 predicted proteins | sample Fen_T0_2_FD_203757 | JGI IMG/M metagenome (GOLD analysis project Ga0302322, IMG submission 203757) | Peat permafrost microbial communities from Stordalen Mire near Abisko, Sweden - Fen_T0_2 | ecosystem: Environmental > Terrestrial > Soil > Wetlands > Permafrost | place: Sweden: Abisko...
CCTGACGCTTTATCGAAGTGAAGCCAATCTGCGTTGGCACTTACTGCCCATTGTGCATCGTCGGTAGTAATGGTGAATGATTTAGTCTCACCTGTGTGCTTAAACTCCAACGTGGATGTGGCAGATGAAATCACAAAAAGGTGATCTGATGCAGGTTGCGTGACTACTATTTGTTTCGGATGAGCATTACCGGCGGTGATCGTTAACGTGGTGGAACGGGCTGTCAACGTTCTAGTCGCGACTTTCGCGCTGATCGTTGTAGTAGGTAAGGTTCCGCTTGTAACTGAAATACTTAGCCAGTCAGCTGCAGGATTATCGATGTTCCAGGATTTTGCATTTGTTTGAATATCGAAATTAACACTGCCTCCATCCGGACTAAAATCGATCGCTTCTGATGTGACGGTGAGCGTATTTGCATCATCTTTTTTGCACGATGCCAATGTTAGAATGATAAGAAGCCTAACGATATAATGTACTCTCATTTTGATTTGATTTTTCATAAGCAGATTTTAGAATGCGACCGCTAAGTAAAACCTATTATCCTTTTTTTGGGGACGAAAAAATCTAAGAAAGGGTACTCAAAAATATTGGATAGAATTCGTTAATCATTTTTATCGCTGAATAGCGATAACGTTTGCATCCAAAAACTTCCAAAATGGTGCGGATGAAGCGCTTTTGATAAAATGTTGAATTACATTCTCGATCGTATAAAAGAACGGTATAAATAATCTACTGGCAATGCGAACCATGGTTGGGCCATTGAGCCAATGAATTGAAGCGACCCAAAAACGAAAAACGATTTTTAGTGCAATCAACGGATGAAGAAATACTTCGAGCCAGATACAAATCGATTTTTTTTTAATAGGCACTATATAGAATTAAAGAAGAAAAATAAAATTCTCATGGAGAATAAAAACAGTTCAATTCATCAATACCGTTGACGCCTGACTTTATTTTTTTTCGCAGTAGACTATACTTACCTATTTCCTGGATTTTTCGATACCGTAAATGTTATATTTTTCCACGTGATTCACGGTCTGAATTTATAATTGCGCGGAGGACAGTACGAGTCTACTTTAGAACCATCAGGTCATCGAGATTCGTCAGATAAAACAATAGCAAGCCGAGGTTGAGCATCTGGATTTTTGAGACTATTTTGTAAATTCGTGTGCCCTCTACCAACATTCTGCGCTATGATTAGCATTTAAAAAGAGAGGAACCACTTTTCACAAAGCTGATTTACGGAATTGATTCATGGCAAAAAAAGTGTTTGTTCTTGTTCTAGTCGTTGTTTGCATATTGTGCGGGCAACAGTTATTTGCACAAAACGAGCAATTTAAATTCAAACAGCTTGGTATCAATGAAGGATTGTCCCATCCACAGACATCATCGATCTTTAAAGATAGCCGGGGTTTTATTTGGGTAGGCACGGCCTTCGGGCTTAACCGGTTTGATGGATACACCGTAAAATCATTCTATCACGATCCTCGGGATACTACCTCACTTATAGTCGATGCAATTTCGTCGTTGTTCGAAGCACCCGAAGGCTTACTTGTAGTACGGACTTCTGAAGGATTGAATGTGTACAATCCCGAAAAAGAAAATTTTAATCGCAAACCCGAAAGTTTTCTTTCAAAATACGGTGCTTCCAGCCAACTGATTAACATCGTTCGAGACGATGATAATTCCTTTTGGTTTGTTGAGCTAGGCAAACTGATTTGGCACCATCCGCAGGAACACAAGCTACTTAGTATTCAGCATATTGATGGTGATTCAACCTCGATCATCGAGGATAAAATTTGTGCTTTCGCTATAGACAAAAAAGATAATCATTGGCTGGTGCATGAGAATGGTGTTGCTGAAAAAATACAAATTGCTAAAGGACAACTGCGCGTTGTGCAGCGTGTCTTTGCTCTTAATCGTCTTAACAAATCAGCACCCACCCTATACAAAATGATTTGCGATAAAGACGGAGATCTTTGGTTTTGTACCCCGGGAGTAAGTCAAGGAGTATTTTACTACAATCTCGGCGAAAAGAAACTTTATCAGTTCAATTCGAACGCCCCTCATGTGCGGCTTAACACCAATGCTATATCTGAATTGGCGGAAGCGCCTAATGGAACGGTATGGGTCGGGACGGATCATGGAGGAATAAATATTATTGACAAAAAGAAATTAACAGTTAAGTACCTTCATTATCGGGAAGGTGACGCTACAAGCATTGCTGAGAACTCGGTCACTTGCTTATACCGCGATGACCAGGGAATGATGTGGATTGGAACCTATAAGCGTGGCGTTAGTTATTACCACGAGAGCATTTATAGGTTTGCTCTGTATAAACGTTATGCGCTCGATCCAAGTTTGCCATTCGAGGACGTGAATGAATTCGCTGAAGATGCCAAGGGGAATCTTTGGATCGGAACAAATGGAGGTGGTCTTTTATATTTTAATCGTCAGCTCGGAAAATTTACACAATATTTGAACGAGCCGGGAAATGAAAATAGTTTGAGTGCAAATGTTATTGTTGGTCTTTGTGTTGATCGTGATCAAAATCTCTGGATCGGCACTTTCCAGGGAGGCCTCAATAAGTTTGACGGAAAAAAATTTACCAGGTACAAGCATGTTGAAGGCGATAGTTTATCACTTCCAAGTCAAAATATTTGGGAGGTCTTCGAAGACTCAAAAAAGCGATTGTGGATTGGAACGATCGAGTCAGGAGCCGCGCTGTTCGACAAAACAACCGGTAAATGTCACCGTCTAAAACTATGGGAAACAAACGCAATTCAATCGCCTACGGTCAATGTCATTTCTGAAGATCGATATGGAAACATCTGGTTTGGTACATTAAATGGAATTGATGTTCTGGCAAATGACGGAAAGACGTTCACGCATTATTCACCTTCCTCTAAGGCCGATTCCCTCAGCGACAAAAGTGTTCTGGATATCATGCGCGATTCGAAAGATCGAATTTGGGTAGGTACTTTCGATGGACTAAATCTTTTTGACGAGTCGACTAATCGTTTTCGCGTGTACCGCAACGACCGAATTCATAACGCCGTGTTGACCATCCAAGAGGATAGTTATGGACACATTTGGATGAGCACATGGGACGGACTTTTAGAAATGACAATACTTGACTCATCTGTGAACAATGTATCCTTTAAACGATACACTGAGTCTGATGGAATCCAGGGACGACAATTCAACCAAAACGCCGGATTTAAAACGCGCGATGGTGAGTTAATTTTCGGCGGGCCAACAGGGTTTAATATTCTCAACGGAAGAGAACGCAAGGTCGAGAACTCACCGACAAAAATCGTATTGTCCGACCTGGAACTCTACGAAAGGGCTGTGGGTATTGGAGAGGTAATCGATGGTGTAGTAGTATTGGATAAGTCTATTTCGGAAGCCTCCGAGATAGTACTTCCGCCAAACAAGAATTTTTTCTCCATCAAGGTTTCAGCGTTGAATTATTTCAACCCAGAGAGCAATCGATATATGTATAAGTTGGAAGGCTTAAGTACAGATTGGCTTCCCGTAGATGCGAAGAGTCATGAGATAATATTCAATAGTTTAAATCCAGGACATTATAATTTAAGAGTAAAAGCTGCAAACAGTGATGGTGTATGGAGCGAACATGAAGCTCATCTTTTAATCACGATGGAACCTCCGTTTTGGAAAACAAAAACAGCGTTTGCACTTTATGCATTGATACTGTTGATAGCGTTGAATGTTGCTCGACGACTGATTCAGCAAAGGGAGAAACTGAACTTCGCGCTGGAGCACGAACGCGCGGAGATTCAACGTGTGCTCGAGCTGGATATGATGAAAGTTAAGTTCTTCACAAACGTGAGCCACGAATTTAGAACTCCTTTAACATTAATATTAACGCCCATCGAAAAGCTCTTAAAAAAAGCAACAGATGCGGATCAGATCAACCAATTTCAACTGATTTATCGAAATGGAAAGCGGCTGATGAAGTTGGTAAACCAACTTCTTGATTTCAAAAAACTGGAAGTTCAGGAAATCAAATTCAATCCAATAAAAGGTGATATTATTGACTTCGTTAAGGAGACAGTTCTATCTTTTTCTGACCTTTCGGAAAACAAAAACGTGAAGATGGAGCTGCACTCTTCAATAGAACATCTTGAAACGCTTTTCGATCAAGACAAGCTTGAAAAGATATTATTTAATTTATTGAGTAATGCTTTCAAATTTACGCTGGAGAAAGGAGTTATATCAGTCAAGCTCGACCTTGTAAATGAAGGAGACAGCCAGATGCTTCAGATTGAGATCCGAGACACTGGAATTGGTATCCCTGAAGACAAACTCGACAAGATATTCGAGCCATTTTTCCAAACTGATGTGCCCAAAAAAATAGTTAATCAAGGTAGTGGCATTGGGCTCGCTATCACAAAAGAATTTGTGAGGATACATGGTGGTCATATTAAAGTTGATAGCAGCGTAGGAAAAGGTAGCTGCTTTTCGGTTTTGTTGCCAATACCAACGGTCAGTGAAAATGAGATGGACGTTCAGAAAGACGCTCTAAGAAATCTTCTTGAGAGCGAGCAGGACGTCACGTTTCCGCCTCACGATGAGGTCATTGATGAGAAAACGAACAGGACAAAGAAGAAGTCATTGTTGCTTGTAGAAGACAATGATGATTTTCGATTTTACCTGAAAGATAATTTGAAATTTATATATACCGTATATGAAGCCACCAACGGCACCGAAGGATGGAATCAAGTGCTGTCACTTCAGCCCGATCTTGTCATCAGTGATATTATGATGCCTGATGTGACGGGTATAGAGCTTTGTACGAAAATCAAATCTGATGAACGAGTTTCTCATATTCCGGTTATTCTCCTCACCGCCCGAAGCAGTGATGAACAGCGTCTCGAAGGATTTAAGACTGGGGCCGATGATTATATCACCAAGCCTTTTAACTTTGAAATACTTGAAGCGCGAATTGATAATTTACTGCGACGAAGAGAGAAGTACCAGAAAGTATTTCGAAAGACGTTAGAGGTTAAGTCTAGTGAACTCCAGATTACGCCGCTTGATGTGAAGTTTATTGAAAATGCAGTTAAATGTGTAGAAAAGCACGTCTCTTCTCCAGACTTTTCAGTCGAAGATCTTGGTATGGAGTTGGGAATTAGCAGGGCATACGTATTCAAAAAGATACTTGCATTGACTGGTAAAACACCGCTAGAATTTATTCGAACAATTCGCCTGCAACATGCTGCGCAGCTCTTGGATAAGAGTCAGTTATCCGTTAGGGAGGTGGCCTACAAGGTGGGTTTTAATAATCCCAAGTATTTTACGAAGTATTTTAAAGATAAATTCCATGTGCTGCCGTCCGACTATGCAGCTTCAAAAAAAACGGATGAATCATAATTTGCGTGAGTCTTTGAAGACTTTTTTGGTCACGCAAATTATTCTGTTGCAAACTATACAAAAGCGACCTGTAAAATAGATTATTCGTACCAATCATTAAACGCAATTGATTTAAGTTTGCGGTCTAAATTGGAATATGGCGCAACAAAATAAAAAACGATTGAGGTGGGTTTCTTTTGCGGAATTCTTTCTTTTGACTTTAGTATTTTTATTTTTTTTACTAATGATATATATAACTCTGTATCCATAGGGTTCTCAAGTAGTCTTTATCTATCTAGTCTGTTGTCAATCATATCGGTTGCCACTTATCCTTATAGTTGATCAAATATTATTGTAGATAGATTGATTTATGCCAACCTATCCCAATTTCCGTTGATAAAAAGTTGTCGATTATACACACCCGTCTTTTAGACTTTTTTTTCAATAGTAGACCTATTAGACCTCAATTGTAGATATCTGATACCCCGTGCTGCCTCTAATTTTGCCATCAATCGATTACGGAATGCGTTTTTCGGAATCGAACGTGATCAAAATTAAGTGTAATGAGAAAGAGTTTATTTTTTTGGCCAATTATCTCAGGGCTGCTTTTGGTGGCCTGTTTACAGAAAGATCACCAGAATGGAATTGGTGAAATTAAGCGAACTGACGATGGAGTTATTGTTGCAATCAAAAATCCGGATGAGGATACGAAGTTTATACGCCTTCAGGTTATTAACGATCAAATCATTCGGGTAACAGCGACGGCGAGGGATTCATTTTCAACGGAAAAGAGTTTGATGGTAATCCCTAACGCGCGAGTAAAGACTGATTGGTCTTTATTAAAAAGTGATACCGCAATTATTGTCATCACTTCTTCTCTCAAAGCAAAAATTCTGCGCGCTACAGGTCAGGTTACATTTATGGATACCACTGGGAACATCCTTCTAAAGGAGCAAACCGGCGAAGGAAAATCGTTAATACCTAAAAACGTTGATGACAGATCGTATTTTTCAATACAACAAAAATTTTATTCCCCTTCAAACGAAGCATTTTATGGTTTAGGTGGCCATCAAAATGGTCAGATGAATTACAAGAATGATGATGTTGAATTGATTCAAGCAAACATTGTTGATGTCATTCCTTTTGTCTATTCAAATAAAAACTATGGGGTTCTTTGGGATAATTATTCGTGTTCAAAATTTGGCGACCCGCGCGACTATCAACCGCTAAATACCGTCCGCCTTTATGATAAGAATGGCAAGCCGGGCGGTTTATCGACCACCTACTATATTCAAGATAAAACCCTAAAGCAAACCGTTGAAGATACTATCAGCTATGAATTTCTTGAAACCGCTCAGGTCGACAATTTTCCGAAAGACATTGCGCAAAATGGAAAGATAATATGGGAAGGTTCTTTTAGCTCGGACAAACCAGGCGCCCATAAGTTCCTTATTTATGCATCTGGATATTGTAAGGTTTGGATTGATGGTGCAATGCAAGTTGATTCATGGCGTCAAAACTGGAATCCTTGGACCAAGAAATTTAAAGTTGATGTAAAGAAAGATGAGAAGCATACAATAAAAATCGAATGGAAACCTGATGGCGGATATCTCGCCGTTAAACACCTCGATCCGGTGACACCGGAAGAGCAGACAAAATTGTCGCTCTGGTCTGAGGTGGCAAATGAAATTGACTATTATTTCATTGCAGGACAAAATGCTGATGATGTCATAAGCGGATATCGGAAGCTAACAGGGAAGGCGCCAATTGTTCCCAAGTGGGCTCTGGGTTTTTGGCAAAGTCGTGAGCGGTACAAAACGCAGGATGAAATCATTAGCACCGTTAAAGAGTACCGAAGAAGAGGTATCCCGCTCGACAATATTGTCCTCGACTGGCAGTATTGGGAAGATCCTAAATGGGGATCTCACGAATTCGATCGCACTCGCTTTCCTGACCCGAAAAAATTGATCGATCAATTGCATAATGATCTCCACACTCACTTTATGATTTCAGTGTGGCCTAAATTCAATAAAGGCACAACTCATTTTGATGAGATGAATAAAAGTGGATTTCTATTTACACGCAATATTGAAAAAAAACGAAAAGACTGGGTAGGACCTGGATATGAGTCGACATTTTATGATCCCTTCAATGCAGCGGCGGGTGCACTGTTCTGGAAACAAATTGATTCCAAACTTAATAAGCTCGGAGTGGATGCATGGTGGCTGGATGCAACTGAACCCGATATGCAATCCAATCTTTCAATAGAGGAACGTAAAAAGAACATGAGTCCAACGGCCTTGGGGCCAGGATCAAAGTATTTCAATGCATACTCATTGCAGAATTCGAAGAGCGTATATGAAGGTCAGCGCAAATCATCTCCTGATAAAAGAGTATTTATTCTAACACGTTCAGCATATGCGGGCCAGCAACGGTATGGTGCGGCAACGTGGAGCGGTGATATCGTTTCACGCTGGAGTGATTTAAAGGATCAGATTGCTACTGGTATTAACTTTTCAATTTCAGGCATTCCTTATTGGACAACTGATATCGGAGGCTTCGCAGTGGAGCATAGATATGAACATCCAAACAGTGAAGAGTTGAATGAATGGCAAGAACTCAATACGAGATGGTTTCAGTTTGCCGCGTTTTGTCCGTTGTTCCGGTCACATGGCCAGTATCCGTACCGCGAGATTTTCAACATAGCGAAGGAGAATTCAAAATCGTATGAGAGTATGCTGTACTACGATAAACTGCGCTATCGTTTGATGCCGTACATCTACTCCCTTGCTGGATCAACTTATCATAATGATTACACAATCATGAGAGGATTGGTAATGGATTTTGGACATGATCCTAAAGTCATGAGCGTAGCAGATCAGTACATGTTTGGTCCATCCATTCTTGTCGCGCCCGTATATCAGTACAAAGCAAAAACCCGCGAGGTCTATCTTCCGACCGGCGCTTCGTGGTATGATTTTGAAACATTCAAGAAATACGATGGTGGCCGCGTTGTGCGGGTAGATGCTCCCTTGGAGACTCTTCCGTTGTTCATCAAATCCGGATCCATTATTCCTGTTGGGCCTGAACTCCAGTACACAGGGGAAAAACAAGTAGACCCATTGACATTGTATGTTTTTCCTGGACAGAACGGATCATTCACAATATACGAGGACGAGAACACGAATTACAATTATGAAAAAGGTCAGTTCGCTACCATCAACATAACATATGATGATTCCAGCAGGTCATTAAAAATTGGTAAGAGACAGGGCGGATTTACAGATCTGCTTGCAAAAAGAACTTTTAAAATCGTTAGGGTGAAAGATCATCAAGGGGGCGGGCTCATCACCCGCCCTCAATTGATGGTCGAATATACCGGAGATGAAATAACAGTTAACCCCTGATAGAGTATATGAGAAACCATCAACAAACAAAACCTATTATTTACAACTAAACCAAACACCTATGACTAGAAATTTTTACAAATTTTTCGGTGTTACTGCCCTTGTCTTTCTTACGTGCATGATGACATATGCACAAAGACAGCGAGTGTCCGGCACCGTAAAGGATCAGTCAGGAAATCTTATGCCTGGCGTGAATGTTATCTTAAAAGGGACCACATCGGGCGCATCTACCGGCACGGATGGCAAATTTGAGTTTGAGGCTTCACCTGATGATGTTCTCGTTGTATCCTTCATTGGATTTAAGTCGCAAGAAATTCCAGTGGGGAATCAAACAAATTTTGATATCACCATGGTTGAAGATCTGGCGTCACTAGCTGAGATCGTCGTAATCGGATACGGAGAACAAAAGAAAGCACTTAACACGGGCGCAAACCTTCAAGTGAAAGGAGAGGATTTGCAAAGGCTAAGCACGACGAATGCCCTGCAAGCGTTACAGGGACAAGCATCTGGTGTACAAATCACATCAACCTCCGGGCAGCCGGGAGAAGCACTTCGTGTTCTCATCCGTGGTGCGGGTACTAACAGCAATGCAAACCCGCTTTATGTTGTCGACGGTGTGTTGACCGGTGATATCACCTTCCTTAATCCGGCAGATATTCAATCCATTGATGTTCTCAAAGACGCAGCATCAGCAGCGATTTTTGGTTCTCAAGCGGGGAATGGTGTAGTGCTTATTACAACCCGAAAAGGTAAAGCGGGCGGCAAAGCCCAAATTACTTTTGATTCATACTATGGTGTGCAGAATGTAGCTCGAAAGATTCCGATGCTTGACGCAACTCAATATTCAGTAATTGTAAACGAGGCTGCGGTGAATTCGGGAAAAGCACCTTATTTCAACGACCAGGAAATGGCTAACATTAAGAGTGGCAATACCAATTGGGCTAGTGCACCAAACGTGCAAGGTTTAAGCGCAGACCAAGTAGCCGCCATGAATGGAGGAGGTACCAATTGGATGAATCAAATGTTTGTCAAAGATGCGCCAACGAAAAATATAGTGTTTGGCGTAACAGGAGGTTCGGATGTATCTACCTTTTCTTCATCACTTTCTTACTTGACCCAAGCCGGAATTGTGGGCGGCGCTGATTATTCGAATTATGAGCGCGCAAACTTTCGGTTCAATTCGGAACATAAGCTATACAAGGATGTTGTAAAATTCGGACAGAACTTGAATTTTTCGTACATAACCAATAATGGAATCGCTGTAGGCGGCATCTATGGTAATTCATTACGTCCGGCTTTTAATTCCTCTCCATTCCTTCCGATGTACGATGCCAATGGAAAACTTTGGGATAACTCGAATTCTCAATGGGTTAAGCAAGAAGCAAATCCCTATGCCCAAATGGTTTATGGCAACCAAAATAGCAACAATTCTCAAAAGCTTCTTGGAAATTTGTTCCTCGAAGTCGAACCGATAAAGAACCTCAAAATTCGTTCGCAGGCTGGCATTGATTACAACGTCAGCGGAGGTCATTCCTATACGCCGGCGTATAGGCTGTCGCTTTACGCATTCAACGATACGTCAAAGGTAAGCCAGAACATGAGCCAAGGCCGTACGTTGATCTGGGATAATTTAATAAAATATTCTTTTTCTTCTAGCGATCATCACTTTGATGTGATGGTCGGATCTACTATGTATCAAGGGCGTGGAGCATATATAAATGGGTCAAATTACAACATGATATTTGACAATCTGAGAAATGCCTGGTTATCGAATGCTCAAAACAAAACCAACGCCACGCGAATGTCTATCGGAGGACAACCAACAGACGACGATAACAGGTTATCATATTTTGGAAGATTCCATTATGACTACAATGGCAAATACCTTTTTAACGCAACACTTAGAAGAGACGCTACCTCAAAATTTGCAAGTGGTCATCGATGGGGATCATTCCCGTCGGTATCTGTTGGGTGGGTGTTGAGTGATGAACAATTCATGACAAGTATAAAGGGACGTTTCATCGATCAGTTCAAATTAAGAGCCAGTTGGGGTCAGGTCGGTAATCAAAATATAGGTTTCTTTAATTACATCTCACCCATTCAATTTCAAAATGTTAATTATCCGTTGGGTCAGGCTGAAGGTGTGTTAACACCTGGAGCATACGCAAGCCGCTTAGGTAATCCGAATCTTAAATGGGAAACTTCTCAGCAAACTGATATCGGCTTTGATGCAGCGCTTATGAATGGAAAATTGAAAGCGACTTTTGATTGGTATGATAAAACAACGAAAGATTGGTTAGTAGTGGCTCCTATTTTGGCTACAGCCGGAGCCGATGCGCCGTATATCAATGGCGGAAATGTTACCAACAGAGGGATTGAACTTGCTTTGTCTTATTCTGACCAGATCGGTGGACTACACTACACAGTTTCCGCTAATGGCGCACACAATAAAAATATTGTTGGCAACATTCCCACATCTGATGGAGTAATCCATGGCGACGGCAATGTGTTGTTCGCAAACTCCGTGGAATTTAACCGGGTACAAGCGGGTTTTCCAATAGGGTATTTCTGGGGTTATAAAACAGCAGGTATCTTTCAAAACGCAAGTGAAGTAAACACTTACGTAGGTGCTGACGGAAGTCTGATGCAACCAAGTGCCCAGCCTGGTGATGTTCGCTATGCTGATATAAATCATGACGGGAAGATTGATGGCAACGATAAGACAATGATCGGCAATCCAAACCCTAAATACATTTTTGGTTTTAATGTTCAATTGGATTATAAAGGAGTTGATTTCTCAGTACTTGCAAATGGCGTTGCCGGAAACCAGATCGTACAGTCCTATCGAGAGCAGGCAGCACCATTTTCAAATTATACAACAGAAATCCTTGGTAGATGGCATGGCGAGGGAACGTCAAATACATTGCCACGTGTAAACGAGTCCAACTCCAACTGGGTGAATTTTTCTGATCTTTATATAAAAAACGGAGATTTTCTTCGCATCAGCAATATCACGCTGGGTTACAATTTCTCAAAACTGATCAATGTTAAAGCTTTTAGCCAACTCAGGCTTTATGGATCTGTGTTGAACGCCTTCACGTTTACAAAATACACAGGGATGGATCCGGAAGTTGGAATAGATTCCAAAAACTTGGGCAACGCATGGACTACTGGAGTTGACCTTGGATATTATCCACGTCCGCGCACGTACATGATTGGACTTAATTTGAAATTCTAAAATTCATTTCCTATGAAAAAAATTAAACTATACATATTTACAGCAAGTCTCTTCATAGTTAGTTCTTGCGGTGAGAAATTTTTAGATAGCGAGCCTTACACTCAGGTTACGGAAATAAATTATTTCAAGACATCCGATGACGCATATAAAGCATTGATAGGAGTTTATGCTGGATTTGGAAGAATGTATTCGGCATGGAACTGCTTGCCCGTAATTTCTGAGATAGCTTCTGATAACGCGTTTGGTGGTACCGGAAATGGCGATGGCTTTGGTGCCCAGATGTTAGACGAGTTTGATCCGAGTCGTTCACCGGCCGACAATTCTATTATGGGTGACAATTGGTCCCAATATTATAAGGCCATCTTTAGGTGTAATGAGTTACTATCAAAATTAGATGGCATCAATTGGGGTAATGGAAAGAATTTGTCAGCACAGTATGCTGCTGAAACGAAATTTATTCGTGCGCTGGCATATTTTGATTTAGTTCGTCTTTTTGGAAAGGTGGTGTTACTCACCCAGCCTTCCGCTGAAAACCTGCCTCAATCCGAGCCAGATCAGGTGTACGCGCTAATTGTGGGCGACCTTCAATTTGCCATCTCCAATCTCCCGACCGTAAGCTATGCCGCACAAGCGGCAAGTGAACATGGGCGCGTAACAAAATGGGCTGCTGAAGCATTGATGGGCAGAGTATTTCTTTACTATACCGGGTACTATCAAAAGGCGGACGTTTCCGGAGTAACAAAGAGCGAGGTGCTCGCCTATCAGGAGGATATTATTGCCAATAGTGGCCATCATTTGGTCGACACTTTTGCAACATTGTGGCCGGCTGCTTCACTGGCCA
>Ga0302322_100003912_pt1 | contig 12859 bp, 16 predicted proteins | sample Fen_T0_2_FD_203757 | JGI IMG/M metagenome (GOLD analysis project Ga0302322, IMG submission 203757) | Peat permafrost microbial communities from Stordalen Mire near Abisko, Sweden - Fen_T0_2 | ecosystem: Environmental > Terrestrial > Soil > Wetlands > Permafrost | place: Sweden: Abisko...
AATCGTCGGGACTAATATAATCGATCGCGATGGCGGTCAGCTCGTGCTTTTTATGTAATATGCGCGTTGTGTGCTCGAGTAGCATCTCTGAAATCTCCGTGGTGAGCGCGGGTGTTCGAGTGGCGCTTACTTTGACGTTTATGATTGGCATAATTTGTTTGATGTCTGGATCGAGCCGCGTGGCTCAGTGGTTCAATTGCGGATGGTAGGATGAATAGATCAGGCGAGAGGTTCGGCTTCTACAGCGGCGGTCGCCTCGACCTCGACCAGAAATCGCGGGTTCGCTAGCGCCGTCACGATGATTACCGTGATTGCGGTTGCGTGAGCGCCCCAACTGCTCTGGGCGGCAGCGAAGGCAGCGCGAACATCCTGTCCCTGCACGATGTAGATAACGAGCCGGACAACGTTTCGCGGCGTTGCGTTTACGCACTGGAGCGCAGTGATAACGTTGCGAAGCGCTTGGGTGGTTTGTGCGCCGAGCTCGTCGCCGACAATATTGCCCCGTGAATCCACTGCGTTTTGGCCACCGACAAAGACCCAAGTACTCGGCCCTTTGACAGTTACGACCTGGCTGAACGCTGGGTTGGAGTGCAAGCCAGCTGGATTGTGATGGATGATTTGCATCGGTGGCGATGTGGGAAGGTTCGTCTACGCATTCACCACGCTTGATCACAAAGGGGTTTTATTTCCTTAGCAGGCTGAGTCCGATATTGGCGCCATAGCCCAGCGCGTAGGCGAGCTGCACCATCAAAAACCCCGCGGGTTCAGTGTAGCGTGCGTTGCGCAAGGGGCCGGTATCGCACGGCGCTGTGTCGAGTTGTGCGAGCAACGTGTGGACTGCGGCCTTCGCATCGGCGTCGTCACTGCACACAAAAATCGCGGGCGGCTGATTCGCGATGCGCATGCTGCCGGAGTGCATGAGCTCAGCGAAAGGGGGAATCGCTTTGACGACCCGTGCCCACGGCGCGAGCCTCGCGACCTCTTCGCCGGCCGAAGTTGTTGTGCCAATTGCGAGTCCGCTCATGTCGGGCTTCAGCGCGTTGGTGCAGTCCCAAAGGATTTTTTTGTCAGTGACCTGACCGGCTTGCTGGAGTGCGGTGGCCGTGACGCTCCAGGGCGTGGCGAGGATTACGATCTCACCAAAGGCGACGGCATCGGGCACCGTGCCGGAGCGTGCGCCGAGCGACCGCGCGGTGGCCGCGAGTTTATCCTGATCTTTGGCGAAACTAAAAAGGACCTGATGGCCTTTGCTGATAAGGTGCTTGGCGAGGCCGGTACCGACATTGCCTGCCCCGAGTATTCCGATTTTCATAGTGTAAGCGTTAGGTGCTTTTTCTGCCTGCGAAGTGGTGGGTGGCCCGTCCCGCCCGAAGGGAGAAGGCGTCGTAGACCTGAACTTTCCCGAAGGCGCTGCTGACGGTCGCTTCGAAGAAGAGGGCGTCTCCGGTTTCGACAAACTGGTCAAGCGACAGGACCTTAAAGTCGCCGAGGCGGACACAGTACTGACGGAAAAAGTCGCGCAGCGCTGCGTGACCGCGGACTACATTCTCGAAGGAAACCAGAACCGCATCCGGGTGATAGTGCGTTTCCACCAGTTCATCGGTTCGACCTTGTTGAAGCAGTGCGATTTGATCGTCATAGAATCGCCTGCCGGGACTCTGTATTGGATCATTCATGACAGCTTAAGAGGTCAGGTCAGGCCAAGTTGGCCCAGATGGTTTTATATTGGGTGTAGCTCTCAAGCGCTTCCGCTCCTTGCTCGCGGCCATAACCGGATAGTTTGTAACCGCCAAACGGACCGTTCGGATGGTACTTGTGCCAGGTGTTGATCCACACCGTGCCAGCCTTGATCTTGTCCGCGAGACGGAGCGCGCGGGACAGGTTTCCCGTTTGAATGCCGGAGGCGAGTCCGTAGGGCGTATCGTTGGCGATTCGGATAGCCTCTTCTTCGGAGTCGAAGGGAATAACAGGAAGCACAGGGCCAAAAATCTCCTCTCGGGAGATTTTCATATCGTTGGTCGCGTTGGCGAAAATCGTGCCCTCGATAAACAAGCCCTTGCCATTGATTTTGCGTGTGCCACCGCCCGCCACGAGCTTTGCGCCGGATTGCTTTCCTGCTTCGACGTAGCGCAGCACCTTATCGTATTCGGCTTTGGTCGCCATCGGACCGATCTGGGTGGAGGGATCGAACGGATCGCCCAGCACGGTATTGCGCGCCAGGGCCGCGAGCCGCTCGACGAACTCGTCGTAGATTGGGCGTTCAACCAGAAGCCTGGATCCAGCTACACAAACCTCTCCCTTGTTCCAAAAGATTCCCCAAAATGCGGCCTGCAAAGCGGCATCGAGATTGGCATCGGCGAAGACGATGTTGGGGGCTTTGCCGCCGAGCTCCATCGTCGTGTGCTTAACTGTGTCCGCACTGTTGCGGATGAGCTGTTGGCCAATCACGGTTGAACCGGTGAAGGCGACCTTGTCGACCAGCGGGTGCTTCACCAATGCATCGCCCAGCGTCCCACCGGGTCCGGTGACTAGATTAAAAACTCCGTCGGGTACGCCGGCGTCCGCCAGGACTTGTGCGAGGGCGAGAGCGGTGAGTGGAGTGTCACTGGCCGGTTTGTGGACGAACGTGTTTCCCGCCGCGAGAGCTGGCGCGACCTTCGAACAGGTGAGAGTGAAAGGGAAATTCCAAGGCGTGATCGCTGCCACCACGCCGAGCGGTTCGCGTCGGGTGAGAATTCGGAGGTCGTGCTCGTAAGTGGTGCGATAACTGCCGTTCATCGCATTCATTGCGAGGCCCCCGAAAAACCGGAACAGGCCGGAGCAATGAGGCATGATGACGTCGTGAAAATCACGATACGGCATGCCCATGTCCATGGCTTCGCGGACGGAAAAGTCCTCGACGCGTTCGTCCAGCAAATCGGCGATGCGGAACAGGATCTTGGCCCGTTGCTCATGGTGCATTTTTCCCCACGGGCCTTCCTCGAGCGCCCGTGAGGCCGCTTGTACGGCGAGGCCCGCATCGGCGGGGCCGCCTTTCGCCACCGTTGTGATCACCTCCTCCGTAGTCGGATCGGACGTGGTCATGGTTGCGCCGTCTATGGCATCGCACCATTTTCCATCGATGAACAGTTTTCCGGTCGGGATTGGCTTTCGTGAAGGATTTGTTTTGGTGACTGTATTCATGGATTGGTGACGTTGCGCGCGCTAAAGTTGACTAGGCGCCGAGGGCCTCGACGAGGAGTCTCGCTGTTTGTGCGCCGCTGAAGTTCTGCTGGCCGGTGATGAGATTGCCGTCGCGCACGGCGAAACTGCGCCACAAACCGGTCTGAATATAGTTCGCGCCGATGCGCTTTAGCTCATCTTCGATCCGCCATGGCATCAGGTGCTTGGTTCTGGCCAGTAGTCCCATGCTCCAAACGGCATTGTCGGCGAAGTCTTCCTCGACATTGGCGAAGCCGGTCACGGTTTTACCCTTTGTGAGATATTCTCCGCTGGAGAGCTTCGCATAGCGTAACACGGCCACCCCGTGGCACAGCGCGCACGCGATCTTCCCGTGTTCGTAAAATTCGACGAACTTGGAGTGCAGCGCCGTCGCATTTTCGAAGGTGAACATCGGTGCCTGACCTCCCGCCACCACGATGGCGTCAAAGGCGTTTACGTCGATTTGTGTGACCGGCTTGGTGTCTGCGATTAGGCCGGCGAGAGAAGGGGTGTTTAGAAAACCGAGTGAAATAAGATCGGAGGCGGAGTAACCGCTCGGGTCTCGCGGATCGCTCATCGCGTCGGCTTCACATTTTCCGCCGAGCGGACTGAATACTTCGATTTGGTATCCTCGTTCAACGAGTTCGTAGTACGGGTGGGTGAGTTCGCTCCACCAAAAGCCGACGGGCCAGCCTGTTGTGCTGGAGGTGGCCGCATTGCTGATAACGATGGCTACGCGTTTCGGCGTCCGAGGCGTGGCAATATTGGGATCTTGAAGGCTCATAGGATTGTAAGCAAAAAAAACTAGCGGTTGGTGATGGTTCGTTTTGTGGCGATTTGAAAATTGAAATGCCCATGTCCCTTCGTATTCCAGAGACGAAGCCAGATCGGTAACATCATTTCCGTGCCGCGCGCCGCAGTGATGTCGCCAAGATCGACGATGTTCTCTGGCTTCCAGCCGAACCATTCGGTGAGGTAACCGGAGGTCTCCTGTCTAGCTGCGGCGTCGTTGCCGCAGATGAAAACCACGTGATCGCCGGGCACCAGGGACGGATTTACCATCACCTCGCAGTTCATGGTGTTCAGCGTTTTCACCACGCACGCGGCGGGAAATTCGCGCTGAATCTGTTCTCCGAGCGAATCGGTGTTGCAGACCGTGAGGGAGGGCGGACCTTCACCCGAAAAATCGAGTGGATTGGCGACGTCGAGCAACAGCTTGCCGGCGAGCGTATCGGGACCGGCGAGGCGCAAGGCTTGGAGTGAATTGGCGCCGTTTGTACAGTTAAAAACCACTTGGCCGAATCCAGCGGCATCGCGAAATGTACCGGCGCGGGCGCCCGGCCCGGCGGAAGCGCGCCATTTGACCAACGTTTCATTATCTGCCGAACGCGATCCCATCATCACCTGATGGCCAAGTTCGAGGAGTTTGTTTGCAATGATACTGCCGACCATTCCGGTGCCCAGGACTGCGATGTTCATTTGGAAAAGGATTGAGTTGTTTGAGAGGAAGAATTCGTGGACGAGTGGTTATTCCTGAAAAGAGCATATCTAATGGTTCAGGTTGTTTGCTGCGGTATTGACGATGGACTGCGACCGACCAACTCCGCCAAGGCGTCGAGCACCGCTGGAAAATCCGCTGACACCGCGGGGCCGACTTCGTCGCAGCCCGGGCCGTAAGCCTCGATTGCGAAGACCACTCGGCAGCGTTGTGGCGTCAGCGCTTCGATCTGGTGCGACACAATCACCGTCAGATCGTCGACTCGGGTCTCGTCGACAAAAAGCTCGTTCGTGCGCACTTCAAGCAGTCGTGAGGTGAGCGGATCCTGTCCGGGTGGTTTCATTCTGAATTCTGTTCCCGCCGCGAATGGGCCGAAGATTTCCATCTCTTCGACCCCTGCATTCCACCGCTTCCAGCTGTTCACATCGCAAAATAGCGACCAGATCGCCGCCGGAGCGCCTTCGATTTCTTTAGCGTAAGATTTTTTCCACATGACTTGTTCCGTTTTTCCGTTGGAGCAGGGGAGTCTAGCTGAGAGATTTGCTTCTCAGTTCTGCGTGCACGCTTGGCGCAGAGAGCCCGATCATAAACTGGCATCCGTACCCCGGATAACGCTGAGTGAGGTCGTTCGTGAGCGCCTGCTTTGCTTCGTCACTCACAGTTGCCGAATTACCCGCTATCTCTAGGAGTCTTGCAGAATAATTGAGCAGGTACTCCCGCTGTGCGGCCAGGGCAGTGTAGTCGCAAGTCGGCCCGTGCCCAACGTAGTACGATTTGTACGGACGCAGGACCGAAGCCCATAACTCAAGATTTGCCAACCACCGTAGAATACTGCCGTCGGCCATGAAGGTATGATTTTGTGAATACACAAAGTCTCCGATAAAGGCCGCCTTTGAATCTCCCTCTAGCAGCCAGATCGAATTCGCGTCGCAGTCACCGCCTGAACCGATGTCGTGTACCTTGAGGCTTACATCGCCAATCGTTACGCGTTCGCCATCTTTCACGATATGGTCGGGGTAAACCCATTTGGGTATCCACTCTGTACCGAACACGCCCGACCACTGTTTGTGCTTCGCTGCCTCCGTTTTTTCCATAAGCCCCTTTATCGACGCCAAAGCGTAAATCGGAACGTCACCCGCGGAAACGATCATCCCTGTGCCAGCGACGTGATCGGGATGACCATGGGTGAGCACAATCCCCATGATCGGTTTACCAAGCGATTCGGCTAAATTCTTTAGTCCGAGGCTATCGCTCTTGGTTAGGGTAGTATCTACCAGTACCAGTCCTTTTGGTGATTCGATAATGAATGCGTTTACGCGGAGCATCGGCTCCTTGGAGGTGTAGGTGTGGATCTTCATGGTGACTTTTTTGCGTGATGGTTACTCAACCTGTGATGCGTCTGCTAAGCTTGGATTGTTTCGGTCATCTGTGGATCTGCCCGCCGGAGCAGTTACGTGTGTTTCGAACTTGAAGCTGGCTTGGTAACTGTCGATACGGACCGTATTGGTTCGACATTGTTTAGCAAGTGGTGGTCGTGGATTGTTGACGATTTTGACTAGATATTTGCCGCCAAACGTATCGGCACCGGCAAGACTAAGGGTCTGAAATGTTGGCTCCCATGAGTGGCAATGAAGGACGCTCTCGCTGAAACGCGCGCTGCACTCCAGGGAAGGAACGCGATCTTTGGATCAGCTGACGCGGGCCGGTTAACGAAAACGTCACAATCGGCCATGGGCAATTTCGGCATCGCCCGGCCATTTTGTTCGGCGGGTTTCTTTGGGAACTTGCCGCCGATTTTTTCGATGCCGCGGATAAAAAGTTTCATGAGAAGAGAATTTCAATTCGAGAAAAGTGTCTGGCTGATTTGGTTTCAGCGACGAACGAACGTGCTGCGTAACTTGTATCATCAGTGCCCACGTCCGACAATGACGGGACGTCTCGTATTGATGATTGTGCATCCAAAACTCGACAGAGCGTCTGATCCTGCACAACCCTTGAGCCATGCGTGCAACCGCGACTTTTCCTCAGTCCGATCCGCTCGGAGAAGCACTGGAATACCTGCGCATGTCGGAGACTGCGTACTACCATTCTGAACTCGCGGCGCCATGGGGCTTGGTGATGCCGGAGGATTGTCCGAAGTTTCACTTCGTCACCTCAGGTCGGTGTTGGCTCGAGATCGCGGGTGCCGGCAAACATGTAATTGAAGCGGGCGACTTTGTGGTGATCCCGCAAGGAATGGGCCACCGTCTTTCCAGTGAACCGGCAGCGCCTTCGATCGAGTTTGGCTACTTACGCTGCGAAAAGATAAGTCAGCGTTACGCCCTATTTCGCAAGGACGGCAAGGGACCGGTCACGACCATCATTTGCGGTGATCTCAACTTCAAACACCCGGCGGCACGCCACCTGGTCGCGCTGCTGCCGACGGTGATTCACATTCGTGCGCAAGCGAACCACTCGATCGAATGGTTGAACGGCACGATGCGTTTTATGGCGGTTGAGGCGCGAAGTCTGCGACCTGGCAGCGAAGCGATCGTAACACGCCTCGCCGACATCCTGGTGATCCAGGCGATCCGTTATTGGATCGAACATAATCCCACCGAGCAAAAAGGCTGGCTCGCTGCACTGCATGACACGCCTCTCGCCCGAGCGCTCGGCTTGATCCATCGTGAACCCGGCAAGAATTGGACAGTGGCCAGTCTGGCCCGTGCTGCGGCGTTATCTCGCTCTGCATTTTCCGCCCGCTTTTCGGTGTCGGTGGGTGAACCGGTGATGCAATATGTTACCCGCTGGCGTATGCATGTGGCCGAAGCCAAACTTCTCGAAGGAACTAAAACGGTCGAGGAGATTGCGGTCGAACTCGGATACAAGTCAGGAGCTGCGTTCAGCCGGGCCTTTCGGCGTATGGCCGGCGTCTGGCCGGGATCGGTGAAACCGGCTGCGGCCAACGCTCGGGCGATTGCGGAGCCAGCCCATCGATATCTAAAATCGTCGCGATCCAAACCAAAGGCGGCGATTGCCTGAGTTTGGTCGATTTCAATTGGATCAAGCAGCGAACAAGCGCTATCTGCGAGATCGCGGCTGTCCGACGGCTAGAGCATATCTCATAAAACTGTAGCCGTAGCCGCTGCAATTAAGCAGCGGTCCTCAGAGGGGCGCACAATCCCGCGTCTTAATTGACGCGGCTACACGAGCTTTTGAAACGCTCTAGACTCCGATCCCGACTCGCAGCCAGCCGATCCCCGCACTTTTCCTTTGATTGGGTTACGTGCCGAATAATTCGTGCAGGCAAGTCACTGCGAGCGCGCCGTCGCCGACGGCGAAAGCAACCCGTTTGGTTGAGCCCTGACGGCAGTCACCGGCCACCAGGATTCCGGGGACCGACGACTCCAGGAAAAACGGGCTACGATCTGTCCGCTTCCACGCGTCTTTGGGAACATCGCTGCCTGTCAGGACAAATCCCGCACTGTTACGGGCCACGTCTACAGCGAGAAAGTCGGTGACCGGGATCGCTCCGATGAAGACGAAGACGCCACCGCTGGCTTCATCCGTCTGTTGCTTGGTTCGGTTATCTTCCAGAGAAACCTTTTCGAGAAACTGAGCACCGCTTGCGGCTCGCAGTTCACAGTGCGTGCGTAACTGCACCCGCCGATTGGCGACCACGCGGTCCGCCAGATAATCGGACATGCTTGAATAGATGTCGTCGCCCCGCATGACCAAATTCACTCGCTCGGTAAAACGGCTTAAGTACATCGCAGCCTGGCCCGCTGAATTGCCTGCTCCGATGACGTGCACCGGTCGATCGCGGCATAAGCGTGCTTCCATTTGCGTGGCGGCATAGTAGACCCCAGTCCCGGCGAATCGCGTAAGGCCCGGCACGGTCAGATGTCGGTAGCTCACGCCGGTCGCGACGATGACCGCACGTGTTTCCACGCGAGAGCCGTCGGTCAATTCCATCTCGTGCGTACCATCGGTGAGTGATTTTACTGCTTTCACGCTGCGGGGAATGGCGAAGGTTGCGCCAAATTTGAGGGCCTGAACGTAGCTGCGGAGCGCCAGATCGCGGCCTGAGATTCCTTCCGGGAATCCTGCGTAGTTTTCGATTCGTGAGCTGCTCCCGGCCTGACCGCCAGGACCAAGGGGTTCGACTACGAGCGTGTGCAATCCTTCGGACGCAGCGTAGACTGCTGCTCCCAAACCGGCCGGACCCGCTCCGATTATCACCACGTCGAAACGGTCGGCGGGCAGGGGACGAAGCACGCCGGTGATACGGCCAAGATCCTCCAGTCCGACGCCTTCACAGACCGCCTTTCCGGCCATTGCTGCGACCGGAAGCGCGGGAGTGAGGTCAGGATAAAGCCGGGCGAGATCGGCGCGGGCGTCCTCCACAGCGAGATCGCGCCAACGATGCGGTACACCGTTGCGGAACAGAAATTCGCACGCCCGCAGGGTCGCAGCATCGTCGGCCGATCCGAAAACGTGCAGTCCCTCGTGACCTCGGTTGATCAGCAGCTCCCTGCGTCTGATCAATGCCGGTATCCACTTCTCGCCTACGGACGGATTCACCACGAGCAGGTGCCGCAGCTGGGCGGCATCGAGCCGAACTATCTCGCTGTCCTCAAGAGCGCGTGCATCGGCGAGGGCGGGCCGGCCAGCGAGCAGCCCAATATCCCCGGAGAATCCACCGGCGTGATGGACCGCGACTTGCCGCTCGGTCGCGCCCGTACGATCGAAAATGCCCACTGCGCCCTTTATCACGACGACGCAATCAATCGGATCGTCTCCCATCCGAAACAAGGTTGTACCCGCCGGCACGTGTTCGACACGACCAGACGCGATCGCGGCATCGAGTTCAGCGTCTTCCAGACACGGGAAGGCAGGATCGGTTTCTGCCCCGAATTTTATAGAAGCATCAGATGGCTGCATAGCGATATTGATGGGTTGTGGTTTTCGGTGGATCTTAACCTAGCTGCTCAGGTTTTCGCCGAGAGATGGATGACGTTTGCTGGCAGAAAACCGGGCTAGCCTTCTTCATCTAAGAAATAATCCAGCGAAGATCCGCCTTTGAGGATCGGGCCGCCGATATTCGTTGGGAGACCCCATTTGTCGCTATCAGGATAGTAGCTAGTTTCTCCCGTTGGATTGTCGGCAATGACATAGAAAATAAGCTCTTGGGGACTGTTGTTCACAATTCGATGAGCTTCACCCGGCGAAACATAGATCGCGTCACCTGCGCCAATCGGCTCGAGCCCTTTCTCAGTCCTGATTTGTCCGGCCCCCGAGACTACGATATACATTTCCGATTGAGCGGAATGCAAATGATACGGACAGGGTGAAGCGCCGGGTGGGACCGAGCAAAGCGCCACATCGAAGGGATGCGATTGCCGTTTTGAATCAGTGCTTTTGGCGTGTCCCAGCGCAATCGATATATTTTGGCTTGAGGATCGATAGTGTCCTTTGGGCGAGGGCAGCGCGTACTCTACAGGAACGTCACGGACGTTGATTTTGTTCATGTTTAGATGGCGACATGGGCAAACCAGCGAACTGCTGCTTGGCGGTTTGCGACAATCGTAGTGAGGCTTGTTTTCGGTAATCAGCTTAAAATCGATACGGACCGTCTCGGTTTTGACAGGGAGTTCCTGCTTACCGGCTTGTCAAGGTGCAGTGTCTATTTTATCGAGATCTCCATGCCGTCGCGTAAACATGAAGGCTGCCGCCGAAGCAGTTATTCTCACCAAGCAATACTGAAGGCTGCGTTAGCGCTTACCCAAAAGAAGGGAGTGAAGATGACGAGTATTGAAGCGATCGCGGCGCGGGCAGGTGTGGGGAAGCAAACGATCTATCGGTGGTGGCCATCATTGGGCGCGGTGATCTTCGACGCTTATCTGGAGATATTGAAGAATAGGATTGGTTGGAGTGAAACAGGTGATTTGGTGCGCGATCTCGCCGATCAGCTGCAGCGCGTATTGGTGCTGCTCCAGGACAAGAAGTTTGGAGTTCCTATTGCGAACCTGGTGGCAGAAGCGCAGCGCGATTCGATTTTGGCCGCGACAATGAAGGAGAAAATAACGCTTCCATACCGCCAGGCGACGCTCGCGCGGCTCCGCGCTGCGCAAGATCGGGGAGAGCTCAGTCGGTCGATCGACTTGGACCTTTTCGCGGATGCACTTTTTGCCCCGGTTTGGATGCGACTGCTTTTGGGCGTGGCCGATCTCAACGCAATCGATCCGAAAAAGCACGTTCAGCAGCTTTTGAACGGCGCTCGATCATCGGGCTGAAAAGCCCAGTTTCCTGTGAGGTTTTCTTTCCGCTGAATAAAGTCCCTCTTTCCGAGCGGAAAAATGGTGAGATGGGAGCTCGGACGTCAGGATTGCTTTCTTTTCCGACCAAGGGCGTCGAACTCAAGGGCCTGCGCGGGCGAATAGCGGTTCCGCGATTGGTTATGATGATTGTTTGCGCACCAATTCGTGCAGAGCCTTGAGTTCCGCAGCGCGCTTTTCCCTGAAGCGGCGCTGGCGGTCGGCATTCACTTTGCGTTTTTCGTCGACTGACTTGCGGGGGCGTCCCGCACGCAGTGAAAGCGGCAAGTCTACTGACGGCGTATAAATGTTGCGGCGTTTGAAGGCCAGCGGGGTATGGGCCAGCGCGAGCGTGCGCAACTTGGGGCGCTCGTTTTCTTCGCTAAAGGATGGTTCGGAGAGGACGCGCGAGGAAGTGAAAACCCAGTCTGGTGGCTGGATGCCCGCTTTGACCGCCAAGTATTCCGCGTAGGCGGCGAGCCAGGCATCGGCGACTTCTCCTTGGGCGAACTTGCGCCACAAACGCGGCGGTTCCTCGGCGACCGCAATGGCGGCGAGAGGGCGTGACGAAACCAGCCGCAGCTCGTGGAGCCAGTCGCGCAGGTGCCGTCCGAAGTCAGCAAGTGACTCCGATCGTTCGGCGACGGCCTTAAGAGTTGATGGACGTTGGTTTATTTAGATGGTTTTAGTGCCAATGAGACGACTTCCTTGGCCGTTTCGGAGAGCGCGTCGTGCGGGAAGCATTTGTCGTGGATGGCTTCGGCGGCGCCCACCGTTTTGAGGTTTAACTTTGTAACGAGAAAACGACTATCGCCATAGTCGCCCGGCAGGGGAGGGCGGTAGGCGCGGAGCTTGGGCATGATAAAGCGTTACGTAACGCTTTATCGGTTGGCAAGTGCTGAATACCCGGCGCCTGTTCCGACCTTGCGATCATCTACGTCAGGTTGGGACACGGTTTCTTTGGCGTCATCTTTGGTAGCGAAGATTCTGGGTTTTCATTGGGCATACGATTGTCTGAAATGCGCGCGTTATTGACTTTCCCTTATTGGTATATACCGTATCTACGCATGAAAACAGCCACGGCAAAAGTCTTCCAATCAGGCAATTCGCAGGCCTTGAGGCTTCCGAAGGCGTTTCGGCTTAGCTCGAAAATAGTGAAGCTAGTGAGAACGCCAGATGGATTTTCTGTGAAAGACGAATCTGCCAACGCCCGGCGAATCAAGGCGTTTGCCGCGTTGGCGGGGAGTTGCCCCGATTTTCCTGACTTGCCTGCCAATCGCGCTCCCAACATTAAACGCGATTGGGAATGATCTACCTGCCGGACACGAACGCGTTTTCGGCGTATTTGGCCGGTCGCTCCCCTCAGCTCACGGCGCGGATGCGGATCGCATTCGAAGCGGGCGAGCTACGACTTTCTGTGATGGTCTTGGCCGAGCTGGCCTTCGGAGCAGAGAAAATTCGTGCAAGCCTTGGCGACACTAAGTTTGCGCGCCGTGTCGATGCCTTGCGCAAGCAGATCGAGATCGAACCGTTGGGAGCGGATTTTCCTGACCACTACGCCAAGGTTAGAGCTCAGCTGGAGCGTACAGGGTGGAAAATCGGTGACCGCGATACGATCATCGCCGCACACGCTTTGGCTCTGGGGGCTGTGATGGTAACACGTAACGTAGATGAGTTCGTGCGCGTGCCGGGGCTCAAAGTCGAGGATTGGGAAACGTAAGGCTAGGTCATTTGTGTGCAGCCGTCAGGCGCACCAATGTGAGGATGGCTCCTCGGATTTCGGTGCGCAGTCGTGGCCAGGCAGAAACGATTTCGGCCAGGTCCAAACCGGCTTGTGTGCTCAGTTGTGTGTCAGCGGGTGGGG
>Ga0302322_100003913_pt1 | contig 12858 bp, 11 predicted proteins | sample Fen_T0_2_FD_203757 | JGI IMG/M metagenome (GOLD analysis project Ga0302322, IMG submission 203757) | Peat permafrost microbial communities from Stordalen Mire near Abisko, Sweden - Fen_T0_2 | ecosystem: Environmental > Terrestrial > Soil > Wetlands > Permafrost | place: Sweden: Abisko...
CCTGGTGTACCGCTCGTACGGTGGCGAGAACGTCAAGAACCGCCCGCCCTTCTACGGCAAGCGGGTGGCGCTCCTGTCGTTCCTGCGGGCGTTCGAGCAGGTGGCGGACCGGGCCGAGGTGATCTTCCTCAACGACGGGCCGGTCTCCGCGGAGATCGCCGAGCTGCAGCGGTCGGTCGGGCGGATCGTCGAGCTGCCCGGGGTGGGACTGCGCGGTTCGTACACGTTCGGCCTGCGGACCCCGCAGATCATGGGCTGGGCGCCCGACGACCTGGTCTGGTTCAGCGAGGACGACTACCTCTACCGGCCCGAGGCCTTCGCGAACCTGATCGCGGCGGCCGACGCGATGCCGGAGGCGGACTACTTCGCCCTGTACGGCCGGCTCCACGGCCAGGTCCCGGACGACGAGATGCCGGCGCGCCCGCGCGGCTGGCAGCCGGCGGTCTCCGGCTCCGTGGACGGCGTCCGTTGGGAACGCATCCTCAGCACGACCAGCTCGTTCGGGGGCCGGGCGCGGGCGATCGTCGAGGACCAGGGGATCTTCAAGTTCTGCATGGTCCCCCACAAGAACATGTTCCGCGACCACGACACCTGCGTCGTCGTCCAGGGCTTCGAGCCGCACCCCTACGGTGGCCTGGCGCGCAGCCTGGTCCGGCCGGGCGGCCGGTCGGCGCGGGGCTGGGCCCGCGACGTCTGGCTGCTGCCGTTCCTGGTGGCCACCAACCTGCGCTCCCACCGGCGCCTGGTCAACCGCCGGCTGTTCGTCGCCGCGGTCCCGAACCTGGCCACGCACCTCGAGGCCGACAAGCTGGCCCCCGGCACCGACTGGGCGCAGGTCGCGGCGGACACCGAGAGCTGGGGCCGGACGCACACGGTCTTCGCCCCGCCGGCGGAGGACGACGGCCGCTGGATCGCCACGCTGCCGGCCGGCGTCCGGGTGCTGCGGCCCGAGGTCGTCACCGCGGCGGGCCGCTCCGTCGCCTGACCGGCCCGATCCCTCGGGCCCGGGTCGGGCCGGGTCAAGCCACCGTCAGGCCGGGTCAGGCCACCGTCCAGTTGTCCGGGCCGGCGAGCAGGCGCGCGAGGTCCTCGTCCGAGGCGGCGCCGTCGGCGCCCTCGACGGCCGAGGAAACCTGCGCCCGGACCATGTCGTCGTAGGTGGGCCGGCTCACCGCCCGGAACACCCCGATCGGCACGTGCATCATGGTCGGGTCGTCCAGGCGGGACAGCGCGAACTGCACCGACGGGTCCGGCGTCCGGGCGTCGTGCACGAGCACCCGGTCCGTGCCGCCGGCCTCGACGTCGACGACCTCGAGCAGGCCGTCGGCGCGGCGGGCCACCCCGCGGGAGCCGAGGCCGTCGGCGGCGGGTGCCCCGAACCGGATCGGCGCGCCGTGCTCGAGCGGGACCAGCCGGCCCTGCGCCGACTCGCGGTCCTTGAGGACGTCGAAGGCGCCGTCGTTGAAGATCGGGCAGTTCTGGTAGATCTCCACCAGGGCGGCGCCGCGGTGCTCGACGGCCTGCCGGAGCACGCCGGTGAGGTGCTTGCGGTCGCTGTCCGTCGTCCGGGCGACGAACGAGGCCTCGGCACCCAGCGCCAGCGAGATCGGGTTGAACGGCTCGTCGACGGAGCCGACCGGGGTCGACTTGGTCACCTTGCCCGGTTCGGACGTCGGCGAGTACTGGCCCTTGGTCAGCCCGTAGATCCGGTTGTTGAAGAGCAGGATCGTCAGGTTGACGTTGCGGCGCAGCGCGTGGATCAGGTGGTTGCCGCCGATGGACAGCGCGTCGCCGTCCCCGGTGACCACCCAGACGTTCAGGTCCGGCCGGGACGTCGCCAGGCCCGTCGCGATGGACGGCGCGCGGCCGTGGATCGAGTGCAGCCCGTAGGTGTCCAGGTAGTACGGGAAGCGCGAGGAGCACCCGATGCCCGAGATGCAGACGATGTTCTCCCGCCGCAGCCCGAGCTCCGGCAGGAACCCCTGGACGGCCGACAGGATCGCGTAGTCGCCGCAGCCGGGGCACCAGCGCACCTCGGCGTCGGACGTGAAGGTCTTCTTCGTCTGCTTCGGGGCGCCCTCGGTGAGGGCGGGCACGCCCTCCAGCCCGGACCGGACCGCGGGCAGCCCGAGCGGGACCCCCGTCGTCAGCCCCGTCGTCAGCCCGGTCGACTCGGTGTAGGTCACAGTGCGTCCTCCTTCACCAGCGCCGTGATGGCGTCGGCGATCTCGACCGAGGTGAACGGCAACCCGCGCACCCGGTTGAAGCCCCGCGCGTCCACCAGGTACTTCGCGCGCAGGAGCAGCGTCAGCTGGCCCAGGTTCATCTCGGGCACGAGCACGCGCCGGTAGCGGCGCAGCACGTCGCCGGTGTTCGCGGGCAGCGGGTTGACGTGCCGCAGGTGGGCCGTCGCGACGGGCGTGCCGGTGTTGCGGGCGAGCCGGGCACCGGCCGAGATCGGCCCGTACGTCGACCCCCAGCCGAGCACCAGCACCTCGGCGGCCTCGCCGCCCGCCGCCAGGCCGGGGTCGTCGACGACGAGGTCCGGCACGGTGATGCCGTCGACCTTCGCCTGCCGCAGCCGGGTCATCCGGTCGTGGTTGTCGGGTTCGTAGGAGATCTCCCCGGTGCCGTCGGCCTTCTCGATGCCGCCGATCCGGTGCTCCAGCCCCGGCGTCCCGGGCACGGCCCAGGGGCGCGCCAGGGTCACCGGGTCGCGGGCGTAGGGCAGGAACGGCCGGTAGGCGGAGTCCGGGGCCGCGCCGTCGTCCGGGGCGCCGTCGACGCCGTGCGTCAGGCCGTCGTCCGGGCCGGTGGCGAACGTGACGTGCAGGTCCGGCAGGGTCGCGACGTCCGGGATGCGCCACGGTTCGGAGCCGTTCGCCAGGTACCCGTCGGACAGCAGCAGGACCGGCGTCCGGTAGACGGTCGCGATCCGGACGGCCTCCAGCGCCGCGTCGAAGCAGTCGGCCGGGGAGCGCGGCGCGATGACCGGCACCGGGGACTCCCCGTTCCGGCCGAACATCGCCTGCAGCAGGTCGGCCTGCTCGGTCTTGGTGGGCAGGCCGGTGGAAGGGCCGCCGCGCTGGACGTCGACGATGACCAGCGGCAGTTCGAGCGAGACCGCCAGCCCGATCGTCTCGCTCTTGAGCGCCAGCCCGGGGCCGGACGTCGTGGTGACGGCGATCGCGCCGCCGTACGCCGCGCCCAGGGCGGCGCCCACCCCGGCGATCTCGTCCTCGGCCTGGATCGTCGTCACGTCGAAGCGCTTGAGGCGGGAGAGGGTGTGCAGGATGTCCGACGCCGGGGTGATCGGGTAGGAGCCGAGCACGAGCGGCAGGCCCGCCCGGTGCGCCGCCGCGACCAGGCCGTACGCCAGGGCGGCGTTGCCCGTCACGTTGCGGTACCGGCCGGGGGGCGCGGGAGCGGGCGCCACCTCGTAGGAGACGGCGAAGGTCTCCGTCGTCTCGCCGAACGCCCAGCCGGCGCGGAACGCGGCCAGGTTCGCCTGGTGGACCTGCGGGCTCTTGCCGAACTTCGCCGCCAGGAAGCGCTCGGTGCCGCCGGTCGGGCGGGTGTAGAGCCAGGAGAGCAGGCCGAGGGCGAACATGTTCTTCGCCCGTTCGGCCTCCTTCCGGCTGAGGTCGAAGTCCGCCAGGGCCTTGACGGTCATGCTCGTCAGGGGCAGGGCGTGCAGGTGGTAGGAGTCGAGCGAGCCGTCGTCCAGCGGGCTCGCCGCGTAGCCCACCTTGGCGAGGTTGCGCCGGGTGAACTCGTCGGCGTCCGCGATGATCGTCCCGCCGCGGGGCAGGTCCCGCAGGTTCGCGCGGAGGGCCGCCGGGTTCATGACCACCAGGACGTCGGGCGCGTCGCCCGGCGTCAGGACGCTGTGGTCGGCGAACTGGAGCTGGAAGGACGAGACCCCCGGCAGGGTGCCCTGCGGCGCCCGGATCTCGGCGGGGAAGTTCGGCAGCGTGGCGAGGTCGTTGCCCAGGGCGGCGGTCTCGGCGGTGAACCGGTCGCCGGTGAGTTGCATGCCGTCGCCCGAGTCACCCGCGAACCGGATGACGACGCGGTCGACGCGTTCGACGGACTTCGTGCTCATGGCAGACCGCGGCCCTCGTGCTCGTGCCGCCCGCACGGAGCGGCTGCTGGTCCCCGGCCCGATGCGCCGGGAAGGCCCGATGGATCCGTGAATCTTGGATGAACCGGTCCTCGGACACCATGCCACGCAACCTGCCGTTCACACACGTTGTTCCCCGTGCGCAATCGGCGCACGGCGGATCAGCGCGTCGACCGAACGTCTCGGCGGGACCACCGGTAGGTACCGCCGGGCCCGCGGTGCCCGACGGGGGGTCAGGGGTAGCGCACCATGATCTTGGCGTCGGTGCGCTTCGTGCTGAGGGCGAGGGCGTCGATGGTCCGCTCGAACGGGAACCGGTGCGTGATCACCGGGTCGAGGTTGAGGCGGCCGGCCTCCATCAGCCGGATGATCCGCGGGAAGATCCCGTGCCCGACGTGCCCGCGCGCCCCGGCGATCCGGGCCGCCTGGGTGACCAGGACGTCGAGCAGGACGGGCGCGCGCTCGCCGGTGCGGCCGAGGTAGACCATCTTCCCGCCCGGGGCGAACGCCTGCTCGATCTGCGGCATGGTGTGCAGCGCGGCGCCGGCCGCCTCCACCATCATGTCGGCGCCCCAGCCGCGCGTCCCCTCCCGGATGACCTCGGCGGCGGACACCTCGCGCGGGTCCCAGGCGCCGTCCGCGCCGACCTCGAGGGCCACCGCCCGCCGCTCGGGCACCGTCTCGAAGGCGAAGACCTTGGCGGCCCCCGCCGCCCGCGCCAGCGCGATGGCGCCCAGCCCGATCGGCCCGCAGCCGAAGACGGCGACGTAGGCGCCCGGGGTGAACCCCCCGGCCGAGACGAACATGCCGTTGTAGGAGCAGCCGAGCGGCTCGATGAGGGCGCCCCACTCCAGGGCCTTGTCGGCGCTGCCGAACGACTCCGCCAGCCCGTCCAGGGACCACAGCCAGCGCTCGTCGGCCGGCATGTACTCGGCGTAGGCGCCCGCCGCGGAGAAGCCGAGCATCTCCAGGTCCTGGCACTGGTTCCAGTGGCCGATCCGGCAGGCCTCGCAGACGCCGCAGTAGAGCATGCCCTCGCCGGCCACGAGCTGCCCGGCCCGGACGTTCCGGACGCCCGGGCCCACCTCGACGACCTCCGCCGAGTACTCGTGCCCCACGATCACCGGCAGCCGCACCGGGCCGGAGAAGATCACGTAACCGTCGTCGTCCTGCTCGTAACAGTGCGTGTCACTGCCGCAGACGCCGCACGCCCGGATCTTGAGCACGACCTGGCCGTGCCCAATCTTCGGATCGGCCACCTCGACCGGCCTGAACCGCGGGTTGCGCCACACCTGGGAGGCCATCGTGGCCTTGCCCTGGGCGAGCTCGCGCTCGGTCGGGCGGTAGCCGGGTCGCGGATCCCAGTCACCCTCGAGCATGATCGCCTTCACGGTAGGGCCCCTCCGCGTCGTCCGGATACGTCTGCAGGCGCTGCTCCCGGCACCCTAGACCGCAGCGCCGACGCCCGTGACCGCTTTGCCCGTGATCATGGACTTCGTCGTGATCATGGAGTCTGCCGTGATCATGGAGTTCGGCGGGACGATGCCCGGCGGCGCGGACCCAGCTCCGCCAGGAACATCGCCGTCAGCGTCAGTGCCCCGCCGATCAGCAGCCGCAGCCCGATCGGCTCGTCGCCCAGCGTCACCGCGAAGCCACCGGCCCACACCGGCTCCATGGTCATCACGATGGCCGCCCGGGTCGCGGGGAGGTGCACCTGGGCCCAGGTCTGCAGGAGCACGGCCACCGCGCCCGACAGGGTCGCCATGTACAGCAGGACGGCCCAGTCGTCGGCCCGCGCCGGCAGCGTCACCCCGCCGGGCAGCGCCGTCACCGTGCAGAGCAGGGCGATCACGAACATCTGGACGACGGTGAGCCCGTACGCGTCCCGGGTGGAGGACCACGACGACAGCCCGATGATGTGCAGCGCGTACAACCCGGCCCCGACCAGCGTCAATGCCTCGCCGCCGCCGAGCGCGACCCCGTGCAGTGACAGCACGCCCAGGCCCGCGGTGGCCAGCCCGACCGCCACCCACACCACCGGCCGGACGCGCTGGCGCAGCAGCACCGCCGCCAGCAGCGGGGTGATCACCACGGCCATGCCCGTCACGAACCCGGACACGGACGCCGACGTCCGCGCCAGCCCCCACGTCTGCACCAGCTGGGCGGAGCCGTACGCGAGCCCCAGCCAGGCGCCGCGCCGCACCGTGGCCGGGGACAGCCGCCGCACCGAGCGCGGGTGCACCGCCCACAGCAGCACGGCGGCGAGCCAGAACCGGACGGCGAGGAAGTCCGCCGACGGCACCCGGGTCACCACCCCCTTCAGCATGAAGAAGGTGGACCCCCACACCGCCGTGACGCCGACCAGGGCCAGGACGGCGACCAGCTCGACGGACGCCGTCGGCCGGACGGCGGGATCGCTGGTCACGACCGCCATGTCAGCCAACCCGTCTGCCAGGATGCAAGCCGTGACCGGCCTGCACGGCAGAAATCGCCGCCTGGACCCCGTCGACGCCCAGATCCTCCGGCACCTCGTGCGGGACGCCCGCGCCAGCTACACCGACCTCGGCCTGGCCGTCGGCCTCTCCGGCAACGCGGTCGCGCAGCGGATGCGCCGGATGGAGGCCGCCGGCCTGATCCGCGGGTACCAGGCCCTGCTCGACCCGGTGCTGGAGACGTCGGGCGTGAGTGCCGTCGTCCTGCTGCGGGCGGCGATCGACGCCGACGCCACCGTGATCGAGGAGGGCCTGGCCGCGCTGCCGGAGGTCGTGGAGGTGCTCGACCTCGCCGGTCCGGTCGACTACGAGGTGCGCCTGCGCTGCCCCGACCAGAACCGGCTGTACGACGTCGTCCAGCTCGTCCGGGCCCTGCCCGGGGTCACCGCCACGGAGACGCGGCCGGTGCTGCGCGAGGTCCTGCGGCGCTGAGCCCGGCGCCCGCCGGTGAGCCCGCCGGTGAGCCGCCGGTGAGCCGCCGGTGAGCCCGGTGTGGAGATCCGGTGCAGGTCGGGCCGGCGGCGGCGGGCCGGCGCGCGACCCGGGTTACCGTCGGAGACCATGACCCCTCGCCGCATCGCCGCCACCCTGCTCGCGCTGGGCCTGGTGCCCTTCGCCGGCTGGACGGCGCTGCGCCTGCTGGGGGCCGAGCGCGGGGCGCCGGCGGTGCAGCTCATCGCGTTCACGCCGTACGTCGCCCTCGCCTCGCTGCTGCCGCTCGCGATCGCCCTCGGGATGCGGCTGTACCGGCACGCCGTCGCCGCGGGCGTGATCACGGTCGTCCTCGCCGGCTGCGTCCTGCCGCGGCTGGTGCCGGGCGACGGCGCCCCGGTGGGCTCCGCGTCGGCCGGTGCGCGCCCGTACGGCGCCGCGTCGGACGGCGCGCGGCTGCGCGTGCTCGCCGCCAACCTCTTCGTCGGGGCGGCCGACCCCGGCGCGCTCGTGGGCGTCGTGCGGGACCGGCGGGTCGACGTCCTCGCCCTCCAGGAGCTCACGCCGGCGGAGGCCACCGCGCTGGACGCCGCCGGGCTGGCGACGCTGCTGCCCTACCGGACGTCGTCCCCGGCACCGGGCGGTGCCGGGTCGGGCGTGTACAGCCGGTACCCGCTCGACGACCCCGGGGTGCGGCGGCTGCCGTGGTGCCACCTGCAGTCGTACGCGACGGTCCGGGTACCGGGCGCCCGGCCGGTCCTGGCCGAGTCGGCGCACCCGTGCGCGCCGTCCGACGACGCCGCGGCGCGGCAGTGGGCGGCCGACATCGCCGTGGAGCCGCCGGCCACGCCGTCGGGCGAGCTGCGGGTCCTGCTCGGCGACTTCAACTCGACGCTGGACCACGGCGGTCTGCGCGCCGTGCTGGACTCGGGCTACCGGGACGCCGCGGCGACGCTCGGCGACGGGCTCGACCCGACGTGGCCCTACCTGGATGGCACCGTGCACGGCCTGCCGATCCCGCCCGTCACGCTCGACCACGTGCTCGCCGACCCGCGGCTGGGCGTGCGGAGCTTCGACGTGGTCCCGATCACCGGGTCGGACCACCACGCCGTCCTGGCCGAGCTGACCGTGCCCGCCGCCTGAGATCCCCGCGCTACAGCCGGCCCGCGTCGATGATCCGGCGCAGGAACTGGCGGGTGCGGGCCTCGACCGGATCCCCGAGCACCTGCTCCGGTGGCCCCGCCTCCAGCACCCGGCCGCCGTCCAGGAAGCAGACCCGGTCGGCCGCCTGGCGCGCGAAGCCCATCTCGTGGGTGGCGATCACCATGGTCATGCCCTCGCCGCTCAGCTCCCGGAGCAGGTCCAGCACCTCGCCCACCAGTTCCGGGTCGAGCGCCGACGTCACCTCGTCGAACAGCATCAGCACCGGGTCGTTGACCAGCGCCCGGGCGATGGCGACCCGCTGCTGCTGGCCGCCGGACAGCTCGTCCGGGTGCGCGCCCGCCCGCGCCCGCAGGCCGACCCGCTCGAGCATCGCGAGCGCGCGCTCCTCGGCGTCGGCGCGGGCCAGGCCGTGCACCCGGCGCGGGGCGAGCGTCACGTTGTCGAGCACGGTCAGGTGCGGGAAGAGGTTGAACGACTGGAAGACGATCCCCATCCGGGCCCGGACGGCGTCCGCGTCGATCCGCGGGTCGGTGATCTCGCGCCCGTCCAGCTCGACGACGCCGTCGTCCACCGTCTCCAGCAGGTCGACGCAGCGCAGCAGGGTCGACTTGCCCGACCCCGACGCGCCGATGAGGACGACGACCTCGTGCGGCGCGACGTCCAGGTCGAGGCCGTCGAGGACGACGTTCTCCCGCCGCCGTCCGAAGGCCTTGCGCAGGCCCTCGACGTGCAGCAGGGGCGCGGTCGGACCGGGCCCCGCGGCCGGCCCGCTCACAGGTGGCCACCGCCCGGCAGGTAGCCGTACCGGCGCGAGAGCGCGTCGGTGAGGCGGGTCATCGGGATCGTCACGAGCATGAAGAGGACGCCCGCGACCACGTACGGGGTGTAGTTGGCCAGCTGCGCCTGCCAGATCTGCGCGTACCGGACGGCATCGAGCGGCAGCCCGAGCACCGAGATCAGGCCGCTGTCCTTGATCAGGCTCGCCAGGTCGTTGAGCAGCGGCGGCACGACGCGCCGCACGGCCTGCGGCAGGACGACGAGCCGCAGCGCCTGCCCCGACGTCAGCCCCAGCGACCGGGCGGCCGCGCGCTGGCTCGGGTGCACCGACTCGATGCCCGCCCGGAAGACCTCCGCGACGTACGCCGAGTACGACAGCGTGAGCGCGACGCCGCCCAGGACGGTCGCGTCGGTGGGCACGCCCTGCAGCCGCAGGCCCGGCACCCCGAACCCGACGAGGTAGAGGAGCACCAGCAGCGGGATGCCGCGGAACACGTCGACGTACGCGGTCGCCAGCGCTCTGACCGGCCAGAACACCGGGCCGGGGAGGGTCCGCAGCACGGCCACCAGGAGCCCGATGACGAGCATCGCCACCGCGACGACGACGAACACCCGCAGGTTGAGCCACAGGCCCAGGGCGACGTCGGGCAGGGCGTCGCGCGCGGCGTCCCACCGCAGGAAGGAGTCCCGGACGCGCGGCCACCCCGGCGCGCCCACGAGCGCCAGCCCGAGCGCCACCGCGACCACCGACGTGCTGGCGGCCGCCAGCACGACGGAGCGGGTGGTCCGGCGCCGGCGGTAGGCGGCGCGCTCGAGCTCGCGCGCGGACGGCGTCCAGGCGGACGGCGTCCAGCTGGAGGTTCCCGAGGTCACTGGAGGACGGGCGCGCCCGCGGACGCGGTGAGCCACGTCTGCTCGAGCTTCTTCAGCGTCCCGTTGCTCCGCAGCGCGTCCACGGCCTGGCTGACGCAGGGGGTGAGCGGGCTGTGCAGGTCGAGCACGAGGCCGAACTGCTCCGGCGTTCCGCTGCCGTTCTCGAACTGGCCGACGACCGTCGCGTTCTTCAGCGCGGGGTCGGCGCCGGACGCCTCGAAGAGCGCGGAGGGCAGGTCGAGGACGAGCCCGTCGATCTGCCCGTTGGCGAGCGCGAGCTTGGCGTCGTCGTTGGTGTTGAAGACGCCGGGCGTTCCGGCCGGCTTGATCAGATCGGTGATCGTCCGGTAGCTGGTCGTGCCGACCTGGGCGCCGAGCTTGGCGTTCTTCAGGTCGGCCAGGCTCTTGGCGCCCGCGATCTTGCCGCCCTTCACGGTGACCAGGGCCTGCGTGACGTCGTAGTAGCCGGTGGAGAAGTCGACTCCCTGACGGCGCTTCTCGGTGATCGACACCTCGTTGACGTCGACGTCGAAGGTCTTCGGCCCGGGCGCCACGGCGGAGTTGAACGTCGCGTTGGTCCAGGTCACGTCGCCCGGCGCGAAGCCGAGCTGGTCGGCGACGGCGTACGCCACCGCCGACTCGAAGCCCTTGCCGTTCGCCGGCTTGTTGTCGACGAACCAGGGCTCGTAGACGGGGTTGTCGGTGGCCACGGTGAACTTCCCCGGCGTGCGGAGCTTCAGCTGGTCCTTGGCGCAGGCGGCCGAGGCGCTCGCCCTCACCGACCCGCTCGCCGACCCGGACGCCGACCCCGAGGCGGCGGCCGAGCCGGACGTCGTCGTCGTCGCGCTGTCGGCGGGCGCGCACGCGGTCAGCGCGGCGAGGGCGACGGCCGCGAGCAGCGTCGTGACGCGGGCGGGCGGCAGGGCGGCGACGGTGCGGTCGACGAACCTGCGGTCGACCGGACCGTGGGGGAGCGGGGTGCGGGACATCGGGGCCTCCGGCATGACGTGGGGGGTGCGTCGTCGAGCAGATTAGTCAGGATTCCCTCGGCGCCGACGGGCGCCCCGGCGGATGTGGTCGGACCGTGATCCGGGTCGCCGTCCGGAACTTCGGGCCCAACGTCGCGGGTCGGCGGGGGCGCGGGCTCCCTCGGGGCGTCGTCCCGGGGGATGGGGGCGTGGATCGGGACGCGCGGCGTGCCCCGGCGCGGTGCATCACCGTTAGAGTCACTTCCGTGAGTCAGGTGCACTCCTGGGTGGTCGTCGGCGCCGTCATCGCAGGTGGCGTGCTGTTCTTCGCCGCCGCGATGCTGGCCAACCGTTCCCTCCGTCCGCGGGTGCCGTCGGCGGAGAAGTCGACGACCTACGAGAGCGGCGTCGACCCGGTGGGCCGCGGGTGGTCGCAGACGCTCGTGCGGTACTACCTCTACGCGTTCCTGTACGTGGTGTTCGCGGTCGACGCCGTGTACCTCTTCCCGTGGGCGACGGTCGTCGCGGCGTTCGGCGTCGCCGCCGTCGTCGAGATGGGGATCTTCCTCGGCGTGCTCGCGCTGGGGCTCTTGTTCGCCTGGCGTCGAGGAGCACTCACATGGGCGTGACCGAGCTCGGCATGCCCGGCGTCGGGCCGTTGCAGGCGGCGGCGCCGTACCCGTTGCGCCTCGTGCTCAACTGGGGACGCCGCTACAGCCTCTGGGTGTTCAACTTCGGCCTGGCCTGCTGCGCGATCGAGTTCATCTCGGGCAGCATGGGCCGCCACGACTTCATCCGGTTCGGCGTGATCCCGTTCGCGCACGGTCCGCGGCAGGCCGACCTGATGATCATCTCGGGCACCGTCACCGACAAGATGGCGCCCGCCGTCCGCCGCCTCCACTCCCAGATGGCCGAGCCGAAGTACGTCATCTCCTTCGGCTCGTGCGCCAACTCCGGCGGCCCGTACTGGGACTCCTACTGCGTCACCAAGGGCGTCGACCAGATCATCCCCGTCGACGTCTTCGTGCCCGGGTGCCCGCCGCGTCCCGAGGCGCTGCTCCAGGGCATCGTCAAGCTGCAGGAGAAGATCGCGGGCGAGAACCTCGGCCGGCGCTACCGCCGTCGCGGCACGCCCGCCCCCGCGCCGGTCACCGCCGCCGTGGCGACCCGCCCGCTCGTGCCGGCGGCCGCGCCCGCCGTTCCGAAGGTCTCCGGCCGGACCCGCCGGACGACGGCCGCCCCCGGCGTCCCCCCGGTCGCCGCGCCGCAGACGGTCGCGCCGCCGGTCGTCCCGCCGCCCGACGCGGCGCCCCTCGCCGACCACCGGTCCGCGGTGACGCTGCGTCCGCACGAGCCGGGCGCGCCCGGCCCGGCGCAGGTGACGATCCCGCCGGCCCCGCCCGTCGTGGCGGCGCCCCCGGCGGCCGCGCCGGAGCCCGAGGGCTGGTGGCCCTTCGACTTCGACGGCGGGTCCGCGGCGGCACCTGCCGCCGCTCCGGCACCCGCCGCTCCTGCACCCGTTGCTGCGGCCCCGGCGCCTGCCCCGGTCGTCGTCGAGGCCCCCGTCGTCCCGGTGGCACCGGCAGTTCCGGTCGTCCCCGAGCTTCCGGGCGCGGCCGACACCGCCGACCTGCCGTCCCCGCTCGTCGCCGCGACGCCGGACGCCGCCGACACCGCCGACCTGCCGTCGCCGCTGTTCGTCGACGCGCCGGTCGGGGTGCCCGCCGATGCGACGGTCGAGGTGCGCGCCGAGCCGACGGTCGAGCTGCCGGTCGAGGTGCGCGCCGAGCCGACGGCCGACCTGCCCGCCGAGCCGACGGTCGAGTTGCCCGTCGAGACCGTCGAGAAGATCGCCGAGCCGACCGCTGAGCTGCCGGTCGAGCCTCGGCCCGAGCCCGACCCGAGGAAGGACCGGCCGTGACCGACGTGCCCGGCGCCACCGCGGCGCCGTCCCGGCCGCACACCGACGAGTCCCTGGCCGACGTCGTCGGCGCGCTCGTCGGCTCCGCGGTCACCGCTTCCCGGGACG
>Ga0302322_100003914_pt1 | contig 12847 bp, 8 predicted proteins | sample Fen_T0_2_FD_203757 | JGI IMG/M metagenome (GOLD analysis project Ga0302322, IMG submission 203757) | Peat permafrost microbial communities from Stordalen Mire near Abisko, Sweden - Fen_T0_2 | ecosystem: Environmental > Terrestrial > Soil > Wetlands > Permafrost | place: Sweden: Abisko...
TCTTTTTCTGCTCTATACTTCAGGCTCAACGGGCAAGCCAAAGGCCCTTGTTCATTCTCATGGCGGGTACAGCGTTTATACATCCACAACCCACAGGATGGTTTTTGATATCAAGCCCGAAGACCGTTACTGGTGCGCTGCCGATCCGGGGTGGATAACCGGGCACAGCTACATTGTATACGGTACGCTTATAAACGGGGCCACGGTGGTAATGTATGAAGGAGCTCCAACATATCCCTATCCCGACCGCTGGTGGAAGATGGTCGACAAGTTCGGTGTGAATATCCTCTATACATCACCGACAGCTATAAGGGGATTGATGCGCTTCGGCGATTCATGGCCAAAAAGGAATGACCTGAGCTCTCTGCGCCTGCTGGGATCAGTCGGGGAACCTATCAATCCTGAAGCATGGCGCTGGTATTATGAAGTAATAGGCAACAGCAGGTGCCCGATAATGGATACCTGGTGGCAGACCGAAACGGGCGGATTTATGATAACTCCCCTTCCGATAACGCCCCTGAAGCCTGGTTCAGCTACAAAGCCATTCTTCGGGAACGAGATCTCCGTTGTTGATGATGACGGGAAAGAGGTGAAACCGAATGAAGAGGGTAACCTTGTTATTAAATCACCCTGGCCGGGGATGACTGCCGGGGTATTCAGGGACGATCAGCGCTTTGTCGAAACATACTTTTCTAAATATAGGAAACAGGGATGGTACCTTACCGGCGATTCAGCCAAGAAGGATAAAGACGGATATTTCTGGATCATTGGCAGAACTGATGATGTGATAAAGGTCAGCGGATACAGGCTCGGCTCTGCTGAGATCGAGAGTGTCATGATCAGCCATCCTGCAATAGTTGAATCGGCTGCAATTGCACTCCCGCATTCAATAAAGGGTAATTGCATACATATCTTCGCAATCCTCAGAAAAGGATATGAACCGAGCAAGGATCTTGAAAAAGAGCTTATAAATCATGTAACAACCCATATGGGTCCGATCGCAAGACCCGAGGAGATCAGTTTTCTCGATCAGCTGCCCAAGACACGCAGCGGAAAGATAATGAGAAGGGTGCTGAAGGCACGGGCACTGGGACTGCCGGAGGGTGACCTCAGCACACTCGAAGAATAATTGCCTGAATTTTTTTAGCTTAAAAAGCCATGCCACAATAAGGGGTATGGCTTTTTTTACGAACTCTTCTGACTTAAGAGCAAATGTCATTGGACTTATTCCCAATAAGTTTTACCTTGTATTGATTTGTGATGTCTGAGACAGGACCGGAATTTTATATTTTACTTTTAGTAGCCTAACCAAATTCTAATGCAATGAAATATCTTTTTCTGTTGATGTTTTTATTCATCTTCTCTGTTTCAAACGGACAGTTCGCTGAACCAAAGTTTGGCAAGGTGGAAATGACAGACCTGACAATGACTAAGTATGACCGTGACACAACCGCCGCCGCAGTCTTTCTGTTCGACAACGGAGAATCAAAGTTTATTATTAGTCCCGATCTGAACTTCCAGTTGCTCTTTGAGAGACATTTACAGGTCAGGATCTTTAAAAAATCTGCATTTCCTCTGGCAGATGTGAAAATTTTACTGTACAAAACCGGGCTGAAGAGCGAAAAGCTGAGCGAGCTGAAGGCCGTAACATATAATCTCGTTGATGGAAAGATCGTCAAAACAAAGCTTGATAACGATAAAGTCTACCGGTCGGCAGCCGACAACTCTATAATTGTGAGTTTTGCATTCCCCGATGTCAGGGAAGGATCTATATTAGAGCTCTCATATGCAATTACCTCCGACTTCTTTTATAATTTCAGGGGATGGAGGTTTCAGAGCACCTATCCTGAGAGATGGAACCAGTTCAGGTACGAGATACCGGAATACTACCAGTACAGGCAATCTTCAAAAGGTTATCTCTCATTCCAGGTAAATAAAAAGGAACCCGGATCTATCACTTACAATATTAACACAACCACGATGTCGCAGGAAAGGGTTGGGGGAAATGAGGTCCAGACGCAGACACTAAAAGCTCCGACTGTAAAAGGAGTACTTGCTGTAAAAGATGTGCCCGCCTTTGTTCCGGAACCAAATATTGATTGCGAAGATAACTACCTGCAATCTCTCGATTTTGAGATCAGCACCGTTCAGTTCCCCAACTCTGTCCCTAAGGATTTTTCCGGGTCGTGGGAATCTGTAAACAAGGATATGCTAGAAGATGAGGATTTCGGAAAGCTTGTAAAAACGAACGGCTTTATAAAGGATACTGTTTCGGCAATATGCAATAATCTTACAACTGAGCTTGACAAGGCTGTTGCGATCTATACTTATCTTCAAAACAGGATGAAATGGGATGGCACTTATCGCATCTGGTCTCAAGACGGCCTTAAAAAGCCTTTTAATGAACGGGTAGGATCATCATCCGAGCTCAACCTGCTTCTGAACCTTATGCTCACTACAGCCGGACTGAATTCAAGTCCCGTGCTGTTCAGCACACGCGATAATGGAGTTGCTGCTTCAATATTCCCGACTATAACGAAATTCAATTCTGTACTTACTGCACTTTCTGCAGGAGGTAAAACCTACCTCCTCGATATCACGAGCAAATACTGCCCTTTCGGCATTCTTCCAACAAATGACATTAATGGCCGGGGATGGATAGTTAATTCTTCAGGCGGAGGATGGGCTAATCTTGATCCTGTAGAAAAATTCAGATGCATGAACCAGTATACACTGAACCTTGATGCTGATGGTAAATTTTCGGGACTGATAACAAGCTCCAGCGCCGGCTACGCAGGTATACTTCTGAGAAAAAGCATCACCGCTGAAAAAAATATTGATGACTACATAAGGAAGTTCCAGGAGAATACTAAAGGACTGACAGTTAGCAAATTTGCTTTTACGGATGTTTATAATATCAATAAGCCGGTTTCCGATTCATTGTTTGTTGATATTACTGACTATGCTGAAATCATCGGGGATAAGATAATGTTCAAGCCTCTTCTCTTTGAGGTAGTTGAAAAGAACGGATACACCCTTGAAGAGAGAAAATATCCTGTAAATTATAACTATCCGGTATCTGAACGCTACATTTTTACTTACACAATCCCTGATGGCTATACTGTAGAATCACTGCCTGCATCAGGAATTATAAAGATGCCGGATAATTCAATTTCAGTCTCCTATAATATCCAGGCTTCAGGAAACAAAATAACGCTTGGATACAAATTCACCGTCGACAAGATTCTTTTCCTGCCGGCTGAGTATGCTAATGTCAGATCAATTTACGACCAGATAGTAAAAAAACATTCCGAACAGGTTATACTTAAGAAAAGTGAGTAAGGGCGACCTGAGAAACCATGGGAGTATATATATTTAAAGAACCTAAGCAAAGCCGACTGCTATGAAATATATTTTCTTAATCCTGTTTGTATTTCTTTTCTCTGTCTCCAGGGGACAGTTCGAGGAACCCAAATTCGGTAAGGTCGAAATGAATGACCTTACCATGACTAAATACAGCCTCGATACTACAGCATCGGCCCTCTATCTTTTCGATAACGGCGAGACAAAATTCATCTTAAATCCTGATCTGAATTTTCAGTTCATCTATGTCAGGCATTGCCAGATAAAGATCTTCGATAAATCAGCTTTCCACCTTGGCGATATTAAGATCATGCTATATCATAAAGGCCAGAGTAGCGAAAAACTTGGTGACCTCAAGGCAGTTACATATAACCTTGTTGATGGCAAGATGGTCAAAACAAAGCTCGATAATGATAAAGTATACAGATCCTCTGCTGACAATACTACAATTGTGAATTTTGCATTTCCTGAGGTGAAGGAAGGATCAATACTGGAACTCTCATATTCAATTACTTCCGACTTTATATATAACTTCAGGGGATGGACATTTCAGACTAGCTATCCCGCCCGGTGGAGCCAGTATAGATACGATATCCCGAACTATTACCAGTACAGGAAGTCATCGAAAGGATATCTCCCGTTCACAGTAAATATAAATGAAGCCGGGACGGCACTTTTTAATGTTAAAGTTGATGCGGAACCCGGGGAAGGATATGGGACCCGGCCTGCTCCCGAAGTAAGGACCATCAAGGCAATAACTGAAAAAGGTGTCCTTGCTGTAAAGGATGTACCAGCCTTTGTATCCGAACCAAATCTCGACTGCGAAGAGAATTATGTTCAGGCAATCGATTTCGAGCTTAGCAGCGTCCAGTTCCCCGGCGCGATAAGGAAGGATTTTACAAAGACATGGGAATCGGTAAACAAGGAGATGCTGGATGACGTGGATTTCGGCCAGCTTGTAAAGACTAACGGATTTATAAAGGATACTGTTTCGGCGGTTTGCGCTAATCTTTCTTCTGAGCTTGACAAAGCAGCTGCAATTTACAATTATCTGCAAAGAAGGATGAAATGGGACGGCACCCATCACATCTGGTCACCAGACGGCCTTAAAAAGCCTTTTAATGAAAGGGTGGGATCATCATCAGAGCTTAACCTCCTCCTTAACCTTATGTTCACTACCGCAGGACTGAATTCAAGTCCAGTCCTATTCAGCACCCGCGATAACGGGAACGCCTCTTCTATCTTTCCAACCATAGCTAAATTCAATTCTGTCCTTACCTCGCTTATAATAGGAGATAAAACTTATTTGCTTGATGTCACCAGCAAATATTGTCCTTTTGGCATTCTTCCTGCAAATGACATTAATGGCAGGGGAAGGATAGTTAACTCCTCAGGCGGCGGATGGGCTAGTCTTGATCCTGTTGAAAAATACAGGGAAGTAGCCCAGTACACGCTTAACCTCGACGCGGAAGGAAAATTCTCGGGAATCATAACTGGCTCCAGTGTAGGCTATGCGGGAATCCTTCTCAGGAACAGGATCAGCGCTGAAAAAAGTACCGATGATTATATCAGGAAGATGCAGGAGAATACAAAAGGGCTTACAGTAAATAAATTTGCCTTCACAGACTTGAATAATATCTATAAGCCTGTTTCTGATTCATTGTTTGTCGATATTACTGACAATGCTGAAATTATCGGCGATAAAATAATGTTCCGGCCTCTTCTCTTTGAGGTAATTGAAAAGAACAGGTACTCACTTGAAGAGAGGAAGTATCCGGTAAACTACAACTATCCGGTATCTGAACAATACCTCTTTACATACACGATCCCCGAGGGCTATTCAGTTGAATCCCTTCCTGCTTCAGGAGTGATAAAGCTGCCTGATAATTCAATCTCAGTCTCTTATACTATCCAGAACGCAGGGAACAAGATAACACTCGGTTACAGGTTCAGCGTTAACAAGATCCTTTTCCTTCCCGATGAGTATATAAATGTGAAATCGATTTACGACCAGATAGTAAAGAAGCATTCCGAACAGGTTATTCTTAAGAAGGGCGTTTAAATGAAAAAATATCTTATCCTGCCTCTCCTGCTTGTTTTTGTCATGGCGCCCCGGGTTCTGAGTCAGACCTACACGGTCGCTGCAATCCCCGACAGCCTGAAGCAGAATGCCCACTTTGTCTTACGTGATTTTACAACTGTTGCTGAACTGAAATCATCCAATTCAGGTACTGAAAAGATCAGAAAGGTGATCACGGTACTTGATAAGACCGGTGAAAAAGATGCCTACCTTCTTCTTCATTACGATAAGTATTCAAGCGTCAACATTAAGCAGATAACGATATTTGACAGTAACGGGAAAAAATCAAAATCGGTTAAGCAATCAGAGATCAATGATTACCCGGCATACAGGTCGTTCGAGCTTTACTCAGACCAAAGGGTGAAATACTACCAGCCTGAAAACCCTGAATTTCCCTACACAATTATTTACGAATACGAGACCACCGAAAGCAACCTTATTAGCTTTGGAAGATGGATGCCGGCCGATGACTATAATATGTCTGTCGAACACGCCTCCTATACCCTGAAGCATCCGGCAAGATTAAAGGTAAATGTGAAGGAGATCGGTACCACGATTAAGTCTCACAAGGCAGAGGATAATCTCATAACAGATATATGGGAACTTAATAATATTAAAGCTATTGATGATGAGCCTTTCGATCCGGGTATTTCTGAACTCTCTGCCTGCGTTTACATAATGCCTTCTGTCCTTAGCTTCAACAGGTACGATGGAAGTTCAGATACCTGGGCAGATTATGGGAAATGGGCTTTTAGTCTATATGAAGGAAGGGATGACATCCCGCTTGAGCAGAACATAAAGCTTAATGCCCTTCTGAAGGATGTGAATGACACTATCGAAAAGATCAGGATTCTCTACAAGTACCTTCAGGATAATACAAGATATGTTGCCGTTACTCTTGGCATAGGCGGCTATCAGCCTTTTGAAGCAAGCAGCGTATTCAAAAATGGCTATGGCGAATGCAAGGCACTCAGCAATTATATGTACTCAATGCTGAAGTTCGCAGGCATAAAATCGTATCCTGCCCTTGTCTCGGCAGGAAGCTACAAAACTCCTGTTTTCAGGGATTTCCCGAATTTCTCACAGTTAAACCATGTAATAGTCTGTGTACCCCATGGCAGGGATACGATCTGGCTTGAATGCACCGATCAGAAGATACCATTCGGATTCCTTGGAGATTTTACCGACGACCGCGATGTTCTTCTTCTTACTGAGAAGGGGGGGAAGTTCGCCCATACAACAAAATATGACGAGAAGGATAACCTGAGGTCCAACAGAAGTGAATTCCTGATCGATTCTACGGGAAAAGCAGATTATACCAATGAGACAAAATTTTTCGGGCTCCAGTACGATGATCTTGCAGCTTTCCTGAGGTCAAACACTGATGAGCAGAAGAAATGGCTATATACAAACTCAATCCTCCCGTCGCTGCAGATCAAATCTTTTAAGGTCAGTGAGCTGCCTGGCAGGGTACCTCTTGTAAAGCTCAATGAATCGGGAGTTTCAGCAAATTTCTGCACATTCTCCGGCAAGTATATGGTGCTTCCGCTCAATCTTGTCAATCCCCAGAAGGTTATTCAAAAGATGATGAAGCCAAGACATTCAGATATTCTGATTATACAGTCATCTACTGATACGGATACACTCATTTACAAACTGCCTGAAAGCTACTCTCCCGAATCACTTCCAAGGGGAGTGATCTTAAATTCAGCCTTTGGAACTTATTCATCAACAATTGCACTGAATGGCAATGAGATCCACTTTACGAGACGATATGAAATAAAGAGGGGCCGTTATAAGCCATCGGATTATAAAGCGTTTTACGATTATATCCTTGCGGTATCAAAAGCCGATAATGCTAAAGTCCTTCTGACAAAGAAATAATCTTTACATTAGGCTCTCCCCTTTCAGATCAAATCCCAATAATCGATACCTTCGTATATGATCAAAAAAAATAAACCGAAAATGAAAACCGCACTGCTCATTATCGATGTTCAGAACAGGTACATGGGACAGGTTCCCCAGGGCGACAGGGAGAAGGGCATATTCTTCATAAATCTTTTAATTGAGCTCTTCAGGAAACATGACCTCCCCATAATAAGGATCTACCATACAAATTCAGAAAACGGACCCAGGCCCGATACAGAGGAATTTGAATATCCATCTTCAATAAACATAAGACCCGAAGACACAAGGGTAATCAAAACATATTCCAACAGCTTTAACAAGACCAGCCTTAACAGCATCCTCGCTGAGAAGGGAATAAACACTCTCTTTATAAGCGGATACAGCGCTGTTGGCTGCGTGCTTGCAACATTTGTCGGTGCCATGGATAACGATTACAAGCCATTTCTTGTAAAGGATGCCATAATGAGCCATGACTCCGCTTACACAAAGAATATTGAGCTTATGTTCGATGCTGTCAGCTACAATGTGGTTGATCTGGTTGTTGAAAACTCCTGAAGCCAGATCATTCCTTCCGACAAAATAACTAATTTTATGATTTGCCGGGCTTAGTCCCCCTTCAGTGAAATAACAATCCGGAAACAGCAATATAACAATGCTCCCGATCAGAATTAATCCTGTCCTTTATCCTGCATGAGCGAATACTGGGAATCAAAATTCAAGTCCGGAGGGACGATGTGGCATTTTCATCCCTCTGATTCTGCAATTAAAATCACAGCCCTCTTTAAGTCGAAGGGATTTAAGCAAATCCTGATCCCCGGGTTCGGATATGGAAGGAATGCAAAAACATTTATTGAAAAGGGATTTAATGTGACAGGAATCGAAATATCAGGCTCAGCAATAGCCCTGGCAAGGGAAAATGGGATAAGCTGCGATATCCATCATGGATCAGTCACTGCTATGCCATTCGACAGCAAGATCTATGACGGCATTTTCTGCTATGCCCTTATCCATCTTCTTAACTCGAAAGAAAGAAAGTCATTTTTGAGTTCCTGTTTCAGCCAGCTTGCGCCCGGCGGATCAATGATCTTTATTGTCACCTCCGTAAAAAACAGCCTGTACGGGTCGGGAAAATATCTAAGTAAGGACCGGTATCAGATCCCCGATGGATTAAAGGTCTTTTTCTATGATGAGGAATCCATTTTGAAGGAGTTCGGGCCATATGGCCTGGAATCATTTGAAGAGATGGAAGAACCTGTTAAGTTCATAGAAGGACTGGAACCATTAAGAATGTTCTCAGTAACCTGCAAAAAATAAGTCCAGCTATGTACACAAAAGCAATACTCAGGAAACCAGGCCGGAATTATGCAAATGGAATAACAACGGCCAATATTGGCAAGCCCGATTTTGAGATGGCTCTTAAACAGCATGAGGGATATTGCAATGCTCTTGTTAAATGCGGGCTCGAGCTGACTATTCTTGATGCGGACCTTAAATATCCCGACGGCTGTTTTGTTGAAGATACGGCTATCGTAACAAAAGAGGTAGCAATAATTACAAGGCCGGGAGCCACATCTCGACTGGGGGAAGAGGTTGAGATCTCAAAAGTTTTTTCAGGAATGAAAAAAACTGTTACAATTGACCACCCCGGGCACGTTGATGGCGGGGATATATTGAGAATGGAAGATCATTTCTTCATAGGAAGATCGAAAAGAACAAACCGGGAAGGGGCAGCGCAGCTTAAGTCAATCCTTTCAGAATACGGATATACCTCATCTGAAATAACTGTTGAAACGGTGCCTCATCTGAAATCCGGGATAACGTATCTTGGGAAGGGCAACTTTATTTCAATTGATGAGTTCTCGGAAAAAATAGGCCCCCATTATACTATCACCATCGAAGCGAATGAGAATTATTCATCGAATTGCCTTGCCGTCAACGATTACCTGCTGATCTCGAAAGGCTTCCCCCGATCAAGGCAGAAGATCCTTGACCTTGGCTACAACATAATTGAAGTAGAGATGTCGGAATTCAGGAAAATGGACGGAGCTTTAACTTGCCTCTCACTTCTGATCTGAATATTTCTTCAGAACTTCCCTGATTTATCTTCAAAATCTGAGGATTTGCAATTGTTTTGCCTTGTTTTTGTTTAACTTAGGCTTTGCTATTCATCTGGAAGCAATAACTTAAGTCCTTTCTTATGAAACCAAGGTTGATCTATTTATTGCTCCTGCCGGCTCTCCTGCTTCTTACCCAATGCAAGAAGGAAGATAATTCCGTTAAAATTACAAACCCCGATTTTCTTAGTCTCCTTATAAAATTTGGCTACGATACTGACAATAACGGGAAGATAAGTCCTGAAGAAGCAGCGGCGGTTGAATCATTAAGCATCAATGGAGACACTCTATCCAATATTAATGGTATCGAGGCATTTGTGAACCTCGACACACTCCGCTGTGCCTATAATCATTTATGGGAGCTTGATGTTACAAAGCTCACGAAGCTGAAATATCTCGATTGTTCCAATAATTCAATAACTGTTCTTGATGTTTCAAATTGCCCCTCATTACACTCTTTGAAATGCTGGGTGAATCAAATTTCAATTCTCAATATCTCAAAAAACAGTTTACTGGATACTCTGGATTGCGCTGCGAACAATTTAACCTCCCTGAACACTTCAGCGGCAACTTCACTTAAATTCTTAAACTTTTATAACAATGGAATACAGGATATAGATCTATCAAAAAACACTGCCCTCACAATCCTGTATTCTGATTATAATCCCTTATCATCACTTGATCTCTCTGCCAACACGGCACTTAAAACGCTCACTTGTAATAATAACTTCTTTAGTTCAGGCATAGATCTTTCAATGCTTGTCAATCTTCAGTTTTTCACCTGCAGCGGTGACAGACTAACAAGTCTCGATGTGTCAAAAAACACCCAGCTGTTTTACCTTTCCTGCAGTAATAATTTACTTACAGCACTCGATCTGTCAAAGAATACTTCGCTCACATCTGTCAGCTGTGAAAGTAACTTGCTGACAACACTCGATGTTTCAAAGAATACAATCTTAAATTTTATTACCTGCAGCCAAAACAGGCTGACTGGTATTGATCTTTCAGATAACCAGAATTTATACGGTCTGACATGCGATTATAACCTTTTTACTTCACTCGACCTTTCTCATAACCTGGCGCTTGGGAGTCTGAAATGCGACGGTAACAAGCTCACAACTCTTGATATTTCTAAAAATACCTACATCTACTTCCTGAGTATAAAGTTTATGCCCACGCTTAAGAAGGTTTGTGTCTGGACGTTGCCATTCCCTCCGGGTGCATGGGTTCAGGTGTACACTACAGGCACTCCTGATGTAATATTTGCTGATGATTGCGTGGTGAAATGAGACTAAGAAGACGGAAGACGGAAGCCAGAAGTCAGAAGAAAGAATAAATGGATTTGCTTCAGGCTCCCGACTTCGGACTTCGAGCTTTCGGAGAGCGGGCTAAAATAAGACAAAAGACAAAAGGCAAAAGACAAAAGTAGGAAGAGAAAAGCGGGGAGTTCAAAAAAGACAAAGGGGAAAAGATAAAAGGGAAGAGGTGGAGATGAAGATAGGTATGAGGCTTGAGGCATGAGATGGATATAAAAATTTGAAAAATGAAAAGGTTATCGAAGTATTTGTTTCTGATTCTGGTCACATTAATTCCACCGGGACTTTATGGTCAGTATAAAGGGTTTGATCTGTCGCGCTATAAGCTGCCCGATATTAAGATCAACAGGCTTGATGCAAATGTCAATTTAAGCAATGATGCAAGCAGCAACTCTTACGAAATATCAAATGCCGACAGCTCAGAAATGAAGAACAATAGCTTTCAGGGTGATTTAAATCTCAACTATTACCATTTCCGCAATACCGAAAAATACCAGGGTGACCTGCAGATAACCCTGTTCGGAAATACAAATCCTTACAAGTACCGCGACGATGCTGTTTATTCAACACGGAATATCCAAAATGAAAATCTGTCGGTAAGCAGCACGAACAGATTTTATAATCAGAAACTCAATTTCATAGAAGCAGATCCGCAGGCTTCTGTAAATAAGAGTGTTAACAAATCCTATTACGAAGATATGGGGAATTACTCCCGGAAGGAGTGTGACGACCAGTACACTACAAATATATCAATACCTGTTTCCGTCGGACATGGCAGAATAGAGCCCGTTGAGGATCTCAGGCTTGCAATTTATATCCTGGAGGAGCTCAATAAGGCAGGAAGGATCGACAGCCTCCCATCCGATGAGGTAGTTCTTGATATGGCGAGGCAGATCTCTGCGATCAAAAGAAAAAGATTCTTCGATACAAGGCTGAAAAAGATAAGGGAGCTTCAGGTAATCGATTCATTTCTCATTGCGAACAGGGTAATCAAGCCTGCAGATATTACCTACTTCGCAGTGCTGAACGATCAGTGGGACTATGCCTCAGGGCCGCCACGATCGACCGGTTTCGCAGTAAATGCCGGGATCGATAATGGTTTCCATTCAGGCTACGCGAGTCTGGCCACTTCAATAGATGCAGCAGAACCCGATAAAAGTATTTCAACTCAAAATATCTGGGAGATAGGAGGGTTTTTTCAGGCCAGGTACTATAAGCCTGTCAATCTCTACTGGCAGACATCTGTTATCTTCCTGGTATCATACGAAAGGGAATTCGCCAGAGATCCCAGAGACGAAGATAACCCCTTTAGAAACTATGAAACAAATGTTCTGAATACATCACTTGGCTATTCATTACAGTTTCTGCCGAATTCAAGAACCTCTGTTGAACTTACTTTCAGTGGCAATTACTGGAATTCCAGTGGAACCCGAACAATTTCAACTCCACTTCCTTCGCAATATCAGATGAAGGATAATACTTTTACACTCCTTGCAGGATTAGGCATGTACTATTATATTTCTCCCCAATTCAGGATCCAGTTAAATTCCAGCTTAAGCTACTATACACGTAATGATGTGAATTCCAGAAGTACGCAGCCAGATATAAGGTACCTTATGAATTCATTCCATAACAACTTTGCACTTACGCTTATCTATAGCTTCTTCTGATCAGCGACGGAACCAGAATACAATATTTAAGTAAATTTATAATCCAGGGAAAGATTATTTATGGCTCCGGTATTTTTTAAATCACAGGCCCATTTCAGAATATGGCTTGAGAAGAATCACAAGACTGCAACCGAACTGATCGTCGGCTTCTATAAGGTTTCCTCGGGCAAACAAGGCCTTACATATCCACAGTCAGTTGACGAGGCCCTCTGTTTTGGCTGGATAGACGGGATAAAGAAGTCTATTGACAGTGAGAGTTATTGCCACCGGTTCTCACCGCGACGACCCAATAGCGTCTGGAGCAATATAAACATAAAAAAAGTTGAAGATCTGACTGTGAAAGGCCTTATGACAGAGATGGGAATTAAGGCATTTGAAAAAAGAAAAGAATCAAGA
>Ga0302322_100003915_pt1 | contig 12846 bp, 13 predicted proteins | sample Fen_T0_2_FD_203757 | JGI IMG/M metagenome (GOLD analysis project Ga0302322, IMG submission 203757) | Peat permafrost microbial communities from Stordalen Mire near Abisko, Sweden - Fen_T0_2 | ecosystem: Environmental > Terrestrial > Soil > Wetlands > Permafrost | place: Sweden: Abisko...
CATCGCCCGGACCATGGTGCTGGCGGCGCTGGCGCAGGGCAAAACCGTCGTCACGGCCAACAAGGCCCTGATTTCCGCGCACGGGCCCGAACTGTTCGCGGCGGCGGCCAAATCCGGCGCGAATCTTTATTACGAGGCGAGCGTCTGCGGTGGCATTCCCATCATCAAATCACTGCGCGAGGGGTTTGTGGCGAATCAATTTCCCGCCATCTACGGCATCGTCAACGGCACCTGCAATTACATCCTCACCCGCATGAAACAGGAAGGCGCGGAATTCGCCGACGTCCTGGCCGACGCGCAAAAGCTGGGTTACGCCGAGACGCCGCCGGATCTGGACATTGACGGCCACGACGCGCAGCACAAGACCGGCATTCTCGCCTCGCTCGCGCACGGTTTCTGGGCGGATCATCATGCCATCCACACCGAGGGCATTCGCGACATTTCCAAAATCGACATGCAGTTCGCTGAGAAGCTCGGCTACACCATCAAGCTGCTCGGCATCGCCAAGCAAATCTCCGGCAAGAAACCCGGCGTGCAGGTGTCGGTTTATCCGACGCTCATCCCGAACTCACACGTGCTGGCCAGCGTCAACGGCGTGTTCAATGCCTGCTTTGTGCGCGGCGACGTCGTGGGCGACACTTTGTTTTACGGTCGCGGCGCGGGCAAGGACGCCACCGCCAGCGCCGTGTTGAGCGATGTGGCCGATGCCGCGCTCGATTTGAAAAACGGCGGGAAAGTCCGCGTTGCCCCGTTCGTGGCCTGCGCCAAAGGCGGCCGCATTACACCGATGGCTGAAGTCGTCTCGCGCTATTATCTCCGTTTGAGCGTGGTGGACAAACCCGGAACGCTGGCGAAGATCGCCGCGATTTTTGCCGCCGCCAAAATCGGCATCTCCTCGGTCATCCAGCCGGAAGGCCATGAAGGCGAAAGCGTGCCGCTCATCCTGATGATTCACGACGCGCCCAACGCCGCGATGTGCAAAGCGCTCGCCAAGATTGCCAGGCTGCCGGTCGTCAAAGGCAAACCGGTGATGATCCGCGTGGAAAATTTTGAATGAACTGCAACCCCGAATGGACACAAATGAACGCGAAATATTCTTGGAACGCAGGCGCCTTCCGCACTGATTCGTGTCCCTTCGTGTTCGTTCGGGGTTAACAATAAAATGAGTGCGCTTCCATTTCACAGCACCAACGGACAGTCGCCCGCCGTCAATTTGCGCGAGGCGTTGCTGCTCGGGCAGGCGCCGGATCGCGGGCTTTATTTCCCCGAGACTTTTCCGCGACTCGCGACGGAGGAAATTGCGGCCTTCGCCCGGCTGCCGTATCACGAAATCGCGTTTCGCGTGCTGTCAAAATTCACGGACGGCATCATTCCGCCCGACGTGCTGGCCGGATTTTGCCGCGAGGCCTACAACTTTCCGGTGCCGCTGGAAATCATTCACGTGCGGGTTTTTCTGATGCGCCTGGACCAGGGACCGACGGCGTCGTTCAAGGATTTTGCGGCGCAAATGATGGCGCGGATGTTCGGCCGGTTTCTCCGGGAAGACGGAAAGCAAGTAACGATTCTCACCGCGACGAGCGGCGACACCGGCGCGGCCGTGGCGCACGCGTTCCACAACATCCCCGGCGTGCGCGTCATCGTGCTGTTCCCGGCGACCGAAGTCAGCGAAAGCCAGCGCAAGCTGATGACCACGCTCAAGGACAACGTCCGCACCGTGGCGGTTGACGGCAAGTTCGACGATTGCCAGGCGATGGTGAAGCGCGCATTCGCCGATCCGGATTTGGCGCACATTCCGCTTTCGTCCGCCAACTCGATCAACATCGGCCGCCTGCTGCCGCAGAGCGTTTATTATTTTTACGCCGCATCGCGCGTCGCGCAGGCGGGCGAGCCGGTGGTTTTCTCGATCCCCAGCGGCAATTTCGGCGACATGATGGGCGCGGTGGTCGCGCGCGAGATGGGGTTGCCGGTGAAAAAAATCGTCTGCGCGGTCAATGACAACGACGCGTTTCCCAAATTTCTGGCGAGCGGTAGCTACCAGAAGATTTCGCCGTCGCGCAACTCGCTCTCCAACGCGATGAACGTCGGGCATCCGAGCAATCTCGCGCGGCTGGTGGCGGTTTACGGCGGACAAATGGACGAGACCGGCAAAATCAACCGGCTGCCCGACCTGGCCGCGATTCGCCGCGACATTTTCTCAACGTCGGTCTCCGACGAGCGCACGGTCGCGGGCATCCGCGATTTTTGGAACCAGTTTCAACTGCTGCTCGAACCGCACGGCTCCGTCGCGTGGCAGGGTTTTCAAGACTGGACGGCGACGGAACCGCTGGGCAACTCCCCGGCGGTGATCGTTGAAACCGCCAACCCGGCGAAATTTCCGGTCGAAGTCGAAAAAGTCGTGGGCTGGGCACCGGATGTGCCGGCGAACATGCTCGCCTCGCTCCGACTGCCGGAGGATTTTGACCGGCTGGGAGCGGATTACGAGGCGTTCAAGCAGTATCTAATTCAAACGCACGCTTGAGGCGGCCTTCATGAAACGGCAGTTCTCCGTTAATCGTGGATTCATTCAGATCATTCTTCTGATTTCTTGCCGCGGAACATCTGCCAAACCGAGATGGCCACGGAAGCCAATTCTCCAATTCTTCCCAATCCGCCCAGGACGGTGCCGGATTTGCGAACAGATTTGACGGCCGCCAGGCCTGCCGCCGCCGCCAGCGCCGCCGTCCAGATCGGATGACGGCGCGCCAGCCTGCCGGCTTCGTTCAGCCAGTTTTCCGGCGAGTGCAGCCGCTGCCAGTCAGCCGCCAGCAGCCGCCGGTTGAGATCACTTTGCAGCACGAGCAATGCCTTCTGCTTCTGGAGGCGTGCTAGTTCGGCTTTTTGAAACATGCATGATCCTTTTTGAATTCTTCAAGCGTGGCAGAGTAAGCCTCCCAGTGCTGCAAACGGGAACGCAATTTCATAAACACCACCGTCGCCGTAACGGCATATCCGGCCGTCAACAACGTCGACACGAGCAGGCGGTGCGTGTCCCAAAATAAAACCAGGATCGTGAGCGTCACCATCACGAGGGTCAGCAACGCAAACACGATTCCCGCCGCCGCCAGAATCAGCGCTTCAAACATCCGTGCCCGCTCCTCCTTCAATTCAATCAGGAAAAGTTCGACGCGGTTCCCCGCCAGGTCACGCAGCGTCTGGAACATCCGCGTGACGGTGGAGCCGAGTCCGCCTTCCGTTGGGGGCGTGGCGTCCATGATCAGCGGCGACAAACCAGCACGCCGATCAACAAGCCCACGCCAAACGCGACGCCGATGGATTCATACGGGTGCTCACGAATGGTCTTGTCCGCCACTTTCGCGCCCGCGACGGTCCGTTCCTCGATCCGCCGGTAACTCGCCTTGGCGGATTCGAGGGTGGCGGCCAGACGCCCGCGCAGTTCCGTCATCTTCTCGCCCGCCTGACCGGCGGTCGCATGCAGCACCGCCTCCGCGTCGTGGGACAGCGTCTTCAAGTCCGCCACGAGCTTTTCCATGTTGGCTTCGTTTGTCATAATATTTCCTTTCCCATGGTTGTCTTGACTAGGTGAGCCTCTTTTTTTGCAGGCCCATTACTGAAAACTTAATTCAAGTCTGGCGAACAAGCCAAAGTTATTTTGCAATAATCCAGCAATTGGCTTTGCAAAAATTGCCATCGGCCAATCCGTAAAAGGTCGCTCATCGGGACACCGCGCCTCCGCCCGAATCCCGACACCGGTCCAGTTCCGTCTTTTCAAACGGCTGGCCTCTGACTATGCTTCGGTTCCTTTTGAGCTTTCCGGGAAATTTGCCGGCGGCTCCGGGCAATTTGCATGGCCTTGATCGTTCAAAAATATGGCGGCACCTCGGTGGGCAACACCGACCGCATCAAGAATGTCGCGGCGCGCGTGGCGAAATATCACGCGTCGGGCGACCAGATTGTCGTCGTTGTTTCCGCGATGAGCGGCGTTACCGACGGCCTCATCAAGCTCGCCAAGGACATCGCGCCGCTGCCGAGCGAACGTGAGATGGACATGCTCCTCGCGACAGGCGAACAGCAGACCATCGCGCTCACCGCGATTGCGCTCCACACCCTGGGCGTCCCGGCGGTTTCGATGACCGGCGCGCAGGCGGGCATCGTCACCGACGGCGTCCACACCAAGGCAAAAATCCACAACATCACCCCCGGGCAGGTTCACGAAAAACTGGACGCGGGAAACGTCGTCATCGTCGCCGGATTCCAGGGCGAAACGGCGGCCGGCCAGATCACGACGCTCGGCCGGGGCGGTTCGGATCTCACCGCCATTGCGCTCGCCGCCGCGCTCAAGGCCGACCTCTGCCAGATTTATACGGACGTGGACGGCGTTTACACCACCGACCCGCGCATCGTGCCGAACGCGAAAAAGCTATTGGAAATTTCCTACGACGAAATGCTCGAACTCGCCAGCCTCGGCGCGAAGGTGATGCAGAGTCGCTCGGTGGAATTCGCCAAGAAATTCGGCGTCGTGTTTGAAGTCCGCAGCAGTTTAAATGACAACCCCGGAACGATTGTGAAAGAAGAAACCAAAAGCATGGAAGGCGTCGTCGTGCGCGGCGTCGCGCTCGACAAAAATCAGGCCAAGGTCACGCTCGTCGGCGTGCCGGACAAGCCCGGCGTGGCCGCGAAGATTTTCAAGGCGCTCGGCGACGCGACCGTGAACGTGGACATGATCATCCAAAACATCAGCCACGGCGCCGGCACGCCCGCCACGGACATTTCCTTCACCGCCGACAAGCCGGATCTGCTCAAGGCGCAGAAGGTCATCGAAGGTTTGAAAAAGGAAGTCGGCTTCCGTGAGGTCATCACCGCGGAGAAGATCGGCAAGCTGTCCATTGTCGGCGTCGGCATGAAGTCGCACACCGGCGTGGCCGGAAAGCTGTTTGAAACGCTGGCAAACGAAGGCGTGAACATCGACATGATTTCCACGAGCGAAATCAAGATTTCGGTCGTCATCGACCTGGCCAAGGGCGAGCAGGCAGTCAAGGCGGTTCACGCTGCGTTTATCGGATGAGCGATGAAGCGGACCAAGCTCAAACTGCTCGTGGGTTTGTTCGTGCTTTTAAGCATCTCCCTTTCCGCCCTGCTTTATTACAGCGGCCAAAGAGTTGGAAAGACTATTGACAGCTATCACGGCGTCTCGGTTTATGATAACGGATTGCTTTTTTTCCTTAGCCACGGGAAAAATTACAGCAAAGATGGTTATTACTACGGACAGAAATGGCAATGCGTCGAGTTTGTTAAACGATTTTATTACGACGCCAAAGGCCACAAAATGCCTGAGGTAATGGGTCACGCCAAAAGTTTCTTTGACACCAATCTTCCCGATGGCATGTTGAACTCACGGCGCGGACTTTTCCAATATCAAAACGGCTCAACCAATAAGCCGCGCACTGATGACTTGCTCGTCTTCGCTGACACAAAATACGGCCATGTTGGTATCGTCACCCATGTAGGCGAAAATTCGTTGGAAATCATCCAGCAGAACATTTTGGGGCGAACGCGGCAGCAATTCTCCCTGGTCGCAAGCAACGGCCATTACATTATCACTTCTCCACGCCAGCCTGCGGGTTGGTTACGCCAATAAACAGTTTGACGCGCCCCACCCCGTTTATTAGCTTCCTGACGTGAATAATAACTTGAACCTGCTGCTTACGAACGCGCTGCTGACCAGCGCGGCAGTCGGGTTTTGAGCATTCAAAAGAATCTATCAACCCACTGCCGACCCGGCGGTGGGTTTTTTTGCTTTTAACCACGGATGAACACGGATAAACGCGGATGGCAAAAGTCGGCGGAGCGCGGCTATGTCCCGCCTGGCGGGATCAACCGCAGCGCGTCCATTTGCAAAGCAGTCTCATGTAAGTTTCAGCGCTTCAATCGAGGCGTAGCTGCTGCGGCTGGTGCTGCGCACACAGCCGCGCTCCGAAGCCGCAATTTATCCGTGTCCATCCGTGTCCATCCGTGGTTTAATTTCAACACGTTTTAACCATGCAAAAAGATCCGTCCAAAAAATATCGTCCGTTTCCGCCGGTTCATTTGCCCGACCGGCGGTGGCCCGACCGGGTCCTCACGCACGCGCCGCGCTGGTGCAGCGTGGATTTGCGCGACGGCAACCAGGCGCTTGCCGTGCCGATGAACGTGTCGCAAAAATTGGAATTGTTCCAGACGCTTGTCAAAATAGGTTTCAAGGAAATCGAGGTCGGATTTCCGTCGGCGTCGAACACGGAGTTCACCTTCAACCGCCGGCTCATCGAGGAGAAACGCGCGCCGGACGATGTGTGGCTCCAGGTGCTGGTGCAGGCACGCGAAGATTTGATCGAGCGCACGGTCGAGTCGCTCATCGGCGCGAAACGGGTCATCATCCACATGTATAATTCAACGTCGCCCGCGCAGCGCCGCGTCGTGTTCGGCAAATCAAAGGACGAAATCAAAGCCATGGCGGTCAACGGCGCGCGGATGATCAAGGAACGCCTGCCCCGGCTCAAGGGCACGGAAATCATGCTCCAGTATTCGCCGGAAAGTTTCAGCATGACGGAGGTGGAATATGCGAAGGAAATTTCCGAGGCCGTCATGGACGTGTGGCGGCCGACGCCGCAGCACCAGATGATCTTGAATTTGCCGGACACCGTGGAGGTGGCGATGCCCAATGTTTATGCGGATCAAATCGAATGGATGTGCCGCAACATCAAAAACCGGGATTCGCTCATCATCAGTTTGCACACGCACAATGACCGCTATACCGGCGTGGCCGCGACGGAACTCGGCCTGCTCGCGGGCGCGGATCGGGTTGAGGGCACGCTGTTCGGCAACGGCGAACGCACCGGCAACCTGGACCTCGTCACCGTGGCGTTGAATCTCTACATGCACGGCATTCATCCGAACTTGGATTTCTCGAATCTCAATTCGCTCATTGAAGTTTATGAGCGCTGCACCGGCATGACCGTTCCCGCCCGCCAGCCGTACGCGGGCGAACTCGTCTTCACCGCGTTCAGCGGCTCGCATCAGGATGCGATTAAAAAGGGTCTCGCGGAATGGGAAAGCCAGCAGCGCGAGCATTGGGACGTGCCGTATCTCACGATTGACCCGGCGGACATCGGCCGCGAATACCGCGAGGTCATCCGCGTCAATTCGCAATCCGGCAAAGGCGGCGTGGCGTATCTGCTCGAAAGCGAATTTGGCATCGAGCTGCCAAAGGACATGCAGCGCGAGTTCGGCCCGATCGCGAACGAGGCCGTGGACCAGCTCGGTCGCGAAGTCAGCGGCGCGGAACTCAAGGCGATGTTTTGGAGGGAATACGTCGAGCGCATTTCACCGTGGCAACTCAAAAGTTTTGAAACGGAAAGCCGGAACGGCGTCGTCAACTGCCGCGCGAAATTGTTGCGCGACGGCCAGCCGGTGGAATTTTCCGGCGTGGGCAACGGTCCGCTCGCCGCCCTGGTCCACGGTTTCAACACCATTGGCGTTCCGCGCTTTGAAATCGCGAATTACAGCGAGCACGCCCTGGGCGCCGGCGAGGCGGCGGCCGCTATTTCGTATATCCAGATCAAAACTGCCGACGGCCAGTCACGCTGGGGCGCGGGCGTGGACACGAACATCGAACTGGCCTCGGTTCGCGCGGTCTTGAGCGCACTGAACCGGGCTTGATTTTGTCTCTGGCCAAATGACTGGCCGGCAATTATTATGGCGGGGTAATTTATGAATTTCATGCGCTATTGGATGGCGGTTCTGATTGGCAGCGTCGCGGTTGGTTTTCTGGGATTCGGATGCTCCTCCACGCCTGAAACATCCAAAGCCGTCGCCCCGGCGGCCACCAACGCGCCCTTGCCGGCTCCGGCGCAACCTGCCGCCAGTGCGCCGCCGGTCGCCACGACACCCCCGGTTTACGTTCCCGATATGTCGCACGTGGGTGAGCCACTGCCGGACGGCATCCTGGCCTGGGACAATTTGATGAAATCCACTGAAGCCGCTGCCGACCAGGCCCAGGCGCACTTCACCTTTAGTCTGACGAATGTTTCAAGCAGCAACTTGGCCATCGTCAGCGTCCACCCCTCCTGCGGCTGCACGACCGCACAATTGCCACCGATGCCATGGGTGCTTGGGCCCGGCACGAACGGTCAGATCAGTCTCACGGTGAATCTCGCGGCGAAAAGCGGCACGTTGTTCAAAACCGTAAATATCGCCACGGACAAGGGCAGCAAGACCCTGACGCTGCAAATCAAGATTTCGCCGCCAGTGGTTCCCGTCCTGTCCGCAGCCGACCGCATGCGGGGCATTGAAATGTCCAAAGCGGATCGGCAGGCGGTATTCAAGAACGACTGCGCCACCTGCCATGTGAAGCCCGGCGAAGGGAAATATGGGCAGGCCCTGTTTATCTCTGTTTGCGGGGTGTGTCACGAAAGCGAACATCGCGCCTCGATGGTGCCAAATCTGCATGAACTCAAGGTGCCGACCAATGAGCAGTTCTGGCGTATCTGGATCGCCCACGGCAAGCCCGGCTCGCTCATGCCCGCGTTTTCCACCACGGATGGCGGCCCGCTCAGCGACCTGCAAATCGCCTCGCTTGCCGCTTATCTGAACGTGGCCATGCCTTCGCATGTGGCCCCACCCACGGAATAACTTTTTTGCGGGCGCAGTTTATCCCTGCCCCCGGAGCGCCGGTCCCCGACCCGGCAGGTGTGGCGAAGACCTCAGAACCGAGCCGGATCGGAGATCGGCGCTTCGCCAGGCCAGTCGAGTCGGGGGGCGGTGTAAGGATGCGTTCTTTTTTTGCCACCAAAGGTTTTTTTCCGGGTTTTTTTCTTGCAAATTTCCGGCGGATCGGTTAAGAATTCCCCTGTCAAAGGTTCACCATGTTTTTTATGAAAACCGCGACACCGCGAACACCGCTGCCGTTTACTGTTTATCATTTGCTTTCGGATTACCGCTCGCGACTGTCGTGGCCGTGGTTCATCGAACGTCTTTGCAGCCTGGCCGCCGTGGTTGTGTTTGGGATGTTGAGCTATCTCCTGATCAGTAATTTTTTCTTTCAGTGCCTCACCGTCAGAGGCAGCAGCATGTATCCCAATTTGATGGATAAAGGCGTATATTGGTTAAGTTCCGGAGCCTATTCCAAGCATGAGCCGCAACGCTTTGACATTGTTGCCGTTAAAGATCCCGAAGATGGCGGGCTGATCGTCAAACGCATCATCGCCATGCCCGGCGAATCCATTTATCTCAACCATGGCAAGGTCTACGTCAACAGCCGGCTGCTGGAAGAACCCTATCTGCCGGACCGGACGCCGACCTACGCCTATGAAAAAAATGAAAGTGAATTCATTTTGGTCGGCAAGGGCGAATATTTTGTCATGGGCGACAACCGCAACAACAGCACCGACAGCCGCACGTTCGGCCCAGTTCCCCGTAAAAACATCCTCGGCAAGGTGGTCGAATAGTCACTGGCTCCTTCCCCAGAGCCTGTCTGAAAAGTAGCGGCGGGCGTCCCGCCTGCCGTAGAGGTCGGCATCTTGCCGCCCGGCAAAACCGTTCGAGTTACGGTAATCTCATATTTTATAGGGCTGGTTGACGGGCGGCGTTTTTCCGCCGGGCTGGAAGCCGCGACTCTACGTCAGCCAAGCTGGTTGACGCTGCTATTTTCAGACAGACTCTCAGGAAAAACCGCCATCCTTGGGCCATTGCAAACACCGCGCTTGCAGAATCTTTGCCTTGTCTTAAGCTGTCAACCATGACAGCGAAATTGATTGACGCGCAGAATCACGGCCGAATTTCCGAACTCGGCCAGCGCGTTTTGGGCGGCGGGCAAATCTCGCGCGATGAGGCAGCGTGGCTCTTCAACCTCGAAACGTCCGCCGACATTCTGGATCTGCTCTCCTGGGCCAACCGCATCCGCGAACAATTCAAGGGCAACAAGATTCATCTCTGCTCCATCGTCAACGCCAAGGCCGGTGCCTGCTCGGAGAATTGCAGCTTCTGCGCGCAATCGTCGCATTACCAGACCGGCTCGCCGAAATACGGCTTTGTTGATCCTGAACCAGTTTCAGAAGCCGCCGATGAAGCCAATCAAAACAACGTCACCGCGGTCGGCCTCGTCGCCGCGTGGAAAGGGTTGAATGAAGGCCCGATGCTCGACGAAGTCTGCGACCGCATCCGCGAATTGAAAGCCGGCGGCAAGACGCGCCCCGACGCCTCGCTCGGCATCATCAAGAAACAGGAGGTCGCCGACCGCTTGAAGGAAGCCGGCCTCGAATGTTACGGCCACAACCTCGAAAGTTCGCGCCGCTTTTTCCCGCAGACTTGCACCACGCACACGTTTGACGACCGGCTGGAGACCCTCGGCTACCTGAAAAAGGCCGGCATCAAGATCTGTTCCGGCGGCATCATCGGCATGGGCGAGACGCGCGCCGACCGCTGCGACCTCGCGTTTGAATTGAAGGCCATCGGCGCGAACGTCGTGCCGGTCAACATCCTCAATCCCATTCCCGGCACGCCGTTTGAAAAACTGGCCCCCCTGCCCGTCATGGAAATTTTGAAGACCATCGCGTGCTTCCGTTTCATTTTGCCGCGCCGGGAAATCATGATCGCCGGCGGGCGCACGGTGAACCTGCGCGACGCACAAAGCATGATCTTCATGGCCGGCGCGAGCGCGCTGATGGTGGGCAACTATCTCACCACGCTGAACCAGCCCGTCGAAAAAGATCTTCAAATGCTCAAAGACCTCGGCCTCGACCCGAACTGGGACAGCCACGATTTCAGCGACCAGGAAGAAGGCGGCTGCGGGTGTGGAAATGAAAGGTGCGAAACGGAAGCGGTGGTGGATTAATCAGCAATAAGCTAATGACAAATCTACTTGTAAAAAACTATGTAGATGAAGCCCTCGCGCAACTGAAGCATCTTGATCTAATGAGATCGCCCGGCAAGTTGCCTGATTCAATGCGAGACACTTCAATTCCAACGTCCGACGATTGGATTGGTTGGAAGCCAGTCACTAGCACAGTAACAGATGCTGAACTCGATGCTCTCGAAAAAGAAACCAAGCTGGCATTTCCTCCGGCCTATCGAGATTTCTTGAAGTATTTACACTTCGTTGACCTCACCGAAACGGGAATACGTTTTGAAAGGCATTTATGTAGCGATTGGCGTGAAAAACTTCGCCGTGCGTATTTCCAATCTTGGCCGCATGAGCGGATACTGGATATTGGTTTGTTGCCGTTTGGTGAGGAAAGTCAAATGGATGCCGGTCCAGTTTGCTTTGACACTCGCTCTCGCCTGCAAGATGGAGATTGCCCCGTTGTTTTCTGGGATCACGAATGGACTGGCACGGACAAAGAAATACGCCCGTTGTTTTCTTCAAGCGCAAAAATGTTCGAGTGCCTCACTTTTGTTGCGCAGACGGATTTTAATTTCATCTATCACAACAACAACGAGCCAGCAGCTTTGCCAAAGAAGCAGAAGGCATTGTCGCATTTTCTAGCGATTGACCCTGACGGTGCGGGTGGCGTAGCCAAAGATTATTGGACAAGCTGGGGCGTCTGTCCCGCCATTTAAGCGAGTAGCAAAAACTGCTGCTACATTTTTCCAGCGCCGTAGGCGCGACATCCTTGTAGAAACCCAAACCAAAAATTCCCCAGCCCCGTTGGGGCGGCATCATCAGCCCTTTGACAACTTGACTATCCGGCATGCGGATTTACCTTTCCCACATGGTTTATCCCGATTGCATCACGATTGACCCGCGCATCCGCAGCGGCCAGCCCTGCATCCAAGGCACGCGCATCGCTGTCGCGGATGTGCTGGATTATCTCGGCGGCGGCATGACGGTGGCGGAAATTCTCGCTGACTTCCCCGATTTGACCGCCGAGACCGTCCAAGCCTGCCTGACGTTTGCCGCCGAGCGTGAACGCCGCCTGCTGGTTCCAGCATGAAGCTGCTGTTCGACGAAAATCTCTCGCCGAACCTGCCGCGTCTGGTCATGGCGGCTTTTCCCGGCAGCGATCACGTCCGCGAAATCGGATTGAAAGGCCGCACCGATGAAGAGGTTTGGGATTACGCACGGATCAATGGCTTCGCAATTATTTCCAAGGACAAAGATTTTTACCAGCGTGCCCTGCTCTACGGTTCGCCGCCAAAGTTCATCTGGCTGCGGCTCGGCAACTGCACCCGCGATGAATTGCTCAACCTCATCCAGCGTCACACACCGGACATTCTTGGTTTTGAAAGCTCTAAGGAATCAGTGCTGGTTCTTTCGTAATCTGTCGCGCAGCTTTGTAGAACGACAAATTTTATGGTTGCCGCCCAATCAAACCTGCCGATCCGTTCCTTCGCGACTCCTGCGGAATGGGATGCCTGGCTCGCCGAAAACCACGCCAGATCAAATGGCGTGTGGCTGCGAATTTTCAAGAAAGGCTCCGGTCACAAGACGGGTTCCTATGCCGAGGCATTGGATGAAGCCTTGTGCCACGGCTGGATTGACGGGCAGCGAAAATCATGTGACGCAACGTCCTGGTTGCAAAAATTCACCCGGCGCCGCCCGAAAAGTGTCTGGTCAAAAATCAACACCGGCCATGTTGCGCGATTGCACAAGCTGAAGAAAATGAAAACCGCCGGACTGGCGGCGGTTGCGGCGGCAAAAATAGACGGTCGTTGGGCGGCAGCCTACGACTCGCCGGGCACGGCCAAAATTTCCGAGGACTTTCTCGGCCAACTTCGCAAGAATAAGAAAGCCAAGGCGATGTTTGAAACACTCAACAAAACCAATTTGTATTCGATTGCGTGGCGACTGCAAACCGCAAAGAAACCGGAGACCCG
>Ga0302322_100003916_pt1 | contig 12845 bp, 6 predicted proteins | sample Fen_T0_2_FD_203757 | JGI IMG/M metagenome (GOLD analysis project Ga0302322, IMG submission 203757) | Peat permafrost microbial communities from Stordalen Mire near Abisko, Sweden - Fen_T0_2 | ecosystem: Environmental > Terrestrial > Soil > Wetlands > Permafrost | place: Sweden: Abisko...
GTATTCTGGAGTCACTCGGAGGCCGACTCGAGTTCGAGAGTGAGCTCAATCGAGGCACCACGGCCCGGCTGCTGCTGCCAACACTCGGCTCGAGCCGAGTGCCAGTTTCGAGCCCCCCGACCTCCGACGGCCTACCCCCCAGCTCCCTGTCGCTGGCGGCGCGCGCCTACGTGCCCAAGGTCTTGGTCGTCGACGACGATCCATCGGTCGCGCGCGCGATCGCTCGGCAGCTTGGCGGCGCAGAGGTGACCATCGCGCACTTCGGTTGCACCGCGATCGAGCGCTTGCTCGCTGGTGCCCCCGTCGATTTGGTGCTGTGCGACGTCATGATGCCCGGCGAATCGGGACAGGACGTGTACGAGACCGTTGCGGCGGCGCGCCCCGACCTGTTGGAAAAGATCGTGTTCGTCACCGGTGGCGCCACGTCTCCGCAGATCGCCGAGTTCTTGGCGAAAGACGGCATACGGTACCTGAACAAGCCCGTAAAGCGCTCCGATCTCGATGCACTGCTCCGGTCCCGGTCCCGTGCTTCGGTGCTCGCAGACTTGGCGTCGAGGTAGCTGCCCAGAGGTTCGAGCTGAACAGCGCACGACGACAGGAGCTGGTTTCGTCACCGCTGGCGCAAGCTCGTGCTCTATCAATCGCGCGGAATTGCCGGAAAATTATGCTGTCCGCTGCTAGAGTAGAGTCGCCGCACGGAGACAGAAGGGGTAAATTGTTCTTCGCTCTCGGTGGCTTGCAGCAAGTCGAGATTTGCGACAAGAGTTCGAGGAAATGCGGCCCATGATGAACCGACTCAGCTCAGTGCTCCTGCTTTCGTTGACGGCTGTCAGCGCGGCGTGCGGCTCGACCGGTGACGGCGGTCCGAGCCCGTTGGGCGCGGGGACGGGCAACGACGCAGGTGCCTCTGCTGCGGCGGGTGCCGCTCATGGCGGAGCGCCCTCTGGCGGAGCGCCCTCTGGCGGAGCGCCCTCTGGCGGAGCGCCCTCTGGCGGAGCGCCGGGTAGCGGTGGTGCGGGGGCAGGCGGTGCAAAGAATGCGGGCGGCGCAACCAGTGCGGGCGGCGCAACCAGTGCGGGTGCTGCGGCGACGGGTGGCGCGTCCGGGCGATCGGGTTCGGGAGGCGCGAACGGTGGCGGTACGAGCGGCGGTGGCGCGAGCAGTAACGGTGGCGCGAGCAGTGGCGGAGCGAGCAGTGGCGGAGCGAGCAGTGGCGGAGCGAGCGGCGGCGCCCCGATGTGCAGCAACATTGCGAGCACGTCGACGCGGCCTCAGCTCACGAGCAGCCAAGCCGCAAACAACACGATCGCCAAGTACCTGGCCGGCTCCGACAACTGGGACCCAACCGCTGGGCTAGCCAAGCCAAGCGGGTACGCCGCGAACGTGACGGTTGCCTCGGACGGAAGCAGTACCTACACGACGCTGCAAGCGGGGATCAATGCGGCGGGCACCGGCTCGGCCCGCCGCTACGTTCAAGTGAAACCCGGCACCTATCGCGGTAAGGTCACCTACACGGGCAGCACGCCGCTTACCATCTACAGCACCGACAGCGACGCAACGCGAGTCATCATCGTCAACAGTCAGTCGGCTGCAGATGCGGGGGGTACCCCTAAGAGCGCGACTTTCATGTCGAGCTCTCCGGGGCTTCAGCTGATGAACCTGACGATCTCGAATGACTTTGCGACCCCGTCGAGCGGCAGCGACATCCAGGCGGTGGCGCTGTACGTGACGGGCGATCAGACAGTCCTCGAAAACGTGCGGCTGCACGGCTTCCAAGACACGCTCTACGCAGACACCGCGTCGGACACGAAGCCCTCGCGCGTCTACATCCGCAACAGTTTCATCGAAGGCGATACCGACTTCATCTTCGGCGGTGCAAGCATGGTCATCGACTCGAGTGACCTACACTATCTGTCGTCGCGCAAAGGCAGCGGGAGCGGGGTTTACCTGGCGCCCAGCACGCGCGTTTCGAATAACTTCGGTTTCCTCGTGACCGCGAGCAAGTTCACTTCGGATGCCAGCGCACCGTCAAACAAGATCTCGCTCGGTCGATCGTGGGATCAGGGGGGCGTTTCCCCGACTCCGAACGGACAGGCGGTAGTTCGCGAGTCGACACTCGGTGCCCACATCTCGAAAACGGCCCCCTGGGCGGCGGCCGCGACTTCAGGGCGCGCCTTCAGCGCCACCGGCAATCGGTTCTCGGAGTATTGTAACAGTGGCACGGGCGCCAGCCCTTGAAGCGTCGACTCGGTCTCGATCCATGGGAGAGGGCGCGCGCGAGCACGACCCCGGGCCTCGACTCCGGGGTGGGCCCGTTAGGGCGGAAAGCTCGCGCCCATGGTGGCGCGGTGATTCGCGTCAGCCTCGCATGGGGGGGGGCGCGCGCGTGAAAATCCCGACCGGCACCGCCTATGTCCGGTGCCGGTCGAAATTTTGCGGCTCGAAGGCTACTTCCCGACGAACGTGGTGACCGTCATGCTGGCGAGCGCGGCGGTGAAGGTACCGCCGGTCACCGGCAGGGCCGTCTTCGCCATGAGGTTGTCGGTCGCCGACGTGACGTACGGGGTCATCATGGTCGGGGCCGCCGTGCCACCCGCAATCGTGAGCGGCACAGAAGCCGCGGCAGTGCCCTTGTTGATTGCCACCACGACCACCGTGCCATCCGAACCCGTATAGGCCGAGAGCAGAACGTCCGTGGGAACGGCGCCCGTGATGTCTACGCGCGTGTAACCCGGCCGTACGAACTTGCTGTAGTTTCCGAGCGTGTAGCAGCGCTTGGTCAAGGCCGTCGACTTGCTCAAAACCAGCCCTTCGTTGTCGTCACTGCCGCTTGCCTGGTACCACCAATAGAGCCAGGCCGAAGCCTCGCCGACGACGAGCGCCGAGTGAATCCACTGCGCGACCGCGATGCCGTTCTTGATGTCGCTCGACGGCCCCTGTTCCGGCCAGTACATCACGCCCGATACCTCGGTCTCCCAGATCTCCTTGCTTCTCTTGCCGCCGTCGACATCGGCCGGCCAAGCCATCGCCTTTTGCGTGTCGTACTCGTGCGTTCCGAGGATATCGACCAGCGGCCAAGCCGTCGCGTCCTTGGCGAGCCAGTGGCCGTAGTCGTATCCACCGCCCGAGGCGCACGTGGTAGAGCAACCGGTCGTGGTCGGATCATTCGAGAAGCAGCCACATTTCAGCGGGTCTGAGCTGTTCGGATGGCCGGAAACCGTGGAGCCGGTGGCCGAAGCGTTGCTCCAAAGATGAAGCCATTCTGACGGTTCGGGCGCGATGAGCTTCACCGGCGGGTTCAAGGCCTTGAGCTTTGGTCCCAAGACCTTGACCCAGGCAACCATCTCGTTGGCCGTGAAAACCATCGTATCGTAATCGCCGTTGCAGGGCGGCCCGATAGAACTTCCACACGACGCAAAATCAGGCTCATTCGCCGCCGCCATGGCGTACAGGCCCTGGGCCTTCGCAAAGTTGGCGATCGTCGTCGACCATGATTCGTAGCAGCTCGTCAGCAGGTGCCCACCCTTCGTGGTGCTGTTGTTGTCCTTGCAATTGGCGGCCGCGGTCCAAGGCGACCCAATCACCTTTGCGTTGTAGCTCGCCGGCGGAACAGCTCCCGAAAGCTTGCCCGACGAATCCATGGCGACACGCACGATGGACAGGCCGAGCCCGTTGCCCGTAGTGCTATAGAAAGTGTCCCAGGGAACGGCTGCACTGCTCAAAGCGGTGTTGAGGCCAAACCCCTGGATCGGCTGGCGCGCGCTCCCCAGTTGAACCGTCACCGCGCCAGTCGTGCTTCCGCCGGCGCTGCCGCCGCTCCCCGAGCCGGAACCCGCCGTGCCGCCGGAGCCCGCTACGCCGACCGAACCCGCCATGCCGACCGAGCCGGCGGCCGCGCCGCCAGCGCCCACCCCAGCGCCGCCGCCGGTTTGGCCCGCGCCGGCGATCGCTGCGCCGCCCGTCCCGCCGCTCGAGCCAGCCGTGCCCGAGGGCGTCCCGGCCGTCCCGCTGGTGCCACCGCCACCAGCACCGGCGCCCGAGTGGTTCCCCGCGGTGCCGCCGCTCGGGGCACCGCTGGTGCCCGAGGGGCCGCCCGCAGTGCCGCCGCTACCGCCCTTTGAGGAGCTGCAAGCGGCGAGCAGGAGCAGTGTGCCGACGCTGAAGTTTGAAAGCTTAATCATGACGAAAACCTCTATGAATTGTAGGCGCAATTGTAGGCGCACCGTCGGTCGGAACCGGCCCGTCGCAGGTTCTTGTCCTGGCCTGAGCTGCCCTGCCCGGGCTTGGTGAGGAAGGTTGTTTATAATCCCGATTTTCGGCTTTGGCACCAAGGAGCGTTGCGTCTTGATCTTTCTTGTGTGCCTGCGGCATCGGTGCGTAAAAATGTCCCTGACGTGGGCGCGCCCCCCCGCGCTGATGCCGGAGCCCTACCCAAAGCCGGCCGGGCATTCGAGCGCAAGAGTGGCTGTTACCGGTCGTGCAGTGCCGAACCGGGGTATCGCCTCAAATGAGGCAAACTTCTGGTCGATGGGTATACCGATGTCCTGCTCTGGGACAGGATCGCGGGTCGGTAGGGGTCGAATTCGTTTGGAAGCGGCGCAGTAGCCCGGCTCAAGGCCAGCGACGCCGACGCGCGTATAGGCCCACGAAGCCCAGAAGTAGGGGCCCGAACCAGGTCCAATCGGCCCGTGCAATGCCGACCGTTTGACAGCTGCATCCTGATTGGGAGTCGGAGGGACTAGCGATGGGCGCGTCGCCTCCGGTGTCGCGTCGGCCGGCCCCCGCCGTGGTGCTGCTAGCACCACTGCCGGCGACGACTCCGATTGCTGTCCCGCCCTGGCCGCTGTGTTCACCCCCCACGCCACCGGCTGAACCACCAACACTGCTCGAGCCACCGAAACTGGATCCGCTTGCGGCGTCAGAGCCTCCGACGCTGTTCGCGCCGCCAACGTGGTTCGCGCCGCCCGCGCTGCTGGCGCCGCCCTTGCTGCTGGCGCCGCCCGTGTTGCTGGCGCCGCCCATGTTGCTGGCGCCGCCCATGTTGCTGGCGCCGCCCATACTGCTCCCGCCAGCGCCGCCCGAACCACCGGTGCCGGTCGAAGGCCCCGTCGCGCGCAAGGTCGTCACGCTGGAAGCGTCGAGGGTGACGGAAAGCGCGCCGTTCGCGGCCGCAACCATGCCGTCGTTGGCCAGGCTCTTGGCCGAGGACGTGGTGTACTTTGCATACGAAGCGATGCTCGAGCCGCTGACTGTGAGCGCGAGCGACTTCGACGATGTATTGGTGTTGACGATGATGATTACGACATCCGTGTCGCTCTTGTAGGCGGACACGCTGACGCCAGCGGTTGGCGCGGCCGTCGCATCGACTCGGTAAAAACCGGGGCGCACGAACTTGGACCAGTGCGCCATGCACCAGCCGCGTTTGGTCACCGCCCCGCTATTGATGAAGCCGTAGCTGCGTTTGATATACCACCAAGTGTACAGGCTGAATTGGCCCGTCACCATCGAGTTGTGCAGCTCCGATGCAACACCCAGAGCATTGGGCCACGAATTCGCGTCCGTCGTGCTGTCGGTGTAGTGCTCGGTCATCCAGCGCTCTTTGCCAGTCCCTTTCGAATCGAAGAGCGGGTAGGCGTAGCTGCTGACAGAGGTACCGTACAGGTGCGTGCCAAAGATCGTGGCCTTCGCCAGCGCCGCGGAGTCGTTCAGGACTGGATCATAAAAGCTCTTGTTGTAGTTGAACGACTCGCAGCTGATGAGCTTGGTGCCGACGCTGCCGGCGTAGGTCGAAAGAAAGTCGTGGCACAGGGCGGCAGTCCATGAACCCCAGCCGGATTGCGCGCCATAATCAGGCTCGTTTTGCACGCCGATCGCGTACAGGGCGACGCCCTGATTCTTCATGTACGAGACGAAGTTCGTTAGATGCGTGGCGTACGATGGGAACTGGGAAGAGCTCATCGCCCCAGCGGCGTTCCAAGGGGTCGCGAAAACGATGGCGTTCGCTGCGATGGCGGCCTTTGCGGTCGCCACGTTGACCGAGTCGGGCGAACCATCGGACACCGGGATCCGCAGCGCGGAAAGGCCAAGCTGACCATCGGCATTTCCAAAGGCGAGGCTGCGTTCAGCGGCCGTCAGGTCTCCGGCCCAAGAAGCGTGTGTCATCCCACCGAAGCCGCGGATGTATTGCTTCTCACTGCTGAGGGTGATGGTGGCGCTCTGCGCGGAGGCTCGGCCGCCGGCCAACGTCAGCGCGATACCAAGTGAGAGCGCAATTTTCCAGCGGCTGTATTTCATGCGATGTTTGGGACGTGTTGTTGGGCAGTGGTGCGCGGCAGGGATTTCCGTCACCTAAAGGAGTCGAGAAAGGGCTAGGACGAGATTGGCAAGGTGAATGATCTTACCGTTCGTGCTGCCGTGTTCGTGCTCTACCGGCTCCGATGTCGGCGACTTGGACAGACTGGACTGAGACGTGGAAATGGGTGGTCCGAGTTGGCGTTCGGCGCTTTGGTCGCGAGCTCGGCTGGTACGAAGGCGGCTGAAGCGCACTCGAACGCCGTGAAGCGACTCACCATCATTCACACGCCGACAGCCACGACAATAGGCAGCAGCGCGCGTGCTGACATCACTACCGTCGCGCTCGGTGGCACTGGTTGCTGCGCCGGTCGAAGTCATCACGCCAGCTCCCGCCGATGTGTACTTGGAGAACTCAAGCCGCGACACCAGCGTCGCCAGAGCCGCCGTCCGCCATCGTGCCACCGGAACCTAGGCCCGCCGTGCCTGCGGACTCAGCGGGCCCAGGCCACTCCGTCGCCAAGCCTCCAGAGCCGAACAGCCAAGTGACGAAAGAAGAACGCCGCACCCAAACACGACCGATTGATTCGTTGCCAGGCCCCCGCTCCTGCAGGCCAGGGTAGATTCGAGCGCGACCGCGCAATCCCGAGCAGCCCAGCTTTACGATAGTGCAAATCTGAAGGCTCGCTGGGAAATTCTCGAATTGACGATGACTTCGGCAAAACACCGCTGCGAAATTTCGTGCTCGCCTTTTGGGAGCTCCGCTCCCGCGAGCTGTGCGCGCTACGGGTACGGGGCATCGATTTCGAGAGAAACCAAATCTACGTGCGGCGGGACTTGCATGTGCAGCATGCGAGGTTGAAGATAGAGTATGTCAACCGGTCTTCGCTCGAGCGCGGTATTCATGTTGCTGGGAGCGCTCGCGATCGCGGCTTGTAGCGCGGGGTCGGCGCCGAGCAAAGGCAGGGTGACCGGCAGTGGCGGCGCGGGCAGCGGCGCGGGGAATAGCGGCGGCAGCTCCGGCATGGTGGGCTTGGCGGGTGGCATCACGCTCAACACGGCGGCTTGCGGCGACCACTTGCTCCAGATGGGCGAGGCGTGTGATGACGGCAACACGGCATTGGGCGACGGCTGCTCCGCTGCCTGTCAGATCGAGGCCGACTGCACGTGCGACGACACGAAGACGAGCTGCGCTTGCATGGTCGTTTGCGGGGACGGCTTGCTCGCCAGCTCCGAGACCTGCGACGATCACAACACCAACGGCGGTGACGGCTGCTCCGCGGATTGCAAGACGGTCGACCCAGGGTGGGTGTGTCGAGTGCCGGGCCGAGCGTGCGTTCCCCTCTGCGGTGACGGCATCCTCACTGGCCTGGAAAAGTGCGACGACGGCAACCCCAATAGCGGTGACGGCTGCTCCAGTACGTGCTTGATCGAGCCGGGCTATGCGTGCGACACAGTCGATGCTCCATGTGTTAAGTCCAAATGCGGCAATGGTAAGAAAGAAACCGGGGAGTCGTGTGACTTTGGCGACCTCGTCGCCAGCCCTGCAACCGGCCCGAATGGTCTCTTCAACGGCCTTTTCCTGGGTGACGGCTCCGGCTGCTCCAAGACCTGCACGCAAGAGCCAACCTGTCGCAGCGCGCTGGGCGTATCGCAAGCATGCACGCCACGCTGCGGTGACGCGAACGTCGACCCCGGCGAAGAATGCGACGACGGCAACCAGGTCGACAGCGACGGTTGCTCGGCGATGTGTAAGATCGAAGCCTCGGCGGGCTTCACCTGCGCGACCGTAAGCAAACCGGATACCCAACCTTGCAAGACGGGCACCGGGCAGTGCCTCGAGTTGCCGATCACGTATCGCGACTTCAACGGCTCGAACCAAACCACTGCTACGCCGAAGGGCCACCCGGACTTCTTCTTCTACGGGGCGAATGGCCCGGACGGCAGCAAGGCGATCTGCATTCCGAACGCGAGCGGCTCCAACCTCCTTACCCAGCTGGCCAACGGGACCTGTCCCCCGGTTGATGCGACTAGCCCTTGCTCCGGGCTGGCAGCCGCAAGCTTGGACACGGACGGCAAGCCAAAGCTCGGAGCGAGTAACAAGTGCGCCTGCATCTTTACGGACTGGGATGGGACCGGCATTTTGGCCGGGGCGGCCGGCGTCAGCACTTGCAGCTCCGGGGCAGCCAATCCGCAAGTCGTCGGCTGGGCCAACGGCGTGGCCGCTCCGCTCCAAGTCGCTGTAATCAAGGACAACGCGAGCTTCAAGCAGTGGTACTCGGATTCCGCCTTCAGCATCAAGTCCGTGAGCACGCTGGAGCTCCCGCTCCTGCCTGGCACCACGAATCAGTATCAGTTCAGCAGCGGAACCACGGTGTACGACGACCTCTACGGTATTCGTGTGAACGGCACCGGTACCCTTTCGAGCGGGTTCTTCCCCTTGGAAGCGTCCGCGGGCGTCAAGATGTGTAACTTGTGGCCCTACTGGGCCACCGGGCTGACCGCCGCAAAGTGCGTCGCCAACGACGCCAATCCCGTCCACCAGCAATGGGATCCTCGCTTCATCGCCAATTCGCCCAACGGTGGTCCGGTGACGCCGGTCACCGGCGTTGCGCGCAACTTCTATTTCACGTCGGAGATTCGCTACCTATTCCGCTATGCGGGCGGGGAAACGCTCACGTTCTTCGGTGACGACGACGTGTGGGTGTACATCAACGGTCATCTCGCTCTCGACCTCGGCGCGCCGCATGAGCGCTTGCAAGGCACCGTTACGATCCAAGCGGGTGGGAATACGGCGACTTCGGCGCTGTCGGTTTGGAACAACCAGACCGACGTCGCGGTCCCGATCCCGGGGTACACTGCTATCGTCAGTAGCGGCTTCGGCTTGACCGTTGGTAGCACGTACGAGCTTGCGATCTTCCACGCCGACCAGCATCCGCGCGAATCGAACTATCAGCTCACCGTATCCGGCTACGCCACAACGACGTCAGCGTGCGTCCCGACCTGCGGCGACGGCAAGGTTGCGACGGGTGAAGAGTGCGATGACGGCAATGGCGGCACTCCGCCCACGGGTGGTCCGTGCGTCGGTCTCGCAGGCGCCTGCAACAGCGACACGGCTTACGGCGGTTGCACCACGAGCTGTAAATTCGGTCCCTTCTGCGGCGACATGATCGTCAATGGCCCTGAGCAGTGCGATCTCGGCTCCAAGGGCAACACGGCCACCTACGGCACGGGCGGCTGCACGGCAGGCTGCATGAACGCGCACTTCTGCGGTGACGCCATCGTGGACTCGGCGTTCGGCGAGCAATGCGACGCCGGCGCCAACAACATGGACGGCAACATCTGCAACTCCAAGTGTCGCATCACTCCGAAGTGAGCGCGGCGTACTCCCACACGAAGTAACTTCCGAGCGATTGCGAGTTGGCAGGCTTGCGTCATCAGCTCACTTGACGAGCTGCACGGTTACTTTGTCAGCGGAACCGCCCCGGGAGTATGCGCGCGTGACACGAGCGGCGCACCTGGGTAGCATCTGCGCGGAAGCCTTCAGTTTGCGCATGAGCTGTACAAGCGGAGCGTGCGATGACACTACAGAAGTCGAGCTGCGTCGTTCGCGGAACGGCGCTGCCTCTGCGGATTGACAGGGGTTAAACGAGCAAACGCCCCAACGCCGCTGCACGCCCCCCCTCGGCGCATTTCCGACGAGCCGACTGCAACTGGTTCGCCACCGTGCGGATCGACTTCTGACATTCCTGCGCGATCTCCGAGTACGAGCAGCCTCCCACGAACATCGCGAACACGATGCGCTCGGCGTTCGTGAGCTGGTTCTCGCGTGCCAGCTCCGTGCGTCTCACTGAAAGGGTAAGTCGCTCGCGGCCTGCGCTCTGGCTCCGTGCGACTTGGGCCGGACCTAGCGGCTTGCCTGACGCGGCGTGCGCCGCCAACATCAGGAGCAGCGGGACGCGCGAGGATTGATACTGCCTTCCCATGGCGCGCAGGGCCGCGGTACATCGCCCGGCCACGGTCGAATTCTGGATATTCGCCCAATCAGCCACGCATTTCTGGCTCTCGCCGACGAGCACGCGCCTGAGGATTTCGACGTGCTTGGGGCTGACGGCCCGCGGTGTCTCGCAGCATTCGAGAATGAGGCCGGCCTCGACCGCGGTGTGCCAGCCGTCCACGAGATGCATGGTTCCGGAAACCAAGCCAACCCAGACTTCGGACAACGCAATCTGCTCGGGGGGTTCGGCCTTCGTCTCTGGACGGGCCGCCTCGGGCACGGGCTGGGAGGGGTATGGAGAGAGTGTAATTCCGTTGTGAAGAGACTCAATGTCCATGTCGCCAACGTTTGCTCAATTCTGCCTCGCCCAGGTATGAAGTGGATCACACCGAGAGGCATTTTTGTCATGCACCCGATTTCCGCCGACGATATCGCTCGGATCCCGCTTTTCTCTGCTGTCGAAAGGGATTTTCTGGAGTCGATTGCGCGAAACGCGAAAAGGCTGCCTTGTCAGGCGCGCGACCGCATCGTCGAGGAAGGCGATCAGGCTGGCGCTCTGTTCCTGATCGCGGCGGGCTATTTCAAAGCGGTGACGATCAGCGAAGGCGGCAAGGAAACGCTGCTTTCCATCATGGGGCCGGGAGAGGTCTTCGGTGAACTGTCGATTCTCGATGGCCAAACTCGCTCAGCGACCGTAACGGCGCTTCAGGTTGGGGCGTTGGTCATCATCGAGCAGCGTCAGTTATTGGATCTTCTTCATTCGTCACCCGTTCTGGCGATTCAGCTGCTGAAGGGCCTCTGTTTGCGCGTGCGTGACCTTACCCGTCGCTGTGGAGAGCTCGGCTCAATGGCAGTGCCGGGGCGGTTGGCTCAGGCCATTTTGCGTCTCGCAGAGCTTCACGGTCATTCGGAGGGTCAGCTCGTGAAGATCCCCGTGCGGATTTCTCAACAAGATCTCGGGGCGCTGGCGGGCGCGACTCGTGAGAGCGTGAACAAGCAAATCGGTGCTTGGCAGATCGCTCGCATCCTGTGCGTCGAAGACGGCTATCTCGTGCTGAACGACCTCGCGGCGTTGCGACTCTTGGTCCTCGATGATCAACTCGAGCGCGAACCTCGCGCAGTGCGGCAATCGGGAGGCGCACGCGATAAACTCCCCAACAGGAAATGACCATGGCTGCGGGCCTGTGGTCCGAGTCAGAGTGAATTCAGTCGGGCAGCTGGCGCGTCGCTCCGCCGTACCGCCGACAATCATTCGCAAGATGGAATCGAACGCTTTATTTCGTGGGTGTGTCCGGCTGTACGTCGAAGCGGTTTCGATCACGCGGCGGACGCGTGAGGATCGGTTCCCACCTTCAGCCCCGCCAGCAGGGTTGGGGGCTGCCGGGCCGTTGGCCGGCCCGGGTCGGTTCGAGTATCGAGACTTACTTGGCGGCCTTGCACTACTCGAACGGGCAGTTAGCGCGTTACAGTCGCCCGTCAATGCTGGCCGGTACCGAACTTCCGCCACACCAGGTCATGGATGCCACACTCGTCGCCCTGCGAGCGGGCGCTTGGGCGGATGCCTTACGCCTGGCGGGCAGCTTGCTCGCGCGCGATCCACTTCACGGCGGCGCCTTCGAGGCGATTTCTGCAGCGCGGCGAGCTCTCGAATCACCGCAAGAAGGGGGTGCCGAGCGGCGGCAGATGACCATTCTCTTCGCCGATCTCGCGGGATCGACTGGGCTTCTGAGAGAACTCGGGGGCGAGGCATATCGCGACTTGATCCTGGAGTTGCACGAGGCCGCGGCAAAGGCCGTCAGCAATTTCGGAGGCAGGATCGGCCAATACTTGGGCGACGGAATTCTCGCGTACTTCTCATATCCGGAGGCTCACGAAGATGATGCGGCACGTGCCGTCTTCGCTGCGCTGGACTTGCTCGACCAGCTGCGACGTTCGGCTGGTGTATTTGCCACTCGCTTTGGTGCAAGCCCGATTCTCCGAGTCGGGGTCGACACCGGGCAAGTGGTGATCGGAACGGCAGGAGCCGGTCAATGGACTACCGCCGATTCGGTTTTTGGCGATCCGACGCACGTCGCTGCGCGGCTGCAGGCTCTCGCCTCGGCGAATTCGATCGTGATTTCCGACGCAACGCGCGTCCTCGTCGAGCGCGACTTCATTTTGGAATCACTCGGCGAGGCGCAGCTCGCCGGATACCCGCGTGCCACCCCGGTGCATCGTGTCGTTCGTGCGAGCGACGGCCCGCTGCCTGCCGCCCATCGCCCCACGATGTGTGACCGCGAAACAGAGGTTTCCCAGCTCGAGCGGCTGTGGAGCTCTGCACGAGCTGGGAGCCACGAGGAGCTGCTCGTCGTGGGCGAGGCGGGGGTCGGGAAAAGCAGGCTGATCGAACACCTTTCGAACTTGGCGGTCGCGACCGGAGGCAGGGTCCTCGCGATTCACTGCTCCAGTGCATTTCGCAACAGTCCGTTCCACCCCACCGCCGCGGCACTCCGGCGCCTTTTGATCGGAACGATGCGCGATGCGCTGAGCGACGAAGAGCTACGTACCACGCTGCGTG
>Ga0302322_100003917_pt1 | contig 12843 bp, 8 predicted proteins | sample Fen_T0_2_FD_203757 | JGI IMG/M metagenome (GOLD analysis project Ga0302322, IMG submission 203757) | Peat permafrost microbial communities from Stordalen Mire near Abisko, Sweden - Fen_T0_2 | ecosystem: Environmental > Terrestrial > Soil > Wetlands > Permafrost | place: Sweden: Abisko...
TAGGCGTCCGTCCGCAACCTCCCTCCCTCCCTCCCTCGCGATTGGTCTCGGCCTGCGCCGTGCGTGGGCATCGCCGAATTGTCACTCTCTCGACGTTGCAGTAGTCTAGGCTCGTGCGGTTTCGAATCGCACAAGCCATCGTGAGCGCCGAGATGCTGGATTCGTCATGCGAAACAATCAGGAAAAGCGCTAGAAATGCCGCTCGTCTGATTGATCTACCGTGGCTTCCGAGAGGAATCTCGCCCTTCGCGACTTTCCGCAGCGGAGAGCCCCGAGGCTGCCCGCGCGAGGACCCACGATGACAGCGCAGCTCGCATCTCAAGCGTCGTTCGAATCCGGGACGATCGTCGGCGGCAAGTATCGCATCGTTTCGCTGATCGGAATCGGCGGGGTGGGTCGCGTGTACCTCGCCCGCCACATCGAACTCGACACGGACGTCGCGATCAAGGTGCTAAAGCCCGAGATGGGTGATCGGCCGGACGCCGTGCAACGCTTCAGTCGTGAAGCGCGCGCGTCCGTGCGCCTGCGCAGTGAACGTATCGCACGCGTGACGGATGTGGGAACGCACGAAGGAAAACCCTACTTCGTGATGGAATATCTGATCGGCTGTAGCCTGCTCGAGACATGCCAGCAGGCCAACGTCGACATCCCCAGCTTGTGTGAGTTCTTCATCCAGGCGTGTGAGGGCTTGGCCGATGCTCACGCGCAAGGCGTCGTCCATCGCGACATCAAGCCGGAGAACCTGTTCGTGGTCCGCGACTCGAGCGGTTGGCGCAGCCTCAAACTATTCGATTTCGGCATCTCCAAGTTTTCGTTGACCGGTAAGTTCTCGGACGTGGACCTGGGAGCCATGCGCACCGAGGCCATGATGGGAACGCCGCACTACATTTCGCCCGAGCAAATTCGCTCGACGCGGGACGTCGATCACCGCACCGATCTGTGGAGCCTGGGCGCTGTGATGTTCGAGGTGCTCTCCGGAGGGGTGCTGCCATTCCGGGAAGAGCGCGAAATCACCACGCTGGTCGCCGAAATCCTGGAGCGCCCGCACCGCTCGCTGCGCGACGTCGCGCCCAACGTCCCTGAGCGCTTGGTGGCAATCGTCGATCGTTGCCTGGAAAAGGACCGCGAGCTTCGTTACCAAAGCGCGGCAGAAGTCGCGCTCGATCTGTTACCGCTGGCACCATCGCGCGCGCGTGCATCGGTCGAACGCGCAGTCTCGGTGATGCAGACGGCGGGGCTGATGCCCTTGAACGGTGATATGGAAAGCCTGCGCCCGATTCTGGCGCCGCATTCCGATCGGCTGAGCAGCCCTCCGCGCGTCGCGTCTTTCACACCGCCGCCGCTCGCTGACGCGCAAGCTCCGCACAGCGAGACACGTCCCAGCGCCAGCGCGATTCCCCTCGGAACCCCGCCGCCTATGCCTGCGCGCAGGTCGGACGCGGGCACGAGCGGCGCGGCGCGCTACGAGCGGACTCTGGTGGTGACCGCCGTGGCGGAGCCTCCGGTTTCGGTGCAGCCCGCCGCCTCCGTACAGCCGGTCGAGGTCGCGCGCCGAGCGGCGCTCACCAAACCGGTGATCGCCGAGTTCGACGAAAGAGCCAAGACTCGAAAGCGCCGCGTGGCGTTGCTGGGCGTACTGGGCATCTGCGGTCTGTTGGCGACCGCCTTCTGGGTGTCGATTCACGGTGAAGCGCCGACCACCACCCGCATGCCTTCGTCGGCGGTGGCAGCGATGCCCACCTTGCCCACCTTGCCCACCTTGGCCAGTCCAGCGGCGGTACCTAGCGTCCCACCGGTACCAATCGCGAGCACAGCCCCGCTAGTCGCGCAAAGCGCACAAAGCGCGCAGCGCAAAACCTCGCCGAGTGCTGAGCGCAAGGCTGCACCCACGAGAGTCCTCTGGGCGCCTCGGCCGGCCGCGGCTCCGGCCGCCCCCAAAGCTATCGCGCCGAAAAGCGAAGTCCCCCCGCCTCCCCCGCCTCTTGTGCCGCAGACCAAGCTCGAGCTTCGTCGCGAACGCTGAGCAACTTTCAGGAAACTCGACAGATGCCGAGACTGACACTGGCGCAATGGCTGCGCCTGAGCTCGTTTTTCTTGCTCACCTTGCTTGCTTGTTGGCTGCTTTCACGACCAGCGCAGGCGGCTTCTGAAACGGCAGACGAAGCGGATCTGCAGTTCCAACTCGGCAACGAGCGTTACGATGCCGGCGACACCAAGGCCGCACTCGAGCATTTCTTGGTCTCCAATCGGCTCGCCCCGAACAAGAACGTCTTGTTCAACATCGCTCGTTGTTACGAGCAATTGAAGCTTCTGCCCGACGCCTACCGCTACTACTCGGCCTCGCTCGAGGCAGAGACCAGCGAAGCGGGCAAGCGCCGCACCGAAGACTCGCTCGAACGCCTCAAGCCGCGGGTCGCGCTCCTGACCGTGGAGAGTGACCCCCCGGGCGCCACGATCTACCTCGACCGCAAGGACCTCGGCTCGCGCGGCGCCACACCAAGAACCTTGGCCCTGCCAGAGGGTGCCCACACCGTGCTCTTGGAATTGGCCGATTTCGAGCTGGCGCAGTCCGAGAAGCTCGAGCTCCGTTTGGGAGAGGAAACGCACACCGCGCTCAAAATGAAGCCCATACTGGGCACAATCAAGGTAGCCGGCACGAGCCAAGCGAGCATCCACCTCGATGGCCAGTCGAGCGCCAAGTGCAGCGTGCCGTGCTCGTTCCGAGTTCAAGTAGGAAAGCACGTCGTGGTCGTGTCCCAAGACGGCTTTCGTACGCGTGAGTTTCCAGTCGAGGTCGCGGCCCAACAAGTAGTCGGCGTGCGAGCTATCCTCGAACCATTGTCGGGCTCCGCGGTCATCAATGCGGACGTCGGAGGCGCCTTGATCTCGGTCGATGGGCAGCCGCGCGCGTTCACGCCGGCGGTCGTCAGCTTGCCCGTCGGCAAGCACGAAATCGTGCTCTCGCCGGTGGGTTACCGGCCGCTGCGGCGCACGGTGCTGATCGAGACCGATCAGAGCAAGACCGTGCACTTCGAAACCTCGGGCCAGGAAGAAGTGCTCGGCGCTTCACGCGCCGCCGAAGCGGTCGAAGATGCACCAGCGTCGGTCACCATCATCTCGCGCCAAGAGCTGCGAGCCATGGCCTACCCGACAGTCGCCGAAGCCATTCGCGGTGTACGCGGCATGTATCTGTCGAACGATGACACGTACATTTCGACCGGCGTGCGGGGCTTCTCTCGCCCGGGAGACTACGGCAACCGCATCCTCGTGCTCCTGGACGGTCACGCGACCAACGACGATTGGATCGGCTCGTCCTACGTCGGCTTCGACGCACGCGTAGACCTGGACGACGTCGAGCGCATCGAAGTAGTTCGCGGCGCGGGCTCCGTAGTCTATGGCAACGGCGCCTTCTTCGGCGTGATTAACTTGGTGACGCGGTCGAAGGACGAGCCGACCCACGCAGAGCTGGCGGTGTCGACCGCGCTCGCCGCCGGCCGCGCACGTGCCACGATGGTCTGGCACGCGGAGCCCGACGCTGGGCTTTGGGTATCGGTATCGGGCGCAAAATCGGCTGGCATCGATCGCTACTACCCGGAGTACGTTTCGACTCCGACGATGTCGGGCAGGCCGTCCATCACCGACTACCGTGGCAACCCCGCCGACGGCACGGTGCGCGACGCGGATGGCTTCGAGGCCGCCACCTTGGGTGGCAAAGCTTGGTACAAGGCCCTGTCGGCAGAGTGGCTTTTGACTTCGCACGACAAGCACTCGCCGTCGGCCCAGTACCTCACTTCATTCGGCGACCCGAACGCCGGCAATACGGACACCCGCGGCTTCGTGGACGTTCAGTTCGAGCCCAAGTGGGAAACGGTCGAGTCGCTGACGCGCGCGCATTTCGATCAATACCACTACGCCGGCAATCTGCCGTACACCGCCAATACCGTCGATCCCGCGTCCTTCGGCAGTGAAAACGACAGCTTTTCCGGACTATGGGGCGGCGTCGAGCAGCGCTTCGTGCTGAGGCCATCCACAAACGTCAAATTGACGGCCGGCGCGGACTTCACGCGCCACTTCCGAACCCACCAGTTCAACATCGACGATCGCGCGCGCCCCGGCTACAGCGGCGCGGATGCAGGCCCGATCCTCGACACGAACAACCCGTACAGCAACTTTGCGGGTTACGCCCAGCTCGATGCCATCCTGTCCACCGGCGTACGTTTCTCCGCAGGCACCCGGCTAGACTACTTCACCAACTTGAACTTCGAAGTCGGCTCGGCCTTGAGCCCGCGCTTGGCGCTGATAATCAAGCCGTATGCGCGCGGGAATCTGAAGTTGACGGGGGGCAAGGCGTTCCGTTCTCCGAGCCAACTGGAACGTTTCTACAGCTCGCAGACGCAGATCGCATCGTACGACGTAAGACCCGAGCAAGTGCTGTCGGCAGAGGCAGAGTTCACGCACCGCTTCAGCAGCGCGGTGAGCGGTCTGATCACCGGCTATACCAATTACGTGACCGACCTGATCGAACTCGGCACTACGGCCTCCCAGGGGATGGACGTGAACCAGGAGACCAACTCCAAAGCCCCGGTCTTGGTGCTGGGTGCGGAGACCGAGCTTCGTCACGAGTGGCAACAGGGCTGGATGCTTTCGGCGTCGGCGTCAGTGCAAAAAGCGCGCTATCTGAACGACAGCAACCTGCGCAACGTGCCCAATTCTCCGCTGGTGCTGGGCGCGGTCAAGGCCATGATGCCGCTCATCGGGCAGACCCTGAATTTGGCGACACGCCTGAGCATCGAGGGCCCGCGCTTCGACAACGCGCTTCGTCGGACCGACATTGCCTGTGACCCGGCCGGGCTCACTGCCAGCGCTTGCCCCGCCCAAGGCACCACGCAGACTGGCGCAATCTGGGACATCGTATTCACGGGCGCGATCAAACGCTTCGACGCCACCTACGCGCTCGGTCTCTACAACGCCATGGATTGGACGTACGACACGGTGCCCAGCACCGAATACGCGCAACGTACGATCCGCCAACGCCCACGTTCGGTGCTGGCTTCGCTGTCGCTCAAGTTCTGAGGAGTTCGCCGATGACGGAACGAGGCGCCTTCGAACAGTGGGTTGTGCGTGACTACTTGGCGGAGTACTACGGCGAGCTGCAAGAGGACGAACTCAGCACTCTCAAGTACTTCGTCGAGCAGTTCCGCGCTGCGCCGGCTGGCCCAGTGCTCTGCTTCGGTTGCGGACCGACGCTGCACCACGTGTTCCTGGCCGCGCCGCGGATGACGCAGATTTACCTGGCCGACTACGTACCAGAGAACTTGGCGGAAATTGACCGTTGGCGCAGACGTGAGCCCAACGCCCACGATTGGTCACCGTTCGTTCGCTACACGCTGCTCTGTGAATCTGGGATCGAGCCGAGCAATGCAGAAGTGAGCGCTCGCATCGAGCTCTTGCGCGAAAAAATCGCCGGGCTCCTGCCCGCCGACGCCAATCTCACGGACCCACTCGGCGGCGACTTCCGCGGCCATTTTTCTGCCGTTCTCAGTCCCTATTGCGCCGAGTCGGCCACCTCCGACATGACTACGTGGACGCGCTTCTGTCGCAATATTGCGAGCCTCGTGCGGCCGGGTGGACTCTTTCTCACCTCGGCGCTCCGCCTCTGCCAGCGCTACAAGTCTGGCTCGCGCTTCTTCCCCGCCACGCCCATCGACGAGGGAGATCTGCGTGGAGTCTTGGAGCAGGACTTCCGTGCCGAAACGATCTCCGTAGAGGCGCGCCCGCTGAAGGAGCACGCGGATCAAGGGTTCTCCGGGATCTTGTTGGCGCGTGCACTCAAGTAGAAGAGCATCGTCCGCCGCAGATCGACCCAACGCGCCGCTGACGCGTTGCCCGAAGAGAGCGTGCCCACCCGAACCAAACCGAGACGGCGCAGGCCACTCGCAGCGCGTGCGTAGCGGCGCGCCCGTAGGGTGCGGGCCCCATTCGACCTTCCTCGCAGCTCGGAAAATTCCAAGTGAAAATTTTGCACGCCCGAGCTCGTGTGCCCGGTGCGCGGTATCGAGTGCGCGCACGAGAAAAAAACTACGCCACTCTGACGAGTGAGTGAGCGTCGCGATCGAGCGCACCCGTTCTACGTGCGCATTCGATCGCACGCGTTTTCTCCGGCGCGCGGAGAGGTGTGCATGAACGCGGAGCGGTGTACATGCGCGCGCATGAGTGCTGGTGCAGGCCGAGCTCACACCTCTTTTGCGACACGTGCGTGGTTCAGAGTGTTGGACGAACGCCGCACCCTATGCGACAGTTCTCGGACCTATTTCGGGTGCTGCTTTTTCAGCGCCTCGTGAGGAGTAGTTCGATGTCGTCTAGGCTCATACATGGCTGGGCAGCTTCAGCCTTGGTCGCCAGCGCGGTCGCGGTTGCCTGCACCGGAACGCTCGATGTTCTGCCATCGCAGTCGTCGTCGGGCGCGTCCGGAACCGGCGCGGGCACGTCTTCCTCGGGGGCGGGAGCGCTCCCGGACGACGCGCCCGACGCGGCTACCGAGATCCCTTTCGAGCCGGTGCAAGCGCGCGTGTACGTCACCAAGGTCAAAAACTTGATGCTCGGCCTGCCCGCGACGGAAGAAGAGATTTCCGCGGTCGAGCAAGATCCTACGGCCCTCCGCGACATGGTCGACGCCTGGTTCGTGCGCCCGGAGGCGCAAGCCAAGCTCGGCACGTTTTTCGGCAAAGCCTTCCAGCAAACGCAGATTTCGCAGAACGACTTCTTCGATCAGCTCAGCGTCGACAACCTCAGCAACTTGCCGATGTTCGCGCAAGCTCAAGAGTCGATGTCCCGCACCGCGCTGAAGACGATCGCGGACGGCAAGCCGTTCACGGACACCGTGACCACCCACACGTTCATGATGACCCCGACCTTGATGTCGCTCTACCTCGCGCTCGACCAAGCGCAGGTGGACGACGCGGGCAAGCAAACGCTGAGCGTCCCGATGCCGGACGGCTCGCTGAGCACGACGCAGGCGTTCTGGGTCACCTATCAGCCACCGCTCGACCCCGCGGCGATGCCCGTGGTGGCCAACAATATCCCGCTCTCCGAAACCATGGACCCGGCGAGCCCGAACTTCATGCACTTCGCAGCGCCGTCGCCGTTCAAGTGCAGCATGCCGCAGCTAGACGACACGGGGCACGTCGTGCTCGACACCAACGGTAACGCCATGAAGGCGGACGTTGCCTACAATCAGCGGAAGTACAGCAGCGTATCGGCGGCGTTCTTGGCTCTATTTGGCTGGGCGAGCCGTAACTTCGTGAACGACCCCACGGATCCGAACGGTCCTCCGACCCTGACCATTCCGGATGACGTGCCCGCCGAGAAGAAGAACCTCTATCAATACAACTGTGGTGGCGGCGTGGCCTACACCTCGCCCAACATCACCGCCCAAGACGTGATCTGGCGCCCGGTCACGGTACGCGTGGCCAAGGCCGGCGAACCGCTGACGCCGTTCTACGATCTACCCACGCTGCGCAGCGCCAATGAGATTGTCGTGCGCATGCCGCGCGTGGGCTACTTCTCGACGCCCGCGTTCTTCGCCAACTGGCCGACCAACAACAGCAATCAGCACCGCGACACGTTGAATCAAGCGTTGATCGTCGGGCTCGGTCGCAGCATCAACCCCGTCGACAAAGGCACTTCCACCGTGCTCGACAACGGCAAAGACGGACAGCACTCCGATCCGACGAGCCCCTGCTACAGCTGCCACCAAACGATGGACCCAATGCGGAACATCTTCCGCCAAGCGTACACCTACTCCTATCACGCGCAGCACGATCCAGCGCAGGTCTACTCCACCGCATCGTTCGACTACTTGGGAGAGAAGACGGCACTCACCTCGTTCGATGATTTCGCAAACGCGCTCATCAAGCATCCGCTCTATGCCAGCGCGTGGGTTCAAAAGCTTTGCTACTACGCCAACTCCAGCGGTTGCTCCGAAGAGGATCCGGAGTTCAAGCGGGTCGTCAAAGCATTCAAGGACTCCGATTTCGATTTCCACAAGCTCTTGCTCGAGCTGTTCTCCTCGCCACTGGTCACCGGCCAAGCCGCAACCAAGACCTGGCGTGACGTAGGCGAGACGGTCAGCATCGCGCGCCAAGATCACTTCTGCGCCGCGCTGACCAATCGACTGCAGCTGACCACGAGCGTGTGCCTGGGTATCACGGACAAAACGACCCAGATCGCCGTGACCAACAACATCCCCCTGGATGGTTACCTGCGCGGTGCCGAGGCGCCCGCGTTGTCCACGGCTCAAACCCCGTTCTACCGTGGGGCGACCGAATCACTGTGCGCCTACGCGGCCGGCCTCACCGTCGACAAGACCAAGAGCCGCTACGACAGCACCAAGAAGGATGCCGCCATCACCGACTTCGTGGCCAACATCATGGGCCTCACTTCCGCGGATCCGAACAGTGCAACCGTGACGCAACTCCTCACGCAACACTACGATGCCGCGATCGCGGCAGGTGCGAAGCCCACCGACGCACTCAAATCCACCTTCATCGTGGCGTGTTTGGCGCCCACCTCCGTCGCCATCGGCTTGTAGGAAAAACCCCATGAGCATACTGAATCGTCGTCAACTGCTGGGAGCATCGCTGGCCGGCGCGGGCCTGATCGGCCTGCGTTCGATGGCCACGGGACTGCCTATCTCTTTCCTGCTCAATCCAAAGTCCGCGCGCGCCGATGCTGCCTGTGCGGCGAGCGCGCAGTATTTGATCTTGTCCATGTCGGCCAGCGGCGATGCCTTGAACTGCAACGTCCCCGGCACGTACGATTTGCCGGCGACCTTCGCTTCCGGCACGATCAACCACTCGGACCCGAGCGACATGACGATGGCCGCCACGCCCTTGAAGATCGGTGCGCAGCAGTGGACGGCAGCCAAGCCGTGGTCGACCTTGCCGCAGAACATCCTCGACCGGAGCGTGTTCTTCCATCATTCCACGGGTACCGCGAACCACGGTGAGCTCGGTCGCGTGCTGCAGTTGTTCGGAGCGCTCAGGCGCGGTCAGTGGCTACCGTCTTACTTCGCAAAGACCATGCGCTCGTGCTTCAACACCGTGCAGGCTCAGCCCGTAACCATCGGCGGTGAACAGCTCTCGTTCGAAGGTCAATACCTACCCAAGCTCACGCCGACCGGCCTCAAAGCCGTGCTTTCGGCTCCGCAAGATCTTGCCGCCAAGCTGCAAGGCCTGCGTGACGACACGCTGAGCAAGCTGAACGCGACGTTGAAGGAAAACCGCGCACAGACCACGGCCGAGCGCGCGTATTTGGACAACATGGCGCTGTCGCAGTCCGATCTGCGCACGATGATCCAACAAGTCGCAACCGATTTGGCAACCATCCAGAGCGATGACGCGAGCAATCAGGTGATCGCCGCCGCGCTCTTGATCAAGATGAACGTTACGCCCGTAGTCACCATTCATCTGCCGTTTTCGGGAGACAATCACAGCGACGCGAACTTCAACAACGAGGCGACGCAAACCAACGCCTCGATCAACAACATCAAGACTTTGATGGCCAAGCTGAAGTCCTACGGTTTGGACGACAAAGTGACGTTCGCCACACTGAACGTGTTCGGGCGCATGTTCGACACGCAGAATGGCCGTGGGCACAACGCCTCGCACGCGGTCTCGTTGATGATCGGCAAAGGCTTCAAGGGCTCGGTCGTTGGCGGCATTTTGCCCGGCGGCCATGCGGCAGATATCGACCCCAGCACCGGCGCTGCCGCCGAGGGCGGGGCTCTGGCCGCGAGCGACAGCTTGGCCTCGGTCGCCAAAACGCTCGGCGCGGGCATTGGTCTCACGGACGCCCAGCTCAATGACCAGATCACCGCCGGGACCGCCATCCGAAGCGTAATCGCCTGACGATATCATGCGTCCCAGCCTCCATTTCGCGCGCGGCCTCGCCTGTGCCGCGGCGCTAATCATCGCTTCGCCCCTGGCGTCGGCCGCGCCTGCCAAACGCCACAAGCCCAAGCGCGCCCCGCCGGCTGCGTCCACCGCCGCATCGGATAGCGCGCCTGCCGTGGGAGATGGCGCGACTAACGCGGAAGGCGAGGCAGCAGCCAAGCCCAAACCAGAAGGCCCCGCACCGGGCAAGCGGGTCGAAGGCGCGCTGACCGCGACAGAGGAGACGCCTTCGGCAGCGGGAGGCGTTTCGACGGTTGCAGGGGACGGCAGCACCGAAGCCCGCGTCGCACTTTCGGCGGACGCGGCGCCCCAAGCCGCGCCAAACGCCTCCGACGAAGCAACGCTGGGGCGCCGCGAGGCCATGCGCATCGCCGCGGGCCGCACCGAGGTCGGCGTGTCGGCCAGCGTAGACCTAGGTAACCGCCGTTTTCGCTACAATGACGAAGTGGGCAGCCGGCTCCGGCCCTACCAGTTGCCGCTCGCGCCAATGCTGAGCTTCGGCCTCGAAGCGTACCCGTTGGCCACGAGCGACCTACCCGTGCTGCGTGATCTCGGCTTCCGCGGGCGCTTGAGCCGCGCCTTCGCCGTGGACTCGAGTACGCCCGACGACGGCGCCAAAATCGAAACCAACTGGACGCGCTTTGGCGGCGACATTCGCGAGCGCTTGTTGATACCCGGTCGCCACTCGCTGGAGTTCGGCGCGTTCGTGGGCATGGATGCGAACTACTTCATGATGAGCAGCAAGTCCTCGGTCTCGGCTTTGCTCCCTTCAGCCCGCACCCTTGCCGTCCGCTTCGGCTTGGACGCCCGCGCGCTTTTGGTCGGCCGTTTTTCGGTCCTGGTCGACGTCGCGTATTTGGCCGTCACGACGCCCGGTGCGATCTTCGAGCGCTTTCGCGACCCCAGCATGGCGGGCGTAGACGGCGATCTGGGTTGCTCATTTTCACTGATCCCCGGCTTGGAGGCCCGCTTGAACGGCCGCTACACGCGCTACTTTGCCAGCTTCAAACCGATAGTCGGCGATGCGATCGTGGCGGGCGGTGCACTGGACGAGCAACTGCAAGTCGGAATGGGAGTTCGCTATGCGCACTGACCGCTCGGCCGTCGCCGCGTTGCTGGCCCTCGGTCCAGCCTTGAGCCTGCTGATGGGCTGTCCCGGCACGCTCGCCGACAAACAGCGCTACCTGGACGCGATCAACGCCGGCAGCAGCGGTAGCTCGGGCCACGCTGCGGATGGCAAAGGCGGAGGCGGCAACGGTTCGAACGAGACCGCCGGCGAAGCTGGGGCAGCCTCGAGTACCTGCGGTGACGTCGTGACGCGGATCTTCGTTCCCAGCTGCGGCGGTACGGGCTGCCACGGTGCCCTGGCGGCGCAACAAGACCTGGATCTCGTGTCGCCGGGAGTCGCGTCGCGTGTAGTCGGCGTAGTTGGCACAGGCTGCGCCTCCACACTTGCCGACCCCGCCAACCCCGAAGCGAGCTTGATCTATCAAAAACTTTCTCCGACCCCGCCCTGCGGTGCGCCCATGCCGCTCGCCCGTCCTGCACTCAGCGACCAAGACGCCGCGTGCGTATTGGCTTGGATTGCGGCGCAATAACGCGGCATTAGCGGCGCACCCGACACTTCGCGCCTGAGCCGCGAGCGGGCTGTTGCAACTTGGCAGCCTCCGACGGATGCATTTTGCTGGTGCCACGCCGGGTGCGGGACGATCATCGCGGGCCTTCGTGAATGGCGAAGGACCAACGAGGAGCCGGGACATGGTGCGAGGGTTGTTACTCGGGGTTGCGACTTGCCTGGGAATGCTGTGTTCGACGGAATTCGCGAGCGCCAAAGTGCTGCGCGTTCCAGGGAAATTGGCAACGATCCAAGCGGCGGTCGACGCGGCCAAGGACGGCGACGAGATCCGCGTGGGGCCGGGGACTTACTGCGGCGCCACCATCGACAAGCGGGTAGAGTTGGTGGGACACGGCGATCCGCGCATCGTCGGTTGCGCAAGTGGACCGGCCCTGGGTCTCGCTCGCGTGGGCTTGTTCATGCCGGGCCCGAACGGGCAAAACCCTGCGAGTGGCACGAAGATCCGCGGCTTCGTCTTCGACGGCCGCGGCGTATCGAGCGCAAACTTAGCGCCTTTGTCGTTCGGGATCTTCGCGCGCTTCGCGCAAGACATCGAAGTTTCGCACAATCGCTTCGAGGGAACGGCGCAGGCGATCACCAACACCGGCGGGGATCGCTGGCGCATCGAGCACAACCGCATTCGAGATCTCACGGTGCTCGACTGCACCGGCCCGTGCACGGGCGGGGACGCCATCGTGATCCAGTTGGCGCGCGACGAAGTAGCGGCTCCCGGGGGAGACGCCGCGGCCATCAACCGACCCGAGGACAACCTAGTGCTCGACAACACGATCGACGGCAGCCCCCCCGACGGTTTTTCAGCCTTTTCCATGGTCGGGATCCTGCTTTTTTCAGCCGATCATACCACCGTGCTCGATAACCAGCTGAGCCTCCGCGAAAATCCGGCGGCGACTGCGGTCGGTCAGGGTATTCTGGTGACCAACACCTGTTGCGGCACGGGCAAGTCGTACCTACCGGGGGCACGAAACACGATTTTGGCATTCAACGACGGACGAGCGAGCGAAGTCGCGATCGTGGTCGAGGGCAGCGGCGGCGCCAATACTCAGGGCTTGTTCCTCTTCCGAAATCGCGGCTTGCAGCAGGTAGAAACCGGGCCAAAACTGCTCGCGCTGGCGCTTACGTCTGCGTCCATGCCAACGCCGGCTCAGCCTCGGCAGTGATTCAACGCGGGACCCCCAATTCAGCGAGTAGATTCTGCGCGTGGTCTACGTCGCTGAGTAGGTACAAGATGAAGCGTAGATCCACGTGGACGGTGCG
>Ga0302322_100003918_pt1 | contig 12842 bp, 16 predicted proteins | sample Fen_T0_2_FD_203757 | JGI IMG/M metagenome (GOLD analysis project Ga0302322, IMG submission 203757) | Peat permafrost microbial communities from Stordalen Mire near Abisko, Sweden - Fen_T0_2 | ecosystem: Environmental > Terrestrial > Soil > Wetlands > Permafrost | place: Sweden: Abisko...
TCGCCACCACGCTGCTGGAGACGAGCAAGGGCGATCGCGCGGTCGGTGTCGTGTACGGCATCGAGCGAGCGGTGCTCTACGCGTCGCTCGCGCTGTTGATCGGCGGGTTGGCCTTCGTCGCGTTCCTCTGGCCGCGCGGTCGCGGTAATCGCCGCGCCGCATGGCTGGTGCTGGGCGGATGGCTGGCCGCGGTGTTCGCGACCGTGGCCGGGATCGTCCTCGAAGGGGTGTACGGCGCGGCGTTGCCGTTGTCGAAGGTGTTCGACCCCTCGGTGTTCGGGGACGTGGTCGACACCCGGTACGGGCACGTGGCCCTCGTGCGGCTCGCGTTGCTCGCCGCCGCGCTGCCGCTGCTCTGGATGGTGTTCGGCCGGCGCGGCGCGGCTACGCGACCGCTGCCCCCGTGGTGGATCGTGCCCGCCACCCTGGTGGCGATCGGGTTGGCGCTCACGCCAGGTCTCTCCGGGCACGCCTCCACGGGTATCCAGACCGACGTCGCGATTCCCGTCGATGCACTCCATGTGCTCGCGATGGCGGTCTGGCTGGGCGGGCTCGTGGTGCTCGTCGTCGCGTTGCTCCCGCGGCGCGACACCGAGGAGATGCGCGCGGTGCTGCCGCGGTGGTCAACGACTGCGCTCGGTTGCGTGTTCGTGCTCGTGGTCACCGGCGTGTACCAGTCATGGCGCCAGGTGGGCAGTATCAACGCGCTGCGCGACACCGACTCCGGGCGCCTCCTCGTGGCCAAGGTGCTGGTCTTCGCGGTGCTGGTGGTGGTCGCGGCCTTCGCCCGCGACGTCGTCAACCGCCGATACCGCACCTATGCCGACGACGAACTCGACGACGACGTCGATCTGGAAGTTCCGGTCGCGGTCGGGGTGATGGCGTCCGACCTCGGGCCCGATCCGGCGGCCGCGCGCCCGCGCGCGCTGCCCGATCCCGACGAGCCCGACGACGACGGACGCACCGAGGTCGGCGAGCAACGCCGCCTGCGCCGCACGGTGTGGATCGAGGTGGTGCTCATGGTGGCGATCCTCGGCGTGACCGCCGTGCTCGTGAACGCGGCACCCGGTCGCGCGGTCACCGCGCAGCCGGTGTTCATGACGCTCAAGACGGATGAGCTGTGGTTCGATGTGACCATCGCCCCGGGTTCCGCGGGACGCAACGACGTCCACATCACGGCGCTGCCGACCGGCGGCGGACTCACCCAGGTGAAGGAGATCCAGGTGCAGCTCACGCAGCCCGGCCGGGACCTCCCGCCGTTCGAGGTGCCGATGCAGCAGCTCGGGACGAACCATTACTACGCCCCGCAGTTCGACATCCCGTACCCCGGCGTGTGGAAGATCACGATCCGTGCGCAGGTGAGCGCCACTGACGAGTCGGTGGCAACGGGAAGGTTCACACTGCGGTGATGCCGAAGGTCGAGACCGCCAACAACTTCTACCTGGTGCTCGCGCTCTTCGCGGATGCCGTCGTGGTGTTCGCGCTGGTGTTCGCGGTCGCGGCACTGGTGTCGAAGCGCGCGCGTGAAGTGGCCAAGGGCATTGCGGGCGCCATCGCGCCGCACGCGAACCTCCTCGGCTTCGTCGTTGCGTTGGTCGCCACCACCGGCAGCCTCTACTACTCGGAGCAGGTGGGGTACATCCCGTGCCAGCTGTGCTGGTACCAGCGCATCCTCATGTACCCGCTGGTCATCGTGCTCGGCGTCGCCGCGCTCCGGAAGGACCGGCGGGCGTGGATGACCGCGCTGCCCTTCGTTGCGATCGGCACGGGTGTGTCCACCTACCACTGGCTGGTGGAGCGCGTGCCCTCGTTCGCCGAGAGCAGCTCGTGTTCGCTGGAGGCGCCGTGCACCGCGCCCTGGTTCGAGAAGCTGGGCTTCGTCACGCTCGCATGGATGGCGCTCAGCGGGTTCCTGCTCATCGGAACCCTGATGGTGTGCCAGATCGTTGGGAACAGAGTGGCATCCGTGTCCCCCCACGGATCCGATGAACTGGAGAACGAGTCGTCATGAGCAACAAACACTCCCGCGCGGCCATGGCGGCACGTCACCGGCGCAACATGTGGCTCATCTGGGGTGGCGTCGCAGTCGTCGTGGTGATCGCCCTGGTGATCGCAGTCGTCGCGTCCAGTGGGAGCGACAGCGGCAGTTCCAGCGCGAAGGGCTCCAAGGAGACCGCGCCGGTGAAGGTCGACGGCACGAGCCTTCCCAACTACACCGGGCAAGGGACCGACCCCGCGATCGGGATGACCATTCCGACGTTGACCGGCGTGTCGTTCGACGGGAAGCCCGTAGAGATCACGCCGAACGGCAAGCCGCAGGCCATCGTGTTCGTGGCGCACTGGTGCCCGCACTGCCAGGCCGAGGTGCCGCGGCTCGTCTCGCTGGAGAAGACCGGTGCATTCACGGGCGTCGACGTGAGCGCAGTGGCCACCGGCACCAACTCGGGCTACCCGAACTACCCGCCGTCGAGTTGGCTCGCGCGGGAGAAGTGGCCGTTCCCGGTGATGGTCGACTCGGCGACGAGCACCGCGGCCAAGGCCTACGGACTGACGTCGTACCCGTACTTCGTGCTGGTCGACGCGAACGGGAAGGTCGTCGGGCGGGCATCGGGCGAAGTCGCCAGCGCGGACGTCATCGCGAACATGAAGGCCCTGGCCGCCGGCCAGCCGCTGCCCCTCACCTCGAGCGGCGCGGCCTCCTCGTCCTCGTCGAAGTAGCGCTCAGCTGCAGTCGCGGCAGAGGCCGACGAGGTCGATGCGGTGGTGTTGCGTGGTGAAGCCCGTCGTGCGGGTGATCTCCGCGGCCGCGGCGGCGAGCGAACGCTCGAGCCCGGCCGACGCGGGGACGTCGTCGACGCGGCCGCACTTCGAGCAGATGAGGTGATGATGGTGGCCGGCGAGATCTTCCGCGAGCTCCCAGCGCGCGAACTCGTCGGTGCCGATCACCCGGTGCACGATGCCGGCTTCCTCGAGTACGACGAGGTTGCGGTACGCGGAGCTCTGCGCGAGATCCGGGCGCAGCTCGCGGATCGCGGGGATGGTGAGCGGGCCGGGTGCGTCGGCGAGCGCGTCGACGAGCGCGGCGCGGCTCGTGGTGAGGCGTTGACCGACGTCGCGCAAGCGCGCGGACGCGGTGTCGAGGACGTCACCCATGGCCGCCGAGTGTACGTGTAGCGTCGTGGCGGTGAACATGACGGACCGGTTCACCGAGCTCGTGAATCGGCCCGAGGCGGAGATCCCGCTCGACGAGAGCGCACTGGTGATCGCGGCGCACGCGCATCCCGACCTCGATGTCGAGGGGCGGCTGTTCGAACTCGACGCCCTCGCCGCGGGCGCGCCGGTCACGCCGGGGAAGCAGGCCCCGACGGAACTCGCGCAGCACCTGTTCGTCGAACTCGGCTTTCGCGGGAACCTTGATGACTACCCCGACCCCGAGAACTCCTATCTCGACGCGGTCCTCGACCGGCGCCTGGGCATCCCCATCACGCTGAGCGTGCTGATGATCGAGGTCGGCCGGCGCATCGACGTCTCGCTGCGCGGGATCGGCATGCCCGGGCACTTCCTGGTGGGCGGCGGCGCCGGCGAGTGGTTCGATCCGTTCAACGGTGGCGAGCGTCTCGACCTCAACGGTTGCGCGGCGCGCTTCGCCGAGACCCAGAACGCCGCGGCTTTTCGTCCGCAGCACCTCCGGCCCGTCGGGCCCCTGCGCATCCTCGAGCGGATGCTGGCCAACCTGCAGCACACCACGATGCAGCGGCGGTCGCCCGACGCGGTGTGGGTGACGCGTCTGCGCCTGCGCATCCCCGACATCTCGCTCAGCCTGCGGGGTCAGCTCGCGGGCGTGCTCGGCAACTACGGCCACTTCGGCGAGGCCGCTCGCGAGCTCGACGTACTCGCGCGCCAGCTGCCCGGCGACGGCGGGAAGCAGGCCGCCGATGCCGCGGCGCGCTTCCGCGCGCGCACGAACTAGCGCACCGTTCACGCCGTTCACGCCGTTCACGCTGCTCACGCCCGGTACGGTGGCCGCGTGGCCGGGAAGACGATGCCGATGTTCCCGTTGGGGACCGTGCTGTTCCCGTATGCCGCGCTGCCCCTGCACCTCTTCGAGGAGCGGTACCGCCTCCTCGCCGAGACGTGCCTGCGCGGCGACGGGCGTTTCGGGGTGGTGCTGATCGAGCGCGGCTTCGAGGTGGGGGGCGGTGACGCTCGGTTCGCCGTCGGCACGGTCGCGCACATCGTCGAGGCCGCACGCACGCCCGATGGGCGCTTCCTGCTCGCGACGGTGGGGACGGAGCGCCTGCGGATCCGCAAATGGCTCGACGACGATCCGTTCCCGCGCGCGGAGGTCGATCTCCTCGACGAGCCGCGGCTGCGCGACCGCGCCCGCGCCGCCGAGCTGCGTTCGTCGGTGCAGCGGCTGCTCACGCGGGTGCTCGCGATGAGCGCGGAGCTCGGCGACCACGCGGCGCCGGTCGGTGCGGCGGAACTCGACGCCGACCCCGTCCGCGCGTCCTACGAGGCCGCGGCCCTGGCGCCGGTCGGCCCGCTCGATGCCCAGCAACTCCTCGAGGTCGACGACCCCGTCGCTCGCCTCACCAGCCTCGAGACGATGCTCACCGACGCGGCGGAGATCCTCGGGCTGCGGCTCGCCGGCGGGTGAGCAGTAGATTCGCAGGCGTGACTGCACCGATCGATCCTGAACTGGCCCGCGAGCGCATCTCCGAGGAGCAGGCGCGCGTGGAGGGACTCATCGCAGGACTGCGCGACGAGCTCGGCACCTCCGAGAGCGAGGATGTCTCGGAGCTGACCGACTACGACCAGCACCCCGCCGACATGGGTACGGAGACCTTCGAGCGCGAGAAGGACCTGTCGATCCTCGAGCAGCTCGAAGCGGAGCTGTCGGAGCTGCAGGCCGCGCTCGAGCGCATCGACAACGGCACCTACGGGATCGACGAGGTCACGGGCGAGCCCATCGACCCGGCGCGCCTCGAGGCCCTGCCGTCGGCGCGCACCAACGTCGACACCCCTCACTGAGGAACGGCGCTGACCACGAGCGTCCGCCTCCGTCTCTTCGCCCAGGCCCGAGAGGCTGCGGGCGTCACGGCCGACGACTTCGCCGTGCCCGACGGATCGACGGTGGGCGCGCTGCTCGACGACGCGGTCGCCCGCTACGGCCCGGAGTTCGGTGAGGTGCTCGACACCGCCCGGGTGTGGGTGAACGGCGACGAACCCGCCGACGGTCCGGCCACCCCGCTGCACGCCGGTGACGAAGTGGCCGTGCTCCCACCCGTCTCCGGCGGCTGACTCCCTACGGCTCGGGGCCGACGGCGACGAGCGCGGCGACGAGCTTGTAAGCGGCCTCGGCCGGGCCGAGTTCGTCGGGCCGCAGCAGGTTGGCCATGATCCGCAGCACCCACTCCATGAGCGTGCGCGACTGCATGCCGACGCGGGTGAGCTCCCGCATCACCGCCGGGTTGCCGATCGCCTTCACGAACGCCCGCGCGACCTTCCAGTACAGGCCGTAGATCTCCTCGAGCCGCTCCGGGTAGCGCGCCAGTGCGAGACCGTCGCCGGTGCGCAATGCCTCCGAGACCGACTCGGCCGCGAGGCGGCCGGTCTCGTAGGCGAGCGAGATGCCCTCGCCGTTGAACGGGTTCACGACCCCCGCGGCGTCGCCTACCGTGAGCCAAGTGGGCCCGATGTTGGGCATCACCGAGCCGCCGGTGGGGAGCTTGCCGCCGGTGAAGGCGCCGCACGACGTGTCGGCCGAGATGCCCCAGCGCGCCGGGGCGGTGTCGCAGAAGGCCTCCATCAGCCGGCTGGTGTTGATGTCCTTCCACCCCGAGAAGGTGGAGAGGAGACCGACACCCACGTTCACCGTGCCGTCGCCCACCGGGAAGATCCATCCGTAGCCGGGGAGGTGGTTGCCGTCGCGGTCGCGGATGTCGAGGTGGCTCTCGATCCAGGGCTCGTCGTGGTGGGGGCTGCGGAAGTAGCCGCGCACGGCCATGCCGAGCGGGTAGCTGCGGTCGCGGGAGGTGCCCAGGGCCCGGCCGAAGCGGGAGTTGGCGCCGTCGGCGACGACCACGTAGCGGGCCCGCACCGGCTGCGGCGTGCCTTCGCGCTTGACCACCGCGCCGACGACCAGACCGTCCTCCCGGAGCGGCTCGATCGCCTCGCTCCCCGTCCACACGGTTGCGCCCGCCTTCACCGCGTTGTCGGCGACCATCTCGTCGAGGTCGCGGCGGCGCATGACGTACCCGTAGTTCGGGAAATCAGGGTGGTCGGGCCACTTCAGCTCCAGCGTGACGCCGTGCGCGATCGAACGGAGGCCGTCGTAGCGGAGGCACTCGGAGAGCGGCGCGGCGAGGCCCATGTCCTCGAGTTGCCGCACGGCGCGGGGAGTGAGGCCGTCACCGCAGGTCTTCTCGCGGGGAAACCGCTTCTTCTCGACCACCAGGACGCGGTGGCCGGCCTCGGCGAGCCAGTAGCCGCACGCCGCGCCCGAAGGGCCGCCGCCGACGACCAGGACGTCCCAGATCTCGTCGGTCGCGCCGCTCACCGGGCTCGTGCGGGCTTGTGCGCTTGTGATCGTGGGGCGGGGAGATGCACCTGCAGTCACGGCCCCCATCGTCGCGCGCGGAGGCGTGAGAAAACCCACCGGATCACGTACCCACGATGGGCAGATGGCTCGGATAGCGTGATAGGAAACAGCGCAACGAGTCAGCGTCATTCGCAGTCAGTCACCGCAACCCCGGAGGAGCAGGGGCCACATGCCCAACCTCATCCCTGACTGGGAGCCATGGATGCGGCCAGCCGGCCGCCTGGTCTGGTCGATCGCACTGTTCGTGATCGGTGTGGTCATCGTCCTGGGGCTCATGAAGCGGCCGAAGCCGGATCGCCCTTCGACGTGGTCGGAGTGCATGGCCGGTGCCGTCGGGGTCTTCGCGATGATGGCGCTCGGCTACGCGGTCATCCCGCACGAGTGGATCACCTTCTCCGACAAGTACCTGCAGTGGGACACCACCAAGTTCCTGTTCCGCAGTCACCAGGACATCTTCGGGCTCGGGATCGTGAACTGGCCGTTCAACTTCGACATGCACAACATCCGCGACATCATCGTGGTGTTGATCTACGGCATCGTGCTGGTGCTCCAGGTGGCGCTGTTCGCCATGTGGCAGAAGCGGGGAGAGAAGGCGGCCCCGTCGGCCGACGAGGCCCCGAAGACCTCGCGCTTCGGCCGTCCGCTGCGGCGCAAGGCCGCGCAACCGGCCACTGCCGGTGTGGGAGGTGACGCCTGATGGCGCGCACCGACGCGAACCCGGCGATGCCGGAGTTCGCGACCGACTACACCCTGCAGGAAGTGGACCCGGCCTACCTCACGGCGTCGGTGAAGCCGAAGCAGTTCCTGCACATCGACCAGTCCGAGTGCATCATGTGCGAGGGCTGCGTCGACATCTGCCCGTGGAAGTGCATCCACATGCTGTCGGTCTCCGTGATCGACGACGCGGTGAACACCGAGAAGCCCGGTGAGGACCCGCGAGACACCGTCGCATTCATCGTCGACGAGGACGTCTGCACGCGCTGCGCGCTGTGCGTCGATCGTTGTCCGACGGGCGTGATCGTGCTCGGGAAACTCTCCGCCGACATCGCCGATGGCGACCCCCACACCCGCACGCCGAGGCACGGCTACGCCTACGGCGTGCGGTTCTGAGAGCACAAGGTTCCGAGGGAGAACAGGTACGTGGCCAACGGCAACGGCACCAGCAACGGCAACGGAGGCCTGAAGGTCGCCGAGAAATTGGACAAGGTCGACGAGAAGGTCCGGGGCTCCCAGGCGTGGGGCGCCATCTTCCGACCGGGTTCGGTCTTCCGGCGCGGGTACACCGACAGTCCGCGCAACCGGTCCTACGTGATCATGAACAACGTGCTGTACCACCTGCACCCGGTGAAGGTGAAGCGGCACGCGGTGAAGGTCTCCTACACCCTCTGTCTGGGCGGGCTGTCCTTCTTCCTGTTCATCCTGCTCACGGTCACGGGCATCTTCCTGATGTTCTTCTACCGCCCGACCGCGGCCGACGCGTGGCCGACCGTGCGCACGCTGGAGACGGCGGTCACCTTCGGCTCGCTCGTGCGCAACATGCACAGATGGGCGGCGCACCTCATGGTGCTCACCGTCTTCCTGCACATGGCGCGCGTCTTCTACCACGGCGCCTACAAGGCGCCGCGTGAGTTCAACTGGGTCATCGGCGTGGTGCTGCTCACGCTCACCCTGCTGCTGTCCTTCACCGGTTACCTGCTTCCCTGGGACCAGCTGGCCCTCTGGGCGGTCACGGTGGGCACGAACATGATGGGCTACACGCCGGTGTTCGGGTCGTCGGTGAAATACGTGTTGCTGGGCTCGAAGGAGATCAGCAACGACACCTTGCTCCGTTGGTACGTCCTGCACGTGCTGCTCTTGCCATTCGTCATCGTCATCTTCATGGCGGTGCACTTCTGGCGCGTCCGCAAGGACGGCGGCATCTCCGGACCGCTGTAGATCGGGAGCTGAGAGAACGTGACGGAGATCCCCGAACACCTGCTGAAGCGCAGCCAGGAGCGCCGCAAGGCGCTCGGCCTGCCCGCGGGCGACGACGAAGCCGGCGACGCCGCGCCCGCCGCCGCCGAGGAAGCTGCCCCGGCCGAGGTCGCGCCGGTCGCGGCCGAGGCCGGCGCGCCTGCCGCCGCGTCGACGCCCGCCGAGGACGTCACCACCGAGAGCGGCGCCAAGATCCCGGCCCATCTGCTCGAGCGGGCCAAGCGCCGCAAGGCTGCCGCCGCAGGCGGTGGGGCGGCTGCCGCCACCGGTGGTGCCGCCGCCGCGGCCACCGCAACGATCCCCGCGCCCACCACCGTGGGCCCCGGCGGTCACACCCAGCGCCTGCTGACCGTCGTGAAGTCGGGGTCGATCCAGCAGACCCGGGGTGAGCCGCAGGACAAGGTCCACACCTGGCCCCACCTGCTGGTCATCGAGTTCGCGGCGATCCTGATCCTCCTCGCGGGGCTGGTGATCTTCGCCGCGCTCGTGCGGGCGCCACTGCTGAGCCTCGCCGACTTCAACAAGACGCCGAACCCGTCGAAGGCGCCGTGGTACTTCCTCGGTCTGCAGGAACTGCTCACGATGTTCAACCCGCAGATCGCGGGTGTGCTCGCGCCGGGTATCGCGCTCGTGCTGCTCATGATCGCGCCGTTCGTCGACAAGAACCCGTCGAACAACCCACAGGACCGCAAGTTCGCCATCTCGATCTTCACCCTGTTCATGCTGATGTGGGCGGTGCTCGTGATCATCGGTTCGTTCTTCCGTGGCCCAGGCTTCAACCTGGTGATGCCATGGAAGGACGGGATCTACTTCGAGTTGTAGGAGCACGCTCGTGGGTATCGCCATCGCAATCATCGCCATCGTGCTGCTCGCCGTCGTCGGCCTGCTCGTGACCGCGCGCCGTCGTTCGACCACAGGAAGCCTGAGTCGGGAGACACGCAAGCGCGACGAGGCGGCCGGAGCCTCGGCCGCGCCGTCGGCATCGGCCGGCGACGTCGCCGCCGAGACCGCCGAGGGTCGGGAACGCGCCGACGAGGCCCGCCAGGCCATCGAGTCGGGTGCGTCGTCGGTGCCGGAGCCCGTCGCCGCGTCGACGCTCGCGGTCTACGAGCCCGTCGACCTCGACGAGCTCGGTGTCACCCGGCGCCAGTTCTTCAACCGCTCGATCCTCGCCGGCACCGGCCTCGGCCTCGGCGCCTTCGGCGTGTCGGCCCTCGCCTTCCTCTGGCCCGGCGCCAGCGCCGGTTTCGGGGGGAAGATCACCATCGGCTCGACGGCCGACATCCAGACCGCGTTCGACAACAAGCAGCCGTACTACAACGCGACGGCCAAGACCTACATCGTCCCGTATCCGAAGTCTGCGCTGCCGGCCGCGAAGAAGGTGCCCGCCTACACCCCGCCGATCCTCGCCGGGATGACCGAGGGGTACGTTGCGCTCTACCAGAAGTGCGTGCACCTCGGGTGCCGCGTGCCGTGGTGCCAGAGCTCACAGTGGTTCGAGTGCCCGTGCCACGGTTCGAAGTACAACCGGGTCGGCGAGAAGCAGGCGGGTCCGGCGCCGCGTGGTCTCGATCGCTTCGTCTTCGAACTCTCCGGCGGCAGCCTCGTGGTCGACACCGGCAACCTCGTCCTCGGCCCGCCGATCGGCACCGACACCACCAACCAGAGTCCTGAAGGGCCGCTCTGTGTCTGATCCCCACCGTCCGGCGACCGCGCCCACCGGAGCTTCGCTCGCATGAGTACGCGCACAGTTCTCCTCGTCATCAACGTCGTCGCGATCGCCGCGGTGATCGGCTACCTGCTGTATCGCGTCGTCGTCTCGCGCCGGAAGCCCGACCTCGCCACGCCGCAGAACCTCGAGCCCTTCTTCGCCGACGAGGTCATGGAGGGCGCGCGCCTCGAGCGTGCGCTCGGGGTGGCCCTCGTCGCACTGATCATCGTGATCCTCGGCATGCTCGCCTACTTCATCTGGGAGCCGTTCCGGGAGACCGCCGCGGCGACGAGCTTCAACGAGGACTCGATCCGGCGGGGATCGATCCTCTTCGCGAACAGTCAGTCGAAGGAATACGACGCCACGAAGTCCTTGCTCTGCGCGAACTGCCACGGTGTCGACGGAGGCGGTGGTGTCGCGCAGTTCACGGTGAAGAGCGAGGACCCGCGCTGCGATCCCGCCGCGCCCGTCACCCAGGATCTGGCCGACAAGCAGCCGTACTGCCTCCCGAAGTCGGTGTCGTGGGCTGCCCCGAGCCTGAAGCTCGCGTCCTTGCGCTACACCCCCGAGCAGATCACCAACATCCTCACCTACGGCCGACCGGGGACACCCATGCCGTCCTGGGGTATCGCGTCGGGCAAGGGCGTCCTCCAGGAGCAGGGCATCCAGGACCTCGTGAACTACGTCGAGAGCCTGGGCACCACCACGTCGAAGGCGCAGACCGCGGCCGCCGCCGAGGTCCGCGACTGCCAGACGCGCGCCGCGTGCGTCGGCAAGGCGCAGCTCGCCGACCCCAAGGTCCAGGCCGCGGCCGACGCGTGGGTCACGTCGTCGAAGGCCGAGTTGGTGGCGGCGCAGGCGGAACGCGCCCAGCAGACCACCACCGACGGGATCGCCACCTACGACAAGCTCGTGGAGCAGAAGCAGGAGGCCGTGCAGGTCGCCGAATCGTGGCAGCAGACCACCCAGGCCCCGACCGACGGCCAGATCCTGTTCATGAACAACTGCGCCCGTTGCCACACGCGCGGCTGGTCGTACTTCGACCCGACCAACCCCCAGGGCAACCCCACGATGGGGGTCATGGGGGGCGGCGCCTACGGGCCCAACCTCACCAATGGCGACGTCAACGGCCAGTTCCCGCCACCCGACGGAGAAGCGCAGTTGTTCGCATGGATCAGCGAGGGCGTGCCCGCCAACGAGGCGTACGGCATCCGGGGTATCTCGTCGGGCCGCATGCCGCACTTCGGCTCCGTGCTCACGAAGACCCAGATCGAAGCCATCATGACCTACGAACGTTCGTTGTAGGAGCGCTGACCACGTGCCCGTGAACTTCGCGTCCGAACTCGTCAATCCGAACATCTGGTACCCCACGATCCTCGGCGTCCTCGTCGTGGTCGCCGGGGTCGTGCTCTTCGTCGGTTCGACCTACCTGCTCCTCGGCACCAACCTCGGAGCCAAGCTGGGCTTCCTCGTGACCTTCACCGGGCTCGCGGGGTTCATGATGATCCTCACGCTCCTGTGGACCACGAGTGCCACCCCGCTGACCGTGCTCAAGGGCCGGGTGCCCCAGTGGAAGGTCGTCGAGGTCGTCCCTGACATCGCGAACGCCAAGACCGAGGCCGTGCGCGGTGCAGCCACGAAGAGCAACCAGGCGTCCACCACCGATGCCTCGAACGTGAAGAGCGCGGTCGACGCCGCGCTGGTCACGAAGGTGTCGACGCCCACGGTCGAGGTCACCCCGAACGACAACCGCTTCTCGAAGTTCCAGTCGGTGACCGATTACCAGGTCCTCGAGACGTACGTGATCGGTGGGTCGCGCCCGCAGTTCTTCAAGGGTGAGTTCACCCACGCGACGAAGTACGCCGTCGTCGAGTTCTGCAAGACGGCCACGCAGGTGCAGACCTTCGGTCTCCCGCCGCTACCGCCCGAGTGCGCTTCCGGGGCGGATGCCTCGAAGGGCTATGTCGTGCTCGAGTACGACCTCGGCTCGGTGCGCCTGCCCCCGTTCGTTGCCTTCGTGATCTCGGCCATCGCGTTCGGCCTCGGTCTGCTCATGCTGCACTGGCGGGAGAAGGACCTGGCCGAGGCCAAGGCCGCCGCGGAGGCCGCCAAGAAGCCGAAGACCGCACCCACGCCCGACGAACCCGAACTCGCGAAGGTCTGAGCCATGTTGCGTCGATTTCGTTCCGTCGCCGGTGCTGCGCTCGTCGCGTTCGCGGCGCTGCTCGTGCTCTCGGCTCCCGCCGGCGCTCAGCAGCTCGTGGACGCGGGCAAGGAGGGCGACGGCTCCGGTGGCCTCGCCTTCGTGATCATGGTCCTCGTGATCGTGTGCATCGCCGGGTCGCTCTTCTTCCTCGACCACGTGCGGCGCAACCGCCTGCCGAACGAAGACGACTGAGCGCTCTCGCCCCGTCCGACCGTCCGGCTGTCAGAGCGGTCAGAGCGGTCAGAGCGTCAGATCAGCGTCGCCGCGGCCTCCCGGGTCGCGGCGATCGTCGTCTCCAGGGCTTCGTCGTCGTGGGCGAGGCTGACGAAGAAGGTCTCGTAGCCGCT
>Ga0302322_100003920_pt1 | contig 12839 bp, 12 predicted proteins | sample Fen_T0_2_FD_203757 | JGI IMG/M metagenome (GOLD analysis project Ga0302322, IMG submission 203757) | Peat permafrost microbial communities from Stordalen Mire near Abisko, Sweden - Fen_T0_2 | ecosystem: Environmental > Terrestrial > Soil > Wetlands > Permafrost | place: Sweden: Abisko...
CTTCTCGGTGGCGGGACTCCCGCATCTGGAGCTCGCCGCGCAGATCGCGGCTCAGGCCCGAACCGGAGACGAGCCTTTCAGCGTCGTGTTCGCGGCCATGGGACTGACCCATGGTGACGCCGAGAGTGTGCGGTCGAGGCTCGAGGAACGGTCGGCGGCGGAGGAGCTCCTGCTCCTGCTCAACACGGCGGACGATCCGGTCATCGAGCGGATCATCACGCCCCGGATCGCCCTCACCGTGGCCGAGCATCTCGCCTTCGAGCTCGGCCGGCACGTGCTGGTGCTGCTCGCCGACATGACGAGCTACGCCGAGGCGCTGCGTGAAGTGTCGTCGGCCCGCGGGGAGGTCCCCGGCCGGCGCGCCTACCCGGGCTACCTCTACAGCGACCTCGCGACGATCTACGAACGCTGCGGACGGATCCGCGGCAGGCCGGGCTCCGTGACCGTGCTGCCCGTCCTCACCATGCCGGGTGGCGACATCACCCATCCGGTCCCGGATCTGACCGGGTACATCACCGAGGGTCAGGTGGTGCTGAGCCGTGACGCCGAGGCGCGAGGCGTCTACCCGCCGGTCGACCCGCTCGCGTCGCTCTCCCGACTGATGAGGAGCGGTGCGGGGGCGGGGCGTACGCGTGACGATCACCTCGACGTGGCCGCACAGCTGCTGGCGGCCCTGGCCCGAGCACGTCAGGCCAGCGAGCTGGCTGAGATCGTGGGTGTCGGCGCGCTCAACGCGACCGACCAGCGGTACCTGACCCTCGGCGCCGAGTTCGAGGAGCGCCTGGTCGGGCAGGGACGCGCCGAGAGTCGCGAGATGAGCGACACCCTCGACCGTTGCTGGGACGTGGTCAACGGACTCCCCGACCGCGAGCTGACCATGCTGTCGCCCCGGCTGCGGGCGGAGCACCCCTCGAGGGGGTGGGGAGCGTGAGGGCGCCAGGGCGGGTCCCTCCCGGGCGCGCCGGCCGACTGTGGTTGGCCCGCCGGCTCGGCACGGCTGAGCGTGGGCGTGACCAGCTCGATCGCAAGCTGCGCCTCCTCGTCCAGGATCAGCAACGGATGCGGATCCTCGCGGAGCGAGCCCGGGCCGAGTGGCGGACCGCGTTCCGGGAGGCCGACACCTGGTTGCTGCGGGCTGCCGTGCTGGGTGGTCAGGACGCCGTTCGGGGGGCGGCGGCGCCGAGCCTCGTGGAGGTGAACGTGACGTGGGCCTCCGAGATGGGGCTGACCTATCCGGCGACCGTCGAGCTGGTATCGACGTCGGGCACCGTCGACCACATCGACGGCAACGCCGCGTTGGCACCCGCGGCGACGGCCTTCCGAGTCGCGCTCCTCGCCGGAGCACGGTGCGGGGCCGCCGAGGAGGCGGTGCGCCTCCTGGAGCTGGAGGTCGCGCTCACCAAGCGTCGGTTGCGGGCGCTGGAGAAGCGGTGGGTGCCGTGGCTGCAGGCTGCCCTCCGGGAACGTGAGCTCGTCCTCGAGCAGTCCGAGCAAGAAGACGGCATCCGGACACGGCGGGCCCTTGCCGCAGCTCCGAAGGGGGGCGCAGGGTCGTGATCGAACGAATTCTGCTGGCCGTCGACGACTCGCCGGACGCACTCGCCGCCGCCCGACTGGGGGTGGAGCTGGCGGTCGGCTTCGGCGGGGAGCTGCGGGTGATGCACGTCGTGGCCGACCACGAGATCGATGCCCTGCTGCAGACCGGCGCGACCGAGCTGGATCTCGCCGCTCGCCGCGAGAGCTCCGCGGCGTCGGTCCTCGCTCGGGTGTCCGACCTCGCAAGAGCCCAGGGAGTATCGGTCAGCACGCGGCTGCGCCAGGGCGAGGTCGCCCGGGCCGTCCTCGACGAGGCCGAGGAATGGCCGGCGGACCTGGTGATCGTGGGGCGCTCGTTCCGGTCGATCAGCGGTGAGCCCTACGTCGGTCCTCAGACACGACACATCCTCGAGCTCGCCAGCAGGCCCGTGCTCGTGGTGCCTCCTCACCACCGCGAGCCGCCCGCCCGGTCGAGACCGGGCGGCACGCCGGCAGGGTCAGTCTGATGCCGCCGTGCGAGCGGCCAGGAACGCCTGGCAGGACTCCATCGTCGCGAGCGAGGGGTAGTCGTCCTCGTCGATCCGTACGCCGGCGTCCTTGCTCAACCGCTCCACGAACTCGAGGAAGTCCAACGAGTCCAGCTCCAGCGTCCGCCGCAGATCGGCATCGGGTGGAAGCCCGTCGAGGTCCGCGTCGGGAACGATGAAGCGGATCTGCTTGCTGACCAGGCTGCGTGCCTGGTCCGGTGTCATGGTCATAGTGCCTCCGGGTGTTGGAGCAGGTCGTCGATCGTGGCCAGGAACCTCGCGCCGGTGTAGCCGTCCGTGGCGCGGTGGTCGCCCGACAGGGAGAGCCGCACCAGCGGGCGCACACCGAGAAGCCCGTCGACCGCCCAGGGCCGCTCCACCAGGCGGCCGATGCCCACCAGCGCCACCTGGGGTGGCTGGATGACTCCGAACACCTCCTCGACCCCCTGGTCACCCAGGTCGGTGACGGTCAGCGTCGGGTCGGCCAGCTCGGCACGGGTGAGCCTTCCGCTGCGCGCACGCCCTACCAGGTCCCGCAGCGCCTGCATCAGGACCGGGAGCTCGAGGTCGGCGGCATGTCGCAGCGCCGGGGCCACCAACGCTCCGCGCCGCACCGAGATCGCCACCCCGACGTGAACGTCCTCGCCGGGTACGAAGACACCATCGACCCAGAAGCCGTTGAGCTGGGGCATCCGGCGAGCCGCCAGCGCAACAGCACGCAGCAGCGCGGCGGCCGGCACGATCCGCTCTGCGACGCTGCGGTCGCGGTTGGTGTCCCGGAGCCAGCTGACCACGGTGTGCATGTCGACTGTCGTCGCGACGTAGTAGTGCGGGATCTCCCGCTTCGACCTGCTCATCAGGGCAGCGATGGTGGCCCGGTCCGAGCGGGGCGCCTCGGTGGACACGGGCGGCACCTCCGGTCGCGCGTGCGCAGCGGCGCGGACGTCCTCGGCCCGGACGGTGCCCGAGGTCCCGGTGCCGGTGACGGCCGCGAGGTCGACCCCGAGCTCCTCGGCGAGCCTGCGGGCGTACGGCGAGACCCGGGGCCGGTGCGCGGCGGCGTCGACGTCACGACGCGTGATCCGTCCGTGGGTACCGGTCCCGGTCACGGATGCGAGGTCCACGCCGAGCTCGGCGGCGTGGTGCCGCAACGGCGGACTCGGAGCCGGGGGAGCGGCTGCCGCTACCTCGGCTTCTCGCGGGACGGCCGGCGGGACCGGTGCCGCCGCCTCTCGTGGGGGCGGCACCCGCCTCGCACGGGGCCGCTTCGCCTTCCCGACCGAGACCGGAGCGGCCGACGGCGCCTCGCCTGCCGCCAGCATGGTCGCGAGAGGAGTACCGACGTCGACTCGTTGACCGGGCTCGACCAGCAGGTCACCGACCACGCCGCTCTGGAAGGTCTCGATCTCCACCGCCGCCTTGTCGGTGTCGACGACGGCCATCGGCGCACCGCGCTGGACGTGGTCGCCCGGCTTGACCAGCCACTCCACGATCGTCCCGGAGTCCATGTCGGCTCCGAGGGACGGCATCGTGAAGTCGCTCATCCCGAGACCACCTGCCGGGCGGCGGCGACGATCGTCGCGACCTGCGGAAGCGCCGCCTCCTCGAGATGCTTCGCGTACGGCATCGGCACCTCCGCCGAGCACACGCGTTGCACCGGGCCGTCGAGGTCGAAGAAGCACTGCTCGACCAGCCTGGTCGTGATCTCTGCCGCCAGACTGCCGGTGCGCCACCCCTCGTCGACGATGACAGCGCGGTGGGTCCGGCGTACGGACCCGACGATCGTCTCGTCGTCGAGGGGCCGCAGCACCCTCAGGTCGACGACCTCGGGCTCGATCCCGGTCGTGGCCAGCTCCTCCGCTGCGGCCATGACCTTGGGGAGCGAGCCGCCGTACGTCAGCAGGGTCACGTCCTTGCCCGGGCGCCGCACCGCGGCACGGCTGATGTCGACGGGTGCCGCGTCCGGCGCCAGCGAACCCGGCATGGGGTAGAGCGTGCCGTGCTCGAAGATGAGCACGGGGTCGGGGTCCTGGAGTGCCGGCCACAGCATGCCGCGGGCGTCCTCGACGGTCGCCGGTGCCAGCAGCTTGATCCCGGGGATGTGGCCGTACCACCCCTCCAGGCTGTGCGAGTGCTGCGCGGCGAGCTGGCGGCCGGCGCCCGTCGTCATCCGGATCACGACCGGAACCGACACCTGACCTCCGGACATGTGGGAGAGCGTCGCGGCGTTGTTGATGATCTGGTCGAGCGCCAGCAGGCTGAAGTTGACGGTCATGATCTCGACGATCGGTCGCATCCCCGCGATCGCTGCGCCGATCCCGGCGCCCACGAACGCCGACTCCGACAGCGGCGTGTCCCGGATCCGCTCGGGACCGAACTCCTCGAGCAGTCCGAGGCTCACCGCGAAGCACCCGCCGTACGCGCCGACGTCCTCGCCCATCAGGAACACGCGCTCATCGCGCTGCATGGCCTCGCGCATGGCCTCGCGCATGGCCTCGCGGTACGTCGTCTCCACCAGCGTGGTGCTCACGACCCGGCTCCTTCCTCGCCTGCGCGGGTCGGGCCGGGGCCGACCGCCTCCGAGTAGACGAAGCGGGTCAGGTCCTCGACCGGCTCGAACGGAGCCTGTTCCGCCGTGTCGACCGCTCGATCCACCTCGGCCCGTGCCTCGGCGGTCATCGCCTCGAACGCGTCCTCGTCGAGCTCCCCGTCGGCCCGCATCGCGGCGGTGAGGAGCTCGAGCGGGTCACGCTCGCGCCAGTGGCCGACCTCCGCCTTGTCGCGGTACAGCTCCGGGTCGTACATGGAGTGGGCGCGGAACCGGTAGGTGCGCAGCTCGAGGAAGCACGGCCCGTCCCCGGCCCGGATCCGCTCGACGGCATGCCGGGTGGCCTCTTCGACGGCGGCGACGTCCATGCCGTCCACCGACCACGAGGCCATGCCGTAGGAAGCGGCACGGAGTGCGAGGTCCGTCTCCGCCTGCTCGTGCTCGATGGCGGTGCCCATCGCGTACAGGTTGTTCTCGCAGCAGAACAGGAGCGGCAGTCGCCACAGGGCGGCCAGGTTGGCGCTCTCGTGAAACTCGCCCTCGGCATAGGCGCCATCGCCGAAGAAGCAGGCCGTGACCGAGGTCTGGTGACGCATCCGGTCGGCGAGTGCGATTCCGACCGCCATCGGGATCCCTCCACCGACGATCGCGTTGCCGCCGTAGAACCGGTGCCCGACGTCGAAGAGGTGCATCGAGCCGCCACGCCCCCGGCTGCACCCGGTCACCTTTCCGAACATCTCGGCCATCACCGAGTCCATCGACAGCCCGCGGACGAGAGCGTGACCGTGCTCGCGGTACGTCGAGACGATGGAGTCCTCGGCAGTGAGAACCGTCAGTACGCCGGTGGCCACGGCCTCCTCGCCGATGCCGACGTGCAGGAACCCCCGGATCTTGGTGGCGCTGTAGAGCTCGACGCAGCGCTCCTCGAAGAGCCGGATGCGGGTCATCTGTCGCAGCAGCTCGAACCGGTGCTGGGTCGGCGGCGCGATCGCACCGGTTCCGGTGGTCCCCGTGGCGGACGTCCTACGCCGGCTCATCTCGCGCCCTCCAGAGTCGACAGGTCACCCTCGGGAAGCCCGAGCTCACGAGCCTTCAGGAGCCTCCGCATGACCTTGCCGCTGCGCGTATGCGGCAGGTGCTGGTCGAAGGCGATCTCGCGTGGGGCCACGGAGCCCAGTCGCCTGCGACCGAAGGCGATCAGCTCCATGCGCAGGTCGTCCGTGGGCTCGAAGCCGTCGCGCAGCGTGACGAACGCCTTGACCAGCTCTCCGGCGATCGGGTCCGGCTTGCCGATCACCCCCGCCTCGGCCACGGCGGGATGCTCCATCAACGCGCTCTCGACCTCGAACGGGCCGATCAGGTGTCCGGCGGACTTGATGACGTCGTCGGCGCGGCCGACGAACCAGAAGTAGCCGTCGTCGTCCCGTCGTGCGAGGTCGCCGCACAGGTACCAACCGTCGGCGAAGCACGCCCGGTAGCGCGCGTCGTCGCCGAGATAGCCGCGGAACATCGACGGCCACCCCGGTCGCAGGGCCAGCTCCCCGGTCTCTCCGGCAGCGACCTGGCGCACGTGACCGTCGACGACCTGGGCTCGGCCGTCCTCACCGCGCTCGAGGAGCGTGGCCTCGACACCCGGAACCGGACGACCCATCGAGCCGGGTCGCACCGTCTCGCCCGGCGGGTTGCAGATCATGATCGCTCCGGTCTCGGTCTGCCACCAGGTGTCGAGGACCGGGCAGCCGAAGGCGTCCTGGGCCCAGACGACGGCCTCCCCGTTGAGCGGCTCGCCGACGCTCGCCACATGGCGCAGGTGGCTGAGGTCGTACGGCTGTACGACGTCCCGGCCGGCCCTCATGAACATCCGGAGCGCAGTCGGTGCCGTGTACCAGACGGTGACCTGCTGGTCCTGGAGCACCTGGCACCAGCGTCGCGCGTCGAACTCGCCGGCGTCGCAGACCACGGTGGCGCCGCAGGCCAGCGGGGCGATGACGCCGTACGACATCCCGGTCACCCAGCCCGGGTCGGCCGTGCACCAGAACACGTCGTCGGGGCCGAGGCCCAGGGCGTACGTACCGGTTGCCAGATGGGCGACCACGGCCTCGTGGACGTGGAGGGCGCCCTTGGGTTCCCCGGTCGTCCCGCTCGTGAAGTGGAGCAGCGCGACGCTCGCCGGGTCGGTCGGCGGTATCTCGTAGCGTCCGGACGCCGCGGCGAGGAGCCCCTGGTAGGACCGGGTGCCAGGGACGTCGTCGGCGTCGATGAGCAGCACCTCGGCCAGCTCGGGCAGCTGCTCCCGGATGCCCAGGATGCGGCGCCGGTACAGCTCGGCGGTGGTCACCAGGACCCGGCCGTGGCCCAGGGTGAGCCGCTGCCGGATCGGCTCGGGGCCGAAAGCGGCGAACAGCGGCGAGAGGACGCTGCCGTGCTTCAGCGTCCCGAGCGCCACGACGTAGGTCTCGAGCCCGCGGCCCAGCAGGGTGAAGACTGTCTCACCGGGCCCGACGCCGAGCGTGCGGAGCACCTCCGCGAACTGGTTCGTCGAGACGTGCAGCTGCTCGTAGGAGTACGACTCGACGTGGCCGTCGAGGTCGATGCAGCGCAGTGCTGTGTGGCCGCCGTCGCCGTGGAGCACGTGTCGGTCCACCGCCTCGTGGGCGATGTTGAGCCCCCGACCGCCTGGGAGCCCGTCGAGCCTGGCGCGCGCCTCCCGCCACGGTCGTGCGGGCGTGGCAGGGCTGCTCGGGCCGGCGCCGGGTGGCTGGTCGTAGCGTTCCTTGCTCAGCGGATCGCTCACGGGGACCCCTCCTCACCTGCCCCTCACGCTGCTCCCTCGGCGCCGAGGCGGACAGGGACCTCGGTCCCGAGTGGCGAAGGAGGTTGTCCCGCCCGGCGTCACCACTCGGGAGCCGTCCAGCGACCGTCGGCGACGCCGGCACCGGAGCGCGTCCGTGGCCCGAGCCTCCTGGGCCGGATGGCGCAGCCCCGGGGCTCACCCGGGACGAATTGCCTGTCGGGTGAAGGGCGATGAGCCCTGAACTGATCGTTCCCGTCGGTGGAGGATCGACAGTGGTGGCGGTCGTGCCGCCGTCACAGGGAGCTCGTCAGGGGACGGTTGTCACGGGGAGGTTCGTCATGTCCGTGCGATGGTGTGCAGTCTGGGTGAGCGCGTCCGCGTTGGCCGTGACCGGTCAGGTCGTGGCCGCGAGCACGGCGACCGCCGCGCCCTCGGCGACGGCGGTCGTCGCCGCCACCGAGACGTGGGGATCGGTCCACGGGTTCGAACGGGCTCCCCACGGTCAGTCCATGGCCGTGGACGCACGCGGTGTCACGACCGTCGTCTGGGGGTCCCAGAAAGGCTGGCCCGAACCTGTCAAGGTGGCCCAGCGCACCGCCGCCGGCAGGTGGCTGGCACCGGTGACGCTGGGCGCGGGGTACAGCCCTGTCGTAGGCACCGACCGCGCCGGGAACCTGATCGTGGCCTGGTGCCGTGACCGCACCGGGTTCACGACCGGTGTGTGGGCCGCACGCAAACCCTGGGGCAAGCCGTGGACACGTCCGGTGCACCTGTCGCGCGACGCGGTGGCACCCGGATATCCCGACGGGGAGAGCCGCTACGGCGCCCTCGACCTCGACCTGGCGGTGCACCCCGGTGGAGCGACCCTGGTGACGTGGCAATGGGGCAGTGCGGAGCGTCACATCCCGTTCCGCATTCAGGCCGTGTACCGGCCGACCCGTGGGCCATGGGGCTCCATGCACGCCGTGACCCCCGCTGCCGCGGCGGGCAACGCCCACACGGCCTTCGCTCCGAACGGCAGGGCCTGGGTGGCCTACGAGCGTTCTCCGGCGTCGGGACCCACGGCGGTCAAGGTGCGGTCACGCTCCATGACGGGTGTCTGGAGCCCGGCGGAGCGGGTCGGTACGGGTGCCCTGGGTGAGCTGGGCGTCGGCAGGCACGGCGCCGTGACGATCGTGTTCGGTGGCCGCGGTCGGGTGCGGGTCGCTGTGCGGCCCGCGACCACCGGCGTCTGGAAGACGCCCGTGCCGGTCACGCCCTCGTCGGTGCACGTCCGTCAGTGGTCCGTGGCGCTGAACCCGGCAGGAGCCTGTCTCGTGGCCTACCTGTGGAAGCGCGACCGCGTCGACGCCGTACGTCGTACGGCCGGGGGGCGCTGGACGACGCCCATGACCCTGGCCGACCCGACCGTCAGCCTGGCGGGCGTCATGACCGGGCTCAACGCGCGCGGTGACATGTTCGCCGGCTGGGACAACAGCTACGGGATGTGGGGAAGGTACCGGCCGGCAGGACAGGGGTGGCACGCCACCACGACGGCCCAACCCGACTCCGGCCAGGTCGACGTGCTGGAGGCGACCCAGACCCTGGTCGCGCCCGGAGGCGACGTGGTGCTGCTCTGGGCGCAGGAGGAGCGACCGCTGCGGGCGCGGGTCCTGAGCGTGCCCTGATGATCGACCTGAGCGGACACCTACTCGACCGAGCCGTCTCCGCGGCGTTCAGCGAGCGCTTCTTCGATGGACTCGAGCCGCGAGGTGATGTCCGCGAGTCCCTCCCGCGTGGCCTGCTCGAAGTCTCGTTCGGCGGCCTGGCCGGGCTCCTCCTCGCGGACGAGGCTCGAGGCGATGGCGGCCGTGGTCACCGTCATCAGCGCGAACCCGGCCAGCATCAGGACCGCGGAAACCAGGCGACCGCTGGTCGTCTCGGGGGACTCCCCGACAAAACCCACCGTCGTCATCAGGGACAGGGCCCACCACACGCCTTCCCAGAAGCTCGTCACCTGATGGCTCTCGAGGGCGGCGAACCCGCCTCCACCTGCCAGCACCAGAGCCCCCGCGGCCGACAGCAGCACCGCGAGACGGCGACGTAGGACGTGGATGCGGTTCGTCGACGGCATGGTTCCAGTATCGGCATGAGTCCTGACGGGCCCGATGCCGGACGAGCAGGCGTGCAACGACACACCTGCGGGACGTCCGGTGTCGTGGGGCGGACCTGACCCCGCCATCGACGTCGGGGTCAGGTCGGGCTCGCCCAGGCGGTCGGGATGTCGGCGCCGCCCTCCTGCGACATCCTGGCCCTGAACCTCACGTACGCCGGGTGCGGGAAGAACTTGCCGCCGACCAGGGTCTCGCCCAGGCCGAAGGTGGTCGCCCGTTGGATCAGGCTCGGAGGCACGAAGGAGAAGGTGTCGCTCAGGTATCCGAGGTCGGCCTCGGAGTTCATCCGCATCAGCAGCAGGTTGTCGCACTGCGACAGCACCTCCTCGTTGACCTTCTGCGGACGCTGGGTGGAGGTGAGCAGGTAGAGCCCGAACTTGCGGCCCTCCGCGGCGATCAGGGCCGCGAAGCTCGTCGCCAGCGCGGTCACGGCGTCCCCCGGCTTGCTCGGGCAGACGTTGTGGGCCTCGTCGATGACGACCAGGCAGGGCTCGCGCCGGCTGCGGCTGCGCCACAGCGTGGACAGCACGGTCTCTGCGATCAGCCGCTGCTCCTCGACGGTGTCCAGCGACCCGAGATCGACGACCAGACAGCGTGACGTGGGGTCCTCCAGCTCGTCCACCAGCGACCGGCCCCGGCCCTGGCTCCAGATGGACCAGGTCAGGACGCCGAGGTTGGCCGCGCGCAGCCCGAGCTGGTGGACGTCGGGGTTGTCCGACGTCAGCAGTGCATCGAGCCCGCTGATCAGGGCCTGGCCCTTGCGGCTCCCGGCCAGGATCCCGGACAGCGCGGCGTACTCCTCGCGGTCCCGGACCGGGTCCAGACCGAGCAGCGCCGCCTGCGCCGCGGGGTCGATGTCGGCGAACTGCAGGCGCAGTGGCTGGTCGGCGTCGGGGTCGTTCTGCCAGACGGAGACACCGGCCGCGGCGGCGGCGTACGCCGTGGCGGCGGGCGACCCGCTCTCGTCGCGCACCTCGGCCAGGCGGACATAGTCGGAGTTGGGGTCGAGGATGACCATGCGGAGGCTCGTCGAGACGAGCAGCTGCTCGAGGACCAGACCCAGCGAGTAGGTCTTGCCGGAGCCGGACTGGCCGCACATGAACGTGTGCCGGTTGAAGCCGCCCGCATCCAGAGCGGCCGGCACCCCGGGTGCCAGCATCAGGTCGCCGATCGCCAGCGCTGACCGTTGGGGTCGTACGCCCCTGAACCACGCATCCACCTCGTCCGGTGTCGCGGGGCGGGCCAGGGCGTCGTGGAAGGTCTGGCCGTCGCCGTCGAGGATGACTCCTTCTCCGCGTGCGAGCCGGATCGTCACCCGCGACGCCGTGGCCCCGGCGCCGGGCCGAGGAAAGTCGGACGAGTCCGGGCGCAAAGACAGGATCTGGCCGAAGGACCTCTGCTCGTCCCGCTCGAGGACGACGTAGCCGCCCGTCTGCAGTGCGAGCCCGTGCAGTGATGCCTGGAAGCCGAACTGCCGGCCGTCCACCGACGTCGCCAGCGGGCGGATGGCTCGTTCGAGCTCCTCGACGACCCGTCGGTACTCGTCGACAGGTGTGATGACGGGCTCTGACATCGCTGTGCTCCTTGCCTCCGCGGAGCCCATATCGTGGCCGGGTCGGGTCCGGCCCGGCATCACCCGGCGAGGGTGGGTGTACGCCCTACGGGCACCCGAGACACGGGATGCGTGGGGTGGGATGCTGCTCGACGACACGAGGAGAGTCCATGAGCATCCTGCTGGCCTACATCCACACCCCCGAGGGTGACGCCGCGTTGACCGCTGCTGTCGAGGAGGCCCGGCGCCGCGACACGAAGGCGGTGGTCGTCACCGTCACGCGACCGGTCGCGCAGACCGACACGTCCATGTCCACCGAACAGCGGCTGGATGCGGTGACGGCCGTCTTCGGGGCCGCCGGGGTCGAGGTCGAGATCCACCAGCTCCCTGCCAGTACCGACCGCGCCGGCGGCATCCTCTCAGTCGTCGAGAAGACGAGCCCCGATCTGGTCGTGATCGGGATGCGACGGCGCAGCCCGATGGGCGAGCTCCTCGTCGGCAGTACCTCGCAGCGCATCATGCGCGGCGCCGAGTGCCCGGTGCTGGTGGTGAAGGCACCCGCCTCGTAGGTTGCGACGCATGGAGGTTGTCACCTGCGTCACCGACGACGACTACGACGCCTGGCGCCGTGTCCGGATCGCCGTGGTCCCGGGGGAGCGGTGCGACACCCTGGCGGAGATGCGCCAGCAGGACTCGCCCGAACGGCTGCTTGTCCTCGCGACTCTCGACGGCACCGTCGTCGGGTCCGGCGTGGCCGACAGGTCGGACACGGGTGGCGGCTTCGTGGCCCCGCGCGTGCTGCCTGAGCACCGTCGGCGTGGCGTCGGCTCGGCGCTGCTGCGACGCCTGGCCGAGCACGTCTCGGCGCTCGGGCTGTCCGAGGTCCGCGCGATGGTCGACGAGCCCCGGTCGCTCGGGTTCGCGGAGCGCTTCGGCTTCGTCGAGGTGGATCGCCAGATCGAGCAGGTACGCGCCGTCGGCAACGAGCCGCCGCCGTCGGCACTACCGGCCGGTGTCGACGTGCTGACGCTGGACCAGCACCCGCAGCTGTGGGCGGACTCCTTCGAGAGGTTCGGCCGCCAGGTGCTGGCCGACTTCGCCCTGTTCGAGCCGCTGCAGGTCAGCGCCGAGCAATGGAACACCTCGTGGGCCGGTGACCCGATGTTCCTTGCCCTGTACGGCGGCGAGGTGATCGGCTGCGCGGGGCTGGACCGCGACACCGACCGCCCGGAGCGCGGAGAGAACGCGCTGACCGCCGTACGACGGGACTGGCGCGGGCGCGGCATCGCCTCACATCTGAAGCGCCGGACGCTGCGCTGGGCGGCCGAGCACGGTGTCACCGTGCTCTACACGTGGACCCAGGCCGGCAACACCTCGATGCTGCGCCTCAACGAGCACCTCGGCTATGTCACCGGGCTGACCAGCATCACCGTGTCTCGGCACCTGCCCTTGGACGGACCCCCTAGTCCTTCGCCTTGACGTGTATCTGCACCGCATCCAGGGGAGTACCTGAGGCCATTGCGCGGGTGGTGATCGTCGCGCTCTTCGCACCCGCCTGCGCGACGTGCACGACGACGCTCAGCACCCGCCGGCGAACCAGCGCGCCTTGATCCCCTGAGCGCCGCCGAGGCCGTGGAGGCCGAAGGAGGCGGCCACGAGCCCGTCGTGGTGGATCTTGATGTACGGCCCGTCCCACCGGGCGGCGTGGTCCGCGTTCGCGATGCCCGCG
>Ga0302322_100003921_pt1 | contig 12839 bp, 12 predicted proteins | sample Fen_T0_2_FD_203757 | JGI IMG/M metagenome (GOLD analysis project Ga0302322, IMG submission 203757) | Peat permafrost microbial communities from Stordalen Mire near Abisko, Sweden - Fen_T0_2 | ecosystem: Environmental > Terrestrial > Soil > Wetlands > Permafrost | place: Sweden: Abisko...
AAGCCGCGCCACCCGCCTGTCGGGAAAATCGCCGGCGCGCGTCGTTGACGGCAAGTTGCCCGCGTGAGAGCGACACGCAGAACCATAGCAGCCGAGCCGCGGCGCGCGTCGGCGCTCGCACGGTGCCTGAAAAAGCATGCGCAGCGCTCGGGAATGAACCATCTCATTTGATGGCCACGCGTCGCAGCAATCGTAAACGCCTGTGGCCCCGGTCAGATGGCCCGATCAGATAGAAGCGGCACGCCTCCGAGAGCGGACATCCTGTCGGTGAAGTTGCTCGCCTTCGCCCCAAATGTGATGCCCTTTACGATACTCAGCGTGCGCAACTGCGAATAAAGGACGAGGTCAGTCACCGAGAAGGCCTGCCAATCCTGTATGATCAATTCCAGCTTGGCCAGCAGCCCTTCGGCCTCGATCAGCAATCTCGGCGTATCGCTTATCAAAGCTTCGAGATCGCCAAGCGCCTTTTGCTCGCGCTCGCGGTACGCGTTTTGCGCGGCCTCGGTCGCGTTCTCCGCAAAGGAACTTTTCGTCATGCGCGGAATGGCGAGCTTCGATATGGTGGATCGCGCTTCCTGAGCCCATGCATCAACCTCGTCCCGGACAGGATCCGTCAGGAGTTTCGGGCCGAACCGCTCATCGACGTAGCGGATGATGTCCATGCTTTCCGCCATCGCAGTCCCATCATCCTTTTGAAGGATCGGAACGACCTTTCGCCCGACAAGCCGCATGGGCGTTTCGACGTCGCCTTCCATCACGACGCGAATGTCCACCGGTATCTTCTTCATGCCAAAAATCATCCGAACGCGGGCGGAAAACGGGCAGTGTTCGTAGATGTACAGTTTCATCATTTTCTTTCGGCAGGCATTGGCACGGCAGAGACGCGGCTGAAACTCAGTTCGCGATCCCCTCAAATCGGTTCGATTCACTTCGCTTCAAAATCCGCCGGCGAGGCCATCCTTGCGCGGATCTGAACCGGCCGCATAGCCACCTTCGATCCTGCGCACCAGTTGCGCGCCGCCGAAGCCGAACGCGGAATCGGGTGGCTCGCGCACGATCTGGTGGCCGCGGCTGACGAGGTCCGCGGCGACGTCTTCGGCGACCTCGGCTTCGATGGCGACTTTCAGTCCGGCGACATAGCGCCAGCGCGGCGCGTCGGCGGCCGTCTGCGGATCCTGATTCCACAACTGCATGCGCAGCATCAACTGCAGATGGCCCTGCGCCTGCATTGGCCCGCCCATCAGCCCAAAGGCCATCAACGGTTCTTTGCCCTTCATGACAAAGCCGGGGATGATGGTCTGGAACGGGCGCTTGCGCGGGCCGACCTGGTTGGGATGACCTTCGGCGAGCGTAAAGCCGTAGCCGCGGTTCTGCAGGCTGATGCCGGTGCCGGGCACCACCACGCCGGAGCCGAAGCCGGAGTAGTTCGACTGGATATACGAGACCATCATGCCGCCGACGTCGCCGGTGGACAGACAGACCGTGCCGCCGGTGATCGGCGCCCCGGCGCCGAAATCCTGCGCCTTGCTGCGGTCGATCAGCCTTGCGCGCGACGCGAGATAGGCGGGCGACAGCAGCTGCGCGACGCTCACGTCGCGCATGTAGTCGAGATCGGCGGCGTAGGCGTAGACGTCGGCGAAAGCGAGCTTGGTGGCTTCGATCTGCAAATGGTAGGCGTCGGCGCTGTCCAGCAGGAGTCCGTCCGTGCCGGCCGCTTTCACGATCGCGAGCGCCATCAGAGCGGCGATACCCTGGCCGTTTGGCGGAATCTCGTGCAGCGCCGTATCGCCAAAATCCTGATGGATGGTGCCGCACCAGTCATTGGTGTGGGCCGCGAGATCCGCTTCGTCGAGCGCCGCGCCATGTTCGCGCGCAAAGGCGGCAATGCGCTGCGCGAGTTCGCCGCGATAGAACGCTTCGCCGCGGGTTTCGGCAATCAGCCGCAGCGAGTAGGCATGACCGGGCGTGCGAAACAGCTCCCCCGCCGCCGGCGCCCGGCCGCCTGGCATGAAGACCTCGGCGAAGCCGGGCTGATTCTTGAGCTCGGCGGCGCCGCGACGCCACTGTTCGGCAACCACCGGCGAAACGTGGAAGCCATTTTCAGCATAGGAAATGGCGGGTTCGAACAGCCGCTCGAAAGGCAGCTTGCCGAACCTTTCCGAGAGATCGACCCAGGCCGAGACGGCGCCGGGGACGGTGACACTCTCCCAGCCGCGATGCGGAACGGTCGTGCGGCCGGCAAAACGGTCCGGCGTCCAGGCGGCCGGCGAACGACCGGATGCATTGAGCCCGTGCAAGCTTTGGCCATCCCACAGGATGCAGTAAGCGTCCGCTCCGATGCCATTGCCGGTCGGCTCTACCACAGTGAGCGCAATGGCCGCGGCCAGCGCCGCGTCCATCGCATTGCCGCCCTGCGCGAGCATGCGAAGCCCCGCTTGCGTGGCCAGCGGTTGCGATGCTGCGACGACGTTGCGCGCCAGCACCGGTGAACGGCGCGATCGATAGAGCCCATCATGACGGAATTGCATGGCCAACCTGTTCTCATTCATCTGTGGCGCAGCGTGCCACAGATCCCACGCAGCCTTCAACCGAGCGTACTGGCGCCGTCGATCAGGACGGAATTTTCATCCGCATATCGTCCGGGATCGCTAGCGGCTTGTTCGGGCTGTCGAGGAATTCGACTGTGGTGAAAGCGATATCGGTCTTGCCGATATTTTCCACGCTATGGACCATGTATTTGCCGAGCGGGAATTCGTAGTGCTGGGTCTGGCCCTTGTAGAGCGACGCCTCGGAGATGCGGCCGTCCTCGAAATAGTTGCGCGAGCGCCCTGCCCCCAGCGAGGTCCAGAAATAATTCAACACATGCCGGTGAAAGCCGAAGCGCACACCGACCGGAATGCAGAGCTGCCAGACCCGGACTCTCGGGGTTTCCGACAGCAGCAGGCTTCCGACGCAACCGTTCATCCTTCCGGCCTCGATACCGTCTTCGATGCCTTTCGGCCAATTGGCGAATGGATTGCTCGACATTGCGTTTCCTTATTGGTGTCGGGGCGACGATGCCCTCGGGCTGCGAGGAAGACTGCGACTGCACCGGAGCACCAATCGTCTGGGTCCTGCCCGTCAATATGAAATCAACACCGCCTTGTCCAGCCCCTAAATGGGACCTTTTAATAATTGGTTCGACGCGCCTGCTTCAATGTTCTACATAATCGCTGTTTTTTTCGCGCAATCCGCTGAATCGATAGGCAGGCACGAATATTTAAGAACCAATACTGAAAGGTTCGGTTGACATCGGTCGCGGGGAATGTCGTGTATGGCAACCAATGAAGGTGCTCGAGGCTCCGCAGATCATTCGCGCGGATGTCAGTCCTCCAGACGGCCACGCAAGTGCGGTGACAGTCTTTCGACGCTTGAACGACGAATTGTGCAGTTCTCGCACTCAGGGAATCCAGATGATCGTGTTCGGCGGTGACTACGAACATACAGTCCAGGTCTCATCCGTACAGAACGGTATTGACCTCGAATACCGCGTTTTGAGTCGTCCCGAATTGTTTGCCAAAGTTCTGGAGCGCCAAGATTTTGACGTCTGCGAATTCTCGCTGTCGAACTACGTCATGATGCGCGATCGCGGCGACGACTGGTTGACCGCCATCCCGATATTTCCAAACCGTGCTTTTCGGCACGGGACCATGCTGGTCCGGCAGGACGAGACCATGGAAAGCTTCTCCGAACTCGCCGGAAAGCGCGTGGGGACTGCCGACTATACCATGACTGGCGGTGTGTGGGGGCGCGGCATCTACGCCGAATATTATCATCTGCACTGGTCACAGGTGGAATGGTTTTCCAGCGGCAAGCCGCGGTTCACGCCACCGGAAGCCGCACGGGTGACGACGCTCGATGACGATATTGAGGATGCACTCGCGGCGGGACGGCTCGACGCTATCCTGTATCCGCGCACGCGCGACGCGCTGCTGCCGGCGGCCGGCCGTCGCTTCCGTCCCCTGATCAAGAACTGGCGCGCCGCCGAGGCCGAATATTACCGGTCGACCGGCATCTATCCGATCAGTCATGTCGTCGTGCTTCCGCGTGACACGATCGCGCGCCACCCCGATCTCCCAGACGCCGTCGTCGCAGCCTACACCGACAGCATGAAGCGGACCAAGCAACGCCGGCTCGCGGCGTCATTCCTGCCGTGGGGCGATGCGATCTGGAGCGACACCATGGAATTCTTCGGCGGCGAACCGCTGCCCTACGGACTCGGCGCGGAAAACCAGGCCACCATCGCCAAGCTCCAGGACTACCTCGTCGAACAAGAGCTGATCGGCAGACGATATTCCCTGCCGGACCTGTTCTGGCCGCATTGATCGATGCGCACTGTTCACCGCCGACCAAGGCAAGAGCGCATGTCACTCGAACAGATTGCTTTGAACGCTGGCCAGATGAAGGCGCATGGCACGACCTGCTTCGTCAGGCGAGCGTTGCCGCAAAGCGGCCAGGATCGCCCGATGATGCGCGACCGAGTTGCGCCGCTTGTCGGCGGTCACCGATGCAATTCGCATCTCGCGCCATGCGGGTCGGGCTCGCGCCGTATTGAAGGCGCGAACCAATGCGACGAATATCTCGTTGTGCGTGGCTTCCGCGATGGCCAGGTGAAAAGCGCCGTCCCACTGCACCCAACTGTCGTCGTTGAGCACTTCAGCGGTTCGACGCATGCAGGTTTCGATGGCGGCGAGATCCGCCTCGGTTGCCTTGGTAGCAGCCAGCGCCGCGATCGCCGGCTCGAGCGCAAACCGGGATTCCATCGTATCGCCGGGACTGGCGATCGAAAAACTGCGATCGATTCCCGCGGCGGCGGTGGCCGGCGCGCGCCCGAAAATGGTGCCGTTACGCCGGCCACGCCATACCTGACCTTCCAGTTCCATCTGCGTGAGATATTGGCGAAGCGCGCGCCGGCTGATGCCGAGCTCGGCGGCCAATTCCCGCTCCGGCGGAAGACGATCACCTTCCTTCAGCGTGTTTCGCTCGATGTAGGTCAGCACCGGGTTCACAGTTCAGCGTCCTCAAGATCGTCTCGGTTTCGTCGCGGTCCTCTGCTCGCACAAGCGTCACTGGGCGACAAGTCCCATCACCACCTTATTAGTTCAGGGCACGAGGTCGCCTGCTTTCGAAAGTCATACACCAAACCCATCGTTTTTTCACACAGGAGAATATCATGAGCCAGCTCAATACGCGCCGGGAGTTTCTTCAGTTGAGCGGCGCCCTTGCCCTGGGCGGCGCGCTCCCCCTCAGTTCGTCTGACGCCGCGCTGGCGCAGGAGCTTGCGACCCTGCGCGCCACGCATTTCGGCGGGCCATACCAGGTCCTGCGCGACATCATCGGCCAGCCATTCGAGCAGGCAAGACTGGGACGAGTCGTGTATGAAGTCGAAACTGGCCCGACCGCAGTTGCCAAATTGCAGGCACAGAAGGACGAACCGCCCTTCGACGTCGTGATGATATCGCGATCGTTTGCACTGCGCGCGCTCAACAGCGGCTTGCTCGAAAAACTCAACCCGGCCGAAATTCCCGAAATGGCCGCTCTGAAGCCCGGCAGCGCCGCGCCAAGCGGATCCGGCGTTGCGCTGATGCTCGATGCGATGCAGCTTATGATCGATACCAAGCAGATCAAGGAGCCGCTCACCTCCTGGCTCGACCTCTGGCGTCCAGAACTGAAAGGCAAGATCATGTTGCCTGCAGCTTTCAACGGCGGCGCGACGATTCCGTTCATCGGCTGTATCGCCCGAGCGGTCGGCGGCGACGAAAAATCGGAAGCCGCGGTGAACGAGGCGTTCGCCCGGCTCAAGGCGCTGAAGCCCAACGTGCGGGGTTTCTTCACCGACGGCAACCAGCCGACGGAGGTCATCCAGCGCGGCGACATTGCCGTGGCTGCTCAGTTTGCGATCCGCATCGCCAATATTACCAGGAGCACGCCGCACATTGTCAGCGTGACCCCGAAGGAAGGCGCCTGCGCAGTTCCCTACGACCTGTGTATCGTCGCCGGCGCCAAGCAGCCCAAACTCGCCAAGACCTACATCAACTATACGCTCGGTGAGACGGTGCAGGGCAAACTGGTGCAAAATCTCTTCGCCACGCCTTCGCGCAGCAATGTTGCGATCAGCCCCGAGTTCCAGCCGCTGGTGATCAGCGATGCCAGCAAGATCTTTTTCATGGACGAGGAGTATACCGCCGGCAAGCAGCGAGAATGGCTCGACCGTTACACCCGCGAGGTCCAAAGTTGAGCACTGATCCCTCGGCCTCTTTGCCAGAGCTCGATTTGGCTGCCGTATCGAAGCGCTACGGCAGCGTCGTCGCCCTGGAAAGCTGCAGTCTATCGATGAAGCGGGGCGAGATTCTCGCCCTTCTCGGTCCGAGCGGCTGCGGCAAATCGACCCTGCTCAATATCATTGCCGGTTTCGAAACTTCGGATACCGGCTCGATCCGGTTACGCGGCAGATCGCTCAACGACGTGCCGCCGCATCGACGCGACGTCGCCATGGTGTTTCAGAACTACGCGCTGTTTCCGCATATGACGGTTGCCGAAAATATTGCCTATGGGCTGTATCCAAGGCGTCTCAACGCCGCGACGATCAGCGCGCGGATCGACGAGATGCTGGCGCTGCTCAAGCTCCGCGGCCTCGAAAGCCGCTACCCGGCGCAAGTGAGCGGTGGTCAGCGCCAGCGCGTTGCGTTGGCGCGCGCGCTGGCGATCCAGCCGCAGATGCTGCTGCTGGACGAGGCCTTCAGCGCGCTCGACCGCAATCTCCGCGAAGAAATGCAGCTCGAACTGTCGCTCCTGCTGCACCGCCTGCAGGTCTCGACAATTCTCGTCACCCATGACCAGCGCGAAGCGTTCGCGCTGGCCGACCGCATTGCCGTCATGGAAACCGGGCGCATTTCACAGATCGGCGCGCCGCGGGAGATTTACGAACAGCCCGCCTCGGATCACGTCCTGCAATTTCTAGGCACGACCAATGCCCTGGATGCAATCGTCGAGGCTGAGGCAACCGGCATCTTACGCATCTCGGACGGCCTGACATTTGCCTTCCCACCGCAAGCCGCGTCCCTCAAGAGGGGAGAGCGGGTGAATGTCTACATCCGTACCGAAGATGTCGATCTCGCGCTGCACCCGACGGCAGTCCATACGTCCGGCGCCGGTATCGTCTCCCTCGTGACGTTTCTCGGCGCACAGGAGCGCATCGTTGTCAGTCTTGGCGTCCAGCAGGTGGTGATCGAGCGGCCATCGCGAAGCACGAATCCGCAGATCGCAAACGGCGCGGCAGTGTTCCTCGATTTCGACCCCGCCAAATGCCGGATTGCAGCTCCCGCGGTGCCCTCATGAAGCTCAGCCGCTACGCTCCTTGGCTGTGGCTGTTGCCGGCCGGCGCGCTGCTGATTCCATTTTTTCTGATTCCCCTTGGCGTCGTGGTGCGTGACAGTGTCTACCGCGAGGATCCTGTTCGGTTTCTGCTACCCGACTTCACGTTCGCCAGTTATGCGCGCGTGCTGGGCGATCGCTACTATCTGGCCGTCTTCGGCAATACCCTGCTGATCGCTCTCGTCATCTCAGTGACGGCACTGATCATAGCACTCCCCTTTGCGCAATACGTTGCACGCAGGACCGGCAGGCAGCGCGCGCTGCTGCTGTGGATCATCTATCTGCCGCTCTATGTCAGCGTGATCATGCGCGCCTTCGGCTGGATGGTGATCACGGCCGACAGCGGCCTGATCAACAACGCGCTGATGTCGCTAGGACTGATCGGCCAGCCGATCAAGCTGCTCTACGAAGTCGAAGGCATGACGCTGGCCATGCTGCATCGCTATCTTCCATTGATGATCATTCCGATCGTCACGACCCTTCAACAGCTCGACGGCGACCTGCTCAAGGCCTCCGCCAATCTGGGCGGCAGCCGATGGTATGGCTGGCGGCGGATTGTGCTGCCGATGGCTATCCCGGGCATGGTGGCCGGCACCCAGCTGGTGTTCGCCGGTGTACTGAGCGACTACGTGCTGCCCTCGCTCACCGGCACCACGCGATTCGCCATGGTGGCGCCCGTGATCTTCTATGAGGCCGCAACCAACAGCGCCTGGGCGACCGCAAGCGCCATGGGAACGCTGGTGCTCGCCGTGGTCGCGCTATTCCTGATTATCTCGAGTCTCGCGGTCAGGCGTCTGATGCCATGGCAGAGGGCCGTCCGATGATGCGTTCCGACTTCGATTCGCCTCGCCTGCCAGCCCATGGCTACACGGGGCTCGTCATCCTGTTCTTGCTGTTGCCGATCGTGCTGGGCGCCGTCGTCTCTTTCAGCAGCGGCGATCGGCTTGAATTCCCGGTGCCCGGTTTCAGCCTGCGCTGGTTTCACGAAGCGTGGCGCAACGTGCAGTTCGTCGATGGCCTGTGGAACAGCCTGATCATCGCCGTCTGCAGTGCGGCGCTGGCGACTCTCGCCGGCACCGGCGCGGCAATCGCACTCAACCATTACCGGTTCACTGGCCATTCGATCGTCCAGGTAGCGGTCATGCTGCCGGTGTCGTTGCCTGGCATCGTGCTCGGCCTCGGCCTGCTTTTCGTGCTGTCGACCTATGGTATGCGCCCCGGCAAGGTGGCCGCGATCTTCGGGCACGCTACGGCGAGTATCCCCTACGTCGTTGCCATGGTGACCGCTGCTTTGGCCAATTACGACCGCGCGTTGGAGCGCGCCTCGCTCAATCTGGGCGTCGACCCGGCGCGAACATTCTTCAAGATTACCCTGCCTCTGATCCGTGGCGGCGTGATCGCGGGCGGGATTTCTGCGTTCCTGATCTCCCTCGACAATGTTTCGCTGTCACTCTTCATCACCCGCGGGGATACCCTGCCGCTGCGCCTGATGCAGCAGCTGCTATTCTACGCCGACCCCAGCATTGCGGCGATGGCGACCATCCTGCTGGTGCTTTCGCTTGGACTGCTCGTCATCATGCTTCCTCTTTTATTCTGGAGGCGCTCCCAGTAGTGCGCGCCCCGAGACCGAGTTGTGGACAGCCGGGCGTCAGCCAGGCCGGACGACAGCGGATTGTTTGTCAGCACGGCATCGCCCGCATGAGCGCAGCGGCATCCGGGAGCAAGCATCCCGGGCTATCGCTGTCGCCAGTCCGGGCTGCGCGGAATCAGCTCACACCTGCAGGCTCGGCGCGACTTCGCGCGCGACCTGCACCATTGCCGCGATCAGGGGCGTCATCGGGTCGCGCTGCGGGATTACCATGCCGATCGAGGAGTTCACGATCGGGTCGACGATCGGAATGCTGCGCACCGTGTCGGCCAGCCCGAGCGTTTCCGCGAGCTTGGCCGGCATCACGCTGGCCCAGCGTCCGGTCTTCACATGGGTGTAGAGCACGAGCAGCGAGTTCGAGGTCAGACTCGGCGTCGCCTCCGCACCGACCGACTTCAGCGCGCGATCGATGATGCGGCGGTTCTGCATGTCGGGAGTGAGCAGGCACAGCGGCACCTGTCCGACCTCTTTCCAGGTCACCTGATCGCGATCGCCGAACATCGCATCCGGCGCCGTCAACAGCCGGTAGCTCTCGCTGAACAGCGGGATGGTGCGCACCTTGCCGATCGGCTCGTTCTCGATATAGGTCAGCCCGGCATCGACTTCGAGGTTCTCCAACAGGCCGAGCACCTCGGCCGAGGTGCAGGACACGATGCGGAAACGCACGTCCGGATAACGGGCGCGGAACGGCGTCGTCAGCGACGCGACCATGCCGAGCACGGTCGGGACCACGGCGATTCGAAGTTCGCCGGAGAGCTTGTCCTTGAGGCTGTTGATCTCCTGTCGCATGGCACGGGAGTCGCCGACGATCCGCCGCGCCCAGTCCAGCGTGCGCTCCCCTTCGGGGGTAAAACCCTGAAATCGGGAGCCACGCTGCACCAGCATCACGCCGAGGATCTCCTCGAGCTGCTTGATGCTGGTCGACATGGTCGGCTGGGTGACGCCACAGGACTCCGCCGCTCGTCCGAAATGGCGTTCCTTGGCCAGCGCCAGCAGAAGTTCGAGCTTGTCGATCAAGACGTCAGCCTTCCGGGAGTGGGAATGAGGTCAATAGGCCTCGATATCATGACCGAGCCGCGACACGCACGGCAAAAGCAGCCGCCGCGCGCACTGCAACCTCGCGTCTTCCGCCACATTTTTGACATCCAACGATTACGTTTCGCTATCGCAGCATGGAACAGCTTTATTGATATTCGCCGCAATTCTCATTCACATGCAGGCGGCCCTGTCACATGAACTGGAAAATAGCGGATGACGCCGGTCTACGAAACCTGGGAGGCGGCGCGCGGCGCCCAGATCATCGCCGAGCATAGCAAGGTCGAGGGCGCGACGCTGGTGATCTTGCACGCGCTGCAGGAGGCCTTCGGCTACGTTCCGGAGGACGCTCTTCCGATGGTCGCGACCGCGCTCAATTTGTCGCGCGCCGAGGTCTATGGGGTCTTTACCTTCTATCACGACTTCCGCGCCAGGCCGGCCGGCCGGCATGTACTGAAGCTCTGCCGCGCCGAGGCCTGCCAGGCCGCCGGCGGCGACGCCCTCGCGGCGCGCGCGGAAGCCAAGCTCGGCATCTCCATCGGCAACACCACCCCTGACGAGCGCGTGACCCTGGAGCCAATCTATTGCCTCGGCCTCTGCGCCACGGCGCCGTCGGCGATGCTCGACGGCCGTCTGGTCGGCCGGCTTGACAACGCGCGGATCGATGCCCTGGTCTCGGAGGCTCAGCGATGAACCTCCACCTTTTCGTTCCCTGCGATGCCGGCGCGCTCGCCGTCGGCGCCGACGAGGTCGCGCATGCCCTGCACTCGGCCGCGCTCGAGCGTGGGATCACGCTCGACATCGTCCGCACCGGCTCGCGCGGCCTGTACTGGCTCGAGCCGTTGGTCGAACTGGCGACGCCCGAGGGCCGCATCGGATTCGGTCCGGTGACGTCGGCCGACGCTGCCTCCTTGCTCGATGCCATCGTGTCCAATGGCCCGCACGCCTTGCGGCTGGGCCTGACAGAAGAGATCCCCTGGCTGAAGCGGCAGACCCGCCTGACCTTCGCCCGCTGCGGCATCATCGATCCGCTGTCGCTGACCGATTACCGCGCCCATGGCGGCTACAAGGGTCTGGAGCGGGCGCTCACCCTGCCCCCGGACGCCATCATCGCCGAAGTCACGGCCTCGGGCCTGCGCGGCCGCGGCGGCGCCGGCTTCCCGACCGGCGTCAAGTGGAAGACGGTGGCGCAGACCGCCGCTGACCGGAAATTCGTGATCTGCAACGCCGACGAGGGCGACAGCGGCACCTTCGCCGACCGCATGCTGATGGAGGGCGATCCGTTCGTGCTGATCGAGGGCATGACGATCGCGGGCATCGCCGTCGGGGCCACCAAGGGCTACATCTACACCCGCTCGGAATATCCGCACGCGATCGCCACCATGACCAAGGCGATCGCAATCGCCAGGCAGGACGGCCTGCTTGGCGACAGGATTGCCGGCTCGAACTTTACATTCGATCTCGAAGTGCGGACCGGCGCCGGCGCCTATGTTTGCGGCGAAGAGACCGCGCTGATGGAGAGCATCGAGGGCAGACGCGGCCTCGTCCGCGCCAAGCCGCCGCTGCCGGCCCATCATGGCCTGTTCGGCAAGCCGACCGTGGTCAACAATCTGCTGTCGTTCTCGGCGATCCCGTTCATTCTCGACCAGGGCGCCAAGGCCTATGCCGATTTCGGCATGGGGCGCTCGCGCGGCACGATGCCGATCCAGATCGCCGGCAACGTCAGGTTCGGCGGCCTGTTCGAGACCGCGTTCGGCATTACGCTCGGCGACCTCGTCGATGAGATCGGCGGCGGCACCTTGACCGGACGCCCGGTGCGGGCGGTCCAGGTCGGCGGTCCGCTCGGCGCCTATTTCCCGCGCGCGCTGTTCGACACGCCGTTCGACTATGAGGCGTTTGCCGCCCGCGACGGTCTGATCGGCCATGGCGGCATCGTCGTGTTCGATGACAGCGTCGACATGGCCAAGCAGGCGCGCTTCGCGATGGAGTTCTGCGCCATCGAATCCTGTGGCAAATGCACGCCGTGCCGGATCGGCTCGACCCGCGGCGCCGAGACCATCGCCCGGATCCAACGCGGCGACCGCGTGCCCGAGAACATCGCGCTGGTCGAGGACCTCTGCAACACCCTGAAACTCGGTTCGCTCTGCGCGCTCGGCGGCTTCACCTCCTATCCCGTCATGAGCGCGCTGAAATATTTCCGTGAAGATTTCGGACCTCAGCAGCCGCGCCTGCAGGCTGCGGAATAAGGACCACCACCATGTCGCTCATTCAGGAAACCGACTACGGCACGCCCCGCTCCAAATCCGAGACCATGGTGACACTGACCATCGACGGTCAGAGCGTCACGGTGCCCGAGGGTACCTCGATCATGCGCGCGGCGATGGAGGCCGGCACCCAGATCCCGAAACTCTGCGCCACCGACATGGTCGACGCCTTCGGCTCCTGCCGGTTGTGCCTGGTCGAGATCGAGGGCCGCAACGGCACGCCGGCGTCATGCACCACGCCGGCGATGCCCGGCCTCGTGGTCCACACCCAGACCGAGCGGCTGAAGCAGCTGCGCAAGGGCGTGATGGAGCTCTACATCTCCGACCATCCGCTGGACTGCCTGACCTGCGCCGCCAATGGCGATTGCGAACTGCAGGACATGGCGGGCGCGGTCGGCCTGCGCGACGTGCGCTACGGCTATAAGGGCGACAATCACGTGTTTGCGGAAGCCAAGGGCGACCTGAACCCGGCCTGGCTG
>Ga0302322_100003926_pt1 | contig 12833 bp, 13 predicted proteins | sample Fen_T0_2_FD_203757 | JGI IMG/M metagenome (GOLD analysis project Ga0302322, IMG submission 203757) | Peat permafrost microbial communities from Stordalen Mire near Abisko, Sweden - Fen_T0_2 | ecosystem: Environmental > Terrestrial > Soil > Wetlands > Permafrost | place: Sweden: Abisko...
CATTAACGGCTCCTAAGTTGAGAGGGTCACATAGGGAGCAGCTACATGACCCTCTCTAATCCACCGCCTACCCGCATAGGCAGCAGACTACTCGGTTAGTTGGAGAAGTGTGGAATACCGTGCAATCCACCAGCACCTGTAGCGTCTACGTCATTAGCAAACGCAAACGTAGCAGTGACAACAGCAACACCATTGAGTGCGGTGGTAGCGAGGTAAGAGCCACGAGGCTCACCAGTTGTCAGAGTAGCAGGGTTGGTGAGGTCAGCAATGGTCAATGTCCCAGCAGCAACCGGAGCACTGTTATTTTCCTCGGTCCACACCTTAATAGCCTTGTAAGGAAGACCAAGCTGCGAACCGACACCAAGGTTCAAGGTAACAGCACCAACAACCGGCCAAGTAAGTTGGCGAAGATACTTGAACGCTTTCTTCAATGCTACAGGGGTAGCACCATTGAGTGCAGCAGTCTCACTCATAGGTTGACCCAAGTAGTCCCAACCATCAACAGTGATGGTTCCTGTTCCCGCGCCAGACAACACAACAGTCAAATTGCGCCCAAATGGTGCGTCAATAGTAGCTGAGTTGAGCATAGCGGATGCTTGCAGAGACCCAGCAGCAGCAACAGACTGTGCAGACACAAACTGGGCGGCAGTGGCGACAATCGGGGCACCAAACGAAATGCGACCATCACCACCAAGTTGAACATCCGCGCAGTAAGTTAGCGCAGGCACATACTGAGACAATCGCCGAGGAAGGAAGTTCGGCATGTTAAGTAGGTTAGCCATCTAATTATTCTCCCATGGCGACACTGATGCCGCCTTGTGTGCTACGAGGACGATTGCGCTCTTTACGTGCAACAATCTCTTTGGGCGTTAAGTTATAGCCTTCAGGCACTAAGTCCCCACTCTCCATGTCCACTAGCCGAGGGTCTTTAGTAACCCCCAACTGAATAAGCTGTTCTGTATCATCCGCGGCTACCATAATACTATGGCCCTGAGGATAATAGATCATCACTGCCTTTGTGAACGTGTCTGGCTTTGGAACCATTTTGCGCGTTGTATATTGGCGCTCAACACCAGCAACCATTTTGGTTGTGGTTGTTTCCTCCAAAAACGTAACAGTGCGTGTGAAGTTACCTTCAACCCACTCAACTTGAAACTCAGGCTGAATATCGACGGCCATAACTTACTGCTCCTAAGTCTTACAAATTACGCAGTGAGAACTGCATGAGTGCGGAACGCCTTCCACATGCACCACTGCCCCTGCCACACAACACGCGAACCAACCGCGTCAACGTTCCAAGGACTAACGAGTTCCTTCACCTTCATGTTCACTTTCTTGAGCATGTGGAGGCGCAGAAACTTGTCGTTGATAAAGTAGGCCGATGCTACCGGGCAATCCTCGTCGTAAAGGATAGGGACATTGTTGTGAGAAACGCCCTCAAAGCCAAGGTCAAACATACGTTTGCCAGCCTTACCTTCACTCAGCGGCAGCGTAACCTTATCACGCACCGCTTGACGATACATGCGGTAGACGTTACGACCAGTAAGAATAACGCTAGGCTTCTCACCTTTAAGTGTAAGGTCCATAAGAACGTCGTCAAACACTTCTTCAATGTTTGTGGCATCCATAGCACCAGCGAAGATGTACGCTGAGGTCCGCCACTGAATTTGAGTGGCACGGTTAATACCACCAAGCGTGCCAACGTTGGGGTTGGTAGGGATCAGGGTAGCAAGGCCCAAAGGATCGGAGCCACCACCAGCAGCATATAGATACTGACTGAACTTCTCCTTGATGCTTTCTTCGAGGACATTCATCTTCTCTTTCATAAGTTTGAAGATGGCAGCCTCACCTTGGTTCTCGTCCTGCTCCTGGTCACTGATGATAACCGTGCCTGCAACACGAGACCAACCATACTCAACGGTTTCAAACTCATTGGTCTGGTTAACAGGGAGCGTTCCGTAATACTTGTAGGAGGTAACGTTAGGGTTACGTCCTACAGTCAACGGATTGGTGATATTATAACCACCATCCTCAAATTCAACGCGGTCATTACTAAATACCCACGCCATCAGAGCATTGCTCTTGATGCTAGCCATCACTAGCTTCTTACGGCTGTGGGTAAGGGTGGAGTGCAGCATAGTAGCTACACTAGGGACAATGGTTCCAATAGGCACAACACAACTCCGTTACAATAAAGCAGTTAAGACGACATACCTGTGACGCGCATTGAGTGACGGATAAGGTCTTCCCAACTTGCGTTGTGGTCAAACATCGCAGCCTCATCTACGGGCACTGCACTTGCTGGTGTGCGACCATTAGGCAGTGGCATAGTTGGTGTGCGAGGCAATTCAGGTGTCGGCGCTGTTTTTGCAGCGGGCTGTTGGGCACGGCGAGCACTCATCTGTGGCGCTAACGGTTGGCTGTAGTCGTATCCGTTACTATGGCACCACTTAATCAGTTTCATGTAGGCACGATCGATAGTCAGTCCTGGGTCTGTAGTCATCATCTCAGCCAGGACGGTCAGATTATGCTCGCCTTCGGGGTGGTCGTCAAGGAAATTGTCAAGGGTCTTTTTTGCCTCAACCTGCGCCCTTTGCTGCTGTTCTTGAGCAACCCTTTGCTCGGTTATAGGCGCCATCTTTTGGTCGAGCATACGTTGCATTGCTGCCGTATCCATGCCCGGCGTAATACCAGTAGCAAGGAACGGGATTTCATATCCTTTGCTCTTAACCTCAATGACCAATTGCTCTAACAGCCGCACAGGGTCTTTAAGAAACTGTGCCATGAGGTTAAGAGACATGGTTTGGTCTTGGGGACTAAGTTGCAAAGTAGTGCCGAGTTTAACCAACTCGTTTGCATTGTTAGCACTTGTCTCTGCGGCCTTTACGCGTTCGAGTAGTGTAGCGTTCTCTCTGTGAACCTTCTGTGAGGCTTCAAAGATACGACGCTCAATACCACCACGTGCAACTATTTGTCCGGTGGCGGGATCAACAAGGTCGCGGGCACCAGGATTACTCGTTGATGGGACTTCAGTAAATCCGTCCTTTCTAATAATTGGTGCGGGTTCGGTAGGTTTAGCTGGTGTGTCTGTTGCGCTCCCAACAACACTAGTTTCTGCCACTTGCTCAGTGGTTGCGGAACCTTCTGCTTCCGGGGTTTCTGTCGTCGCGGTATCAACGTTATTACCTTCGTTGTCATCATCATCAAACCCTGGAAGGTTGTTGAGGATGTTTGCTTCTGTGTCTTCGGTTGCCATAACTAAGCTGCTCCTTGATTACTCTGCTGTTGTAGTTGCTCGAATATTTGTTGCGGACTTGCACCTTGCGCTAATGCTACACCTATAGCTTTAAGCACAGGGGGTGGTAATGAGGACAACGCTTGCACTATCTCTTGTGGTGCGGGCATTTGACCGGGTGGTTGTGATTGTCCTGGTTGCGGAGACTGACCGGATGGCATTTGTCCAGGTGCGCCTCCCTGTCCCATTTGTAGGGTCTTCTCGACTTCTTCTTCGATTGCCTCCCAGTCTTCCTTCTGCATAATTACATCATCGAATGCAGACGCAAAGATTTTCAGTGTTTGCGTTAACACAGCAGCCGGTGCTGCTTTAACAAATTGGGACAACACTTGCCCTATCTGCACGGCTTCTTGTTTACGTGCGCCGCTTGTTTGCTTCTGTGTTGAGCCACCAACACATTCCATAGCCCAACGGTTAATATCACCGAGGGGATCAAGTGCTTTCCAACTATCACCAGGAGTTAAGCCCGTAAGCTGCTCAACTTGTTGTGGCGGCATAAAGCGAAGACAGAGCTGTGTTAGCTGCCAACCAACACGACCAATACAATCCTCAATGGCGTCTAGGCGTTCATCATTGCGCTGGTTGCCTTGTGTCGCGTAGTAGTCCACTGCTTTGTTTGTGGTGTTAGTCTTAAACTCTCCACCACGCGCTACCTCATTAGTAGCTGCAATGCGATCTACTGCCTTATACAAGTCTGTCTTATCGAACATCTGAGCAAACGCAACAGAGGGCGGCGGTATTGTAAAGACAATATCTGTTGCCTTCTCACCTGGTTGCATATCTAAACCAACCGCAGACCCGTCATTACCTTTAAGCACCTTATCAACTTCAGCTTGTGTCGTCTTATTTTTATTGAAGAAGATGTTACGCCGTGCCCACTGTAAGGCCCGGTGCTTCTCGTCATTGATTGCGTTAATCTCATCTTGTTGGTCGAGGTAATAGCTAACCTCTCCCTTCGCATATGTGGCAATAGGGTTCTCATGGAACCATAACTTAGTAAACGGAAAGAAGCCTTGCAGTTGGTAAGGGTCATCCCATACCCAAATAGGCCAAGACCAATCATTATCTGCATATAGTTCTAAGCGCCGTGTAGTGCGATCCCACACACGACAAACCCTAGTGCGCTTTGCCCGGTTAAACGACTTCTCGTCATCGTATCCGTAAGCGTTGTAGTCTAGTTTATTATTGAAGATAGACGCATTATCTTCGTCTTCTTCATTGTTACCGTCGAGTATGTGTGTAGGCTCATATACAGATACTACACGCTCACTTGTTTCGTCTTCCTCTTTACCGTAGACAGCGTTGAGGTATTCAGTAGGCATCATGTCTTCAACAATAAACCAATTGGCGTCAGCACCATTGCTATCATTGTGGTCCGGGTCTACGATAACTTGATGCGGTAAACGAATATGAACAAAGGGACCACTAGGGTTGAGAAACTCAATCTTCTCTTCCAATGCTTGCAGTTTACCTTCTGCCTCTAAAATGTCTTCAATGTCCTTAGCAGCAGCTAATTCCTTCGACACTTCCATTAGCGTTTGAAGTGCTGCCTCACTACTCTCATCCTTGTTTGTATATCCTACCTCAATCCAACATGCATTAGTGAGAAGAGCAACAACGGTTGCACGCTTCATTTTCGGCTTCATATTAACGCCAGGAGAGTGGGACATAACAAACAGCACATTGATTAGCTTCTGGACCACACGAGCAAATGCGGTGTTAGCGTCGCGTGTTGCGTTGTCCTGATTAACCCCAGAGGACAGAGTGACAACAGGGTTCTTTGCATATAACTGGGGAACAGCCGCACTTACGTTTGCAAATACAATGTTTTCAGTAGATGTAAAGCGGTCATTGAGACGCTTGGCTAGGCTACGGGTATTAGAGACACCAGGATCACTGCCGTCTCTGTGCGCGCTTTGGTCGTGGTTATAATATCGTATAGCTTCATCCCACGCATCAATATGATTTTGCATGGCCTTAAGTCCAGCCTTCTTACGGGACTTCCATAGCTTCCCTCGCTGCTTAGATACAGCAATCTTACTACCTTTAAGCACGCGGTAAGCAGGCTCTTGTGGTGCTACGGTTGATGGTAGCCCTGATTTGATGAGGCTGTTTTCCAATGGGTCACTGGATGACGACACAAAGTCTAAGTGCTCTAGGTCGTCTTGTGGAATGTTTGTGCCGCTCATTTGTGCCTCGGTAGTGTTGTAGCTTCGTTTCTGTCAATCTCATGCCAACTTAAGTAGGCTGGGGGGTCACTTGACTTGCCCACGTATGTAGCAAGTTTTGGTCTATTAGTCAGCAAGTATTTTGTCGTGTCCATTGCGTGGTCGTTTTTATCTATAGGCACATCTGTCTCATCACCGCTGCTATTCTTCTTCCAGTAGTATTCAGTGATTTCATTATGCCACCAACTTAAACCACTACTCACAAATATGTGCGGTGAGTTAGCCATACCAGTAATTGGGTGCTCATGATTAGGGACAAGTGCAAGATATTGTGTAACCTTAGCAATACCAGAGCCTATGTCATTGGCTCCCGGTGTCATGTAGATTTGGTATAGGTTGTGATACATATTGGCGACAGTATCACCAACCTTACCACCCACTGGTGACGGTGTGCGCTTGAACAAAGAGGGGTCAGCCCAAATAGAACTAAGTTTGTTGGTGTCTACGTTATACAACTCTCGTATTTCATTGATGCGCTCTGCTGACCTTTGCATTGATTGTTCAGCTTGATAAAATCCATCAAGTAGGAATACGTTGTTATCATCATCAACAAACGAAAGGATGTAACAACTAGGCACCTTCATCCCGTGGTCATAACCCTCAATGAATGTAGGAGCATAACCTGACCGACGCAATTGCCGAAGGTATCCAACAATAACGTCATGGTCAATCCTATGCGTTGGTTCATCATAGTTGGCGTATACGAGACCGCTTAACGCGCCCCACTCACCATCAATGAAACGCTTACGCATTGTATCCGTAAAGGTAGAAGTCATACCGTTAATGTAGTCTTCACCTACATTATCTACATTCTCCCACGTGCTACCCTCAAACAGTTCAATGAGTGGGACAGGTTTGCCGTCACGTATAACCGGCTCTTTGCCATCCATAACACACATAAGTTTGGGGTTCTTAATCCCCTTCTTAAAATCATGCAGCGGTTTAATAAGTTCACGATAACACCAGTTGCGTGTTGGGTTGAGTGTTATCATCATCCACCGTGGACCTTCTTGCGGCATGGTCCTATCATCACCAATATAGCGTGTGTTGCCTCTCAGCCGTCCCATAAGGTCCATAAAGTCTTTATGCGCAAACTCAGGGTCTTCAAACTGGTCAACGATGATCCAGTCATAGGTAGCAGACAACAAGTTACTAGTGGGGTTCTCTGTAGTTTTACCTGTCTGAGATACGTAGCGGAAGTTGACTATTGAGCCATTAGTCATATATGCTGTGTTGTCATCTTTTGTCGGCTTACGTCTTATCCAATGAGGCGGACACCATGACATAAACTCAGGGCGGATGGTGTCGTTTAGCTTAGGGTAAGTGGCGCGTGCGATAAGGCCATTGCATCCTGGGTAGTCTTTAACTAGCTTCAACGCCTTAACGCACGCACCAGCTGTCTTACCATTACCAAATCCACCACCAATAATTTGCACCTTAGATCGCGACTGGTGAAAGCGATCCTGCATACCATCTTCAATGAGGCGGTAGACTTTACTCATGTTAAATCTGCAACAATGGCTTAAGGAAGTTTACAAATTCATCTGCAAGCCTACCGTGCCCTGTATCTCCTGGGTGAGTTTTATCACCGCTGTCGTTAAGCTCAGAACGCAAACGCTCTGGTGATTGCCCATCAGTTACAAAGGCCGAGTAGTCGAAGCAAGGGTAACCACTAACACGTGCGCGGATGTTGTTGATGTTGCGTATGTTATCAGTAGCTACGTCAGGCACGTTACCAATAGGCGACGGTGCACCAGTTGCAATAATAGCAAGTCCGCCATAACCCTGCACTAATTGAATGAGTGCTTGAACTGCACGCCACTGAGTATCTTGTTGGGCTACGCTTACTGTGTCATTGCGGTTATATGCTTGTATGATGACAATACGAGGCTTGAATGTCTTGATGAACTTCGGTGCCTCTAACATAAGATTTGCTAGGTTAGGAATACCAGCAAGGGCAAGTGGGGGGTTACTGACAAACGTAGCAAACCCACTCTTGGTCAATGTGGTTGCTGCGATTGAACTAAACGGTGCACGGTCATTAGTTGTCGTTGTTCCTGATAGAAGTGAGGAACCAACGTTAAAGATACCGAAACCTGGTTTCCTGCAATAAAACTCTGCAAACCAAACATGCTGAATGTTGTTAGCTACAAAATCCACAGCACTCAATGTTCCGACTGCTGTTCCTGAGCTAAAGATTGCTGTAGAGTTGTCGTATGCTGCGATGTCATTAAGTAATCCACCATATGCAGCGTTGAGTGTCAAGCCTGCGGGGTTTGCTGTAGCCTGTGTGCGGACCAACACTAAGTTACGTGTGCCGCCGTCAATACGCGCCAAATTAGTTATTGGCTGCCAATCAGAGTAGTAATAGGTGTCAGTGTTGGGGATAGTGGCAGTTAGGTTTGTGCCAGTAGCTTGATCTTCTGGGTTGATATCAGCACCGGCATTGAAGAAGTTCAACGCTGTCCACTGAGAAGAAGTGTTAGCTACACCATTAGCATCGTAGGCTGACCACCCATTACCTACTTGTGATGTAGGTGCAAACGAGCCAGTGAGTGTCATAGCAGCAGTAACGTTGTTGCTGCGGAACACGAACCGCACATAATCAACCTCAGACGGAATGCCAATCAAGATTGACTTAGTTGAGGTAGAGAATGATGCAATCTGAGAGTTAACGCCACCATTGGGGTTTACAAGTATCCTTGGAAACTTAGGCGTCCTCACTGTGCTATCGGATTGGTAGCGATAAAGAGAGGCATCAGTTGGGTAAATATATGGTGGCATGGTAGTGTCCTACTTTACAGTTGTGTGCCGTAGTTCACAGTCGCAATACCAGCTGCAACTATATACACAGATAGATACTTGCTACCACTTGGGATTGGGGAGTCGATAGCCCCCCAACCGTTGCCACTAGTAACTGCAAGGTCAAAGTCACCAGGAGTAGCAGCCATTGCACCAGTGCGTGGTGACGTAGCTACGTTAATGGCACCTTGCACACCAACACCCGCAGGAGGAACAACCGCACGATCAAAAGCAACATAAATAATGCCTGCTGTCATGTTTATGACCTCAATGTGAGGGAACCTATTCCAAACAGAGAAAGGGTTGCCTACATTAGCATCGGCACTTGTTGGGTGTTCGATGACATACTGAGTGGTGATGGCACCATTAACAACAATGGACTTATTAGCTACAAACGCCATGTCTTAGTCCTCTAACTTGATGTCTATTACTGGTATAACTTTGTCTTCCCGCCGCCGTATTTCGATCGTAAGTCCACCGTCCATCTTGTGTCTGTGCTCAACGACGTCAGCAGGACGATGACCAGCGCGGTCTAAGATATCACGAGCAACTGCTATGCGGTTGGTTTCACTTTTTGTGTGCTCTAAGACAGTGAGCAGTTTAGTGACCGCAGAGCGTGAGTGTTGTCGGAATAAGTCTCTAACGTCACCAGTCTCAGTCTCTAAGATCGAACCAACTATCGTCTCATACATTTTAGTGTATGGATCGCCAACTTTAATGCGCCCTATTTGTCCCTCAGTTAACCCAGTAGCTAAGGCAATCTCTACATCATCTAAACCAAACAATGAATACGCCATGATAACACTCACAGTATTCATTGTCCTCGGCACATCAGGTAGGTCGGACAACTTCCTACGCGCAGCCAACACGAGCTGCGTGGCCTCCCGGTTAGTTGGAATAGCAACTAACTTCTCTTGTTTAGGGTCAACAATGTTTCCGTCAGGGTGCACAATGCGACCGTCAGCTAAAACAAGTGGTTGCGCTGCTGATGTCGCAAGTGACATTAGGGGCGCATCCTACGCACAAGCGGCTCAATTTCGCCTAATACCTTAGCCCAATCAATACCGCTACTGTTTGCAGCCGAGCCTTTAACTTGCGCATCCCCACCAATCTTCACTGGCTGTTTAGTGGCGAGGTCGGACGCGTTGCCGTTTGTATAATCCTCGTGCTGACTAAACGGCACACCATTAGGGTTAAATGCACGCGCACCAGGAATACCAACACTACCGTCGCGCATAGGAATGGTAGGACCACTAGCTTCGTTAGGCATACGAATAGGTGGTCTCTCAGCTGGTGCTTGTAACTGCGGTGAGTTACCAGGACCACCAACTTGAGGCTGTCCTTGTGGCATTGGTGCAGACGGCCCCGCTAATTGCCTTGTCTCACCAATTTGTGGTTGACCTCCACCAGTAATAGCAGGGTCAGGAACATCCATCATACGTCCAGTGTTTGGTAGCGGCTGGTTACCCATAGGTTCAACACCGCTACCACCACGTCCTGCTAAACCACCAGCAATACCAGCACCACCACCAATCAATATACCAAGTAGCTTCACTAACCAATCGCTGCCATCACCACTTACTGGTTGTGGAACTGGTGGGGAGGCAGCAGCTTGGGGCGGGGCACCACTAGCTTGAGGCTGTGATGCCTCTTGAGTTTGCGGTGGGATCGGCGGAACAGGCAACCTTTGCGCCGTAGCTGGGGCCTTGGGTCGGGCTACACGCGCAGGGTCCGCGGGTGGAGGGGCCTGATTAGTAAGGCCAGGGATCATGCCTGGGTTCTCACTGTTCATCTGTAGCGCACGAGATATGTTCTGTGGTGTTAGTGGTAAGCCTTTAGACCGTAGATACTGCATAACCATAACTGTTGGTGAAGCAGTATCTTGTGCTGTGCCGTTTACGTCTGCCACATTAACCACCTTTCATACTGTTGATATGAGCATGAATTGCAGCCATGTGTGCTTGTCCGGCGTCAATCATAGCTTGGTGAGTGTCCGTCATAGCAGAGGGAACAACAGGCGGAGCAGAGTTAGTGCCCCTGTTGAATGTCCCTGATGCTTTACTTGGCGCTTTACCAGGCGTAGCATTAGTGCTACTATTGGCATTCTTTGGTTGCATAGACTTCTTAATCTCTGCATCAAAGTTACTAGGTGAGCCTGCCATCGGATTATCTCCTTAGAACCCTAGCTTACCACCACCCGCTGCACCACTTACGTCAACTGCATAAGTAAGGGCTGGGGCACGAGAAAGGACAGCAGTGATGTTAGTAACATCAGCAGCGGTAGTGGCGCGGTTAACTTGTGCAACAGTCTCTACTGGCACAACACCACCCAAAGCAAACTGCTGATTGATACCTTGTGCTGCCTGAATACGAACCATGTTCTCAGTTGCAGTAGAGCCAGGGACAACACCAAGCAAGGTTAGCAGTAAACGACGCAGAGGACGATTACCACGATCTCGCAAGCGGCTAGAGAGTGCGTCATCGGATTGAGACATGCCGTTGAACTGCACATTCCCACTGGTGACGGGCACAACAGCGTCCGGCCCCAGAGTAGGCGAGAAGCCAGTAAACGGCACAAACCCGGCGTTAGGACCATACGTTGCCATTGTGAACACACCTACAAAAGGGTTAAACGACTACAAAAGCTAGAGTGCGCAGTATAGCCGATTGTCAACACTTTCCCAACAACTTATTTGATCCGAAGCGCCAGCTTCGGCCACTTTCCGCGTATTAGCTCCTACCTCAAATAACCCTAACCCACCACAACACTACCCTACCAATTACCCTCCATGCACCGACTACTACCCAACACTCATAGACTGCTACCCAACAGTATATAGTGGTGAGTAGCGTTAAGGGTTAGTGCGTGTGTAAGCACTCCGGTAATTAGTTTATAGGGGGTTGGTTGACGTGACCCATACAATACCGGCGCTTTAGTTTACCCCTCTTTTTGGATCGAGGGGGGAGAGTGGGGGGCGTATGTCTGCTGCATCGTGTAGTCGTTTAGTGTGTTGTATGTAGTGGCTATGGATAGCAGTAGGTTAGAGAAGGTGAGGGTGAGGCACACGACCCAGCAACGTAACAGCACGCGATACGGTAGCAGGTTACACACCAGCACCCAGAACAAGCCGAGAACAAACTATGGTATCTTGCTAGTAAGACGTTTTATCTGGTGTTATGGCTAATTATGCCTATTTACTTATGCGTTGAGATATGCTCTAATGACCATGGTTGAAAACCACTTGGCACCGCTATGGTGCGTTGCCATAAATAGGACCAGTAAAATAAAATGACCAAGCAATCGACAACTGTCACCCCTGCCGTTGCTGTTAAGCTCGCTGCTAACAAAGCAATGTCACCCGCTGAACTGCTAAAAGAAGCCTTCAAAATCGGTGATAAGGCCGCACTCAACACCACAACGTCAACGCAAACCATGGCGGCCGGTATCTTTGCTTACTACAGCGAAGTTGAAGGCACGAAGCCCCGCTTTGCTGTATTCGCAGAGAAGGGCGAAGCGTTTAAGACGTTCAAAACTGAGATGGTTGAGCGTATGACAGCGAACGGCACAATCGCCGCGCGCATTACTGCTAAAGAGCAGAAAGCAAACTCGAAAATCACTGACGCAATTGCTGCGAACGCTAATGCCTTGAACGCTGCCCAGATGATCGCACTCAACAAAGGCTTTGACCTTGCTGACGGTTTACATGCGGCTGGTGTGTCAAACGCGAGCTTCAACCCGTCAACCAATCTATTCAGCGTTCCGGTTTCTGCTTTGATTGGTTCCGCCTCGCCACTATACGCGCTTAAGAAACTCGCTGACACTACTGGTCTCGTGCCGCTTGATGGTAAGACCTACTACTGTGATACCGATGACAAGCGCGAGTCGTTCAAAGCCTACCCGGCGCGCTTGATTGAACTTGCAGGGTTCAAGAAACACAAAAAGGTTTCCGTCGCTGCCAATGCCGTCGCGGCTATTAAGGGTGCAAGCGACACCGCAACAACTGGCGGGGCAAATGCGGCGGAGATCCACGACACGCCCGCCACATGGTCTAATGAAAAGGCTGTAGAGGGTGCAGTCTACATGCTGAATATGCTACTGACTAACTTGAAAGCGGACGCTATGCCTGCACTCAGTGACTTGGACCCCCGCCTTGCCAATGGGTTGACTGAGATTAAAGCAATGTTCGATGACGCCTACCATGCCGAACAAGAGAAGGTTAACGCGGCGAAAAAGGTGGCGTAACTTACCACTAACTACCGCAACGCCTACCGCCTACCGCCTACTCAACCCACCAGTCGCAAGGCTGGTGGGTTTTTTCACGCCCAAATTCTGGCGCACACATACGCATGTCGAAGCGGCAAGTCCGCAGCACAAACCAAAGGGGGTAAACCACCACATAGTTAGCGGCACGCTTCGTTAACTACCATCTTACGCGGGCCTGTATGTAGAGAGGGGCACGTAATTCATGAATGTAAACACAACAAAACCCAGCAAAACAGCCACTTTT
>Ga0302322_100003927_pt1 | contig 12833 bp, 12 predicted proteins | sample Fen_T0_2_FD_203757 | JGI IMG/M metagenome (GOLD analysis project Ga0302322, IMG submission 203757) | Peat permafrost microbial communities from Stordalen Mire near Abisko, Sweden - Fen_T0_2 | ecosystem: Environmental > Terrestrial > Soil > Wetlands > Permafrost | place: Sweden: Abisko...
ATCACCAGACTTGTACATTACACGCAGACTGCCGTCATTTTGAATGACAACCTTTGTCACGCTTCCGGTTTTAATCGCCTCTGCCACTTCACTGATCGTCAACGGGGCTACAGTAGCAGACTCACGCTGAATAGCCGTTACCACCATGGCGACGACTGCCACGATCAAAAGAAGGGTTACGATAAAAGATTGGTTTCTAGGATTCACACTGCCTCCATAATAATTCCAAATAAGATTATACCAACATGGGGTATTCAGGAATAGCCTGCTGGAAATCTTTATATACTTCTCTAATAATCCAGAACTGCGGTGAAAAAGTCAGGTTCTGGACACCCAAAAACACCCCTCTCTTACTTTAAAACCAACTCTACCGGGCAGTGATCAGACCCCTGCACGTTCTCGTGGATAATTACATCTTTTACACGATCTACCAGTCCTTCAGAGATCAAAAAGTAATCAATACGCCAGCCAACGCCACGTTCACGCGCGTTGCTGATATACGTCCACCAGGTATATTGGATCCTTTCAGGGTAAAGTTTTCGATAAATATCCACAAAACCATGATCAAGAAATTTTTGCACCCATTTACGCTCTTCAGGCAAAAATCCCGAAGTCTTCTCATTTGGTTTTGGATTCTTCAAGTCAATCGGCATATGTGCAGTGTTGAAATCACCTGTGATGATCAGGTTCTCGCCTTTGGCATGTAATTCATCACAAATACCCAACAAGTGAGCATAAAAATCGAGTTTATACTCCACGCGGTCATGTCCGCGCTGGCCATTCGGAAAGTAAATGTTGAATAGACGGAATCCAGAATGGAGCGTAGAAACGACGCGACCTTCCACATCAAATTTTGGTTCATTCATACCTAATTGAAAGTCAAGGGGTTGTTGCTTGTGGAAAGTTGTAACGCCGCTATAACCGAGGCGTTGAGCAGGATTCCAAACATACGGCAAAGGCAAAGAATCAATCTGCGCCTCGGCCAACTGATCAGGTCGGGCTTTTACTTCTTGCAAACACAACAGATCAGGATCTTGAGCCCAAGCCCAATTCAATGCGTTTTTCTTGAACGCTGCTCGTATGCCATTAATATTCCATGTGATTATTTTCATGCTTTTGACTTTATGGTAAACTACTCTCAGGTAATCAAATGAACAGTAATCTCAAGTGTATTTTGTGTGTTGAAGATGAACCCGAAATGATTGACCTGATCCGGTTAATACTAGGACGGCGTGGGTTTGAGGTCAAAGGTGCGGGCGGGGGCGTGGAAGGTTTACAAATGATCCACGAGGATAAACCCGATCTAATTTTGTTAGATCTAATGATGCCCGATATGGATGGTTGGGAAGTATACCAACAAATAAAAGCAGATGAAAAAACAAAAGATATCCCGGTTATTGTTGTGACTGCCAAGGCGCAAAGTATAGATAAAGTACTAGGCTTACACATCGCCAAAGTGGATGACTACATCGCCAAACCATTCAGCCCGCAAGATCTGATCAATAGCATCGAAAAAGTTCTGCAAAAATCATAACGAGGCGGCTAACCGCCTCGTTTTCAATTTGATATTATGCCCAAACATATTTTCATCGAAAATAAAAATCGAAAAATTAAAAGCCTGCCGCGCATTAGGTACTGTAACACCTTCTTAACGCAATTGCGTGGATTTACTTTTCACCCCCGCCTCACACTTGACGAGGGGCTGGTTCTCGTTGGGACGCGTAATTCACGCCTCGACTCTTCCATTCACATGTTGTTTGTAGCTTTCGACTTGGCAGTGGTCTGGATCAACTCTGATATGACAGTTGTGGATAAGGTCATCGCAAAATCATGGCGACCGGCTTACTTTTCTAAACAACCTGCCCAATATGTGCTCGAAATCCATCCTGAACGGTGGGGAGATTATGAAATTGGCGACACAGTACAATTCAAGGATGCATAAGAGTCTTTTTCTCATTTTTCTTGTTATTTTCGCAACCGGTTTTATTATTCAGCCTGTTGCCGCTCAAACTAGCGGGCCTGTTTATATCGTTCAGCCGGGTGATACGCTTTTAGCGATTGCCGCACGTTTCAACGTTACAGTAGATGAACTGGTTACAGCGAACCCTGGGTTGGATCCAAATGTTATATCGCAGGGACAACAAATCGTGATTCCTGGACTCGAAGGTGTGAGTGGTGTTCTGGACACCGAGGTTGTAAATTTTGGAGATTCCTTTCATAGCATAATGAGGCGTACTCAAATTTCTGCCGATACTCTTCGCAAGTTGAACCATTTAATCAGTCCAACTGAATTTTATGTAGGAGCCAGCATAATCTTTCCAAAGCAGGACAATGCCTCGGATTTGACGAACCAAGTCACCCCAGCCACAGGCGAAACTTTGTTAGAAATGGCAGTGAAAAGCGATACCGATCCATGGACTTTATTCAGTTTAAACGCCTTGAATGGCACATGGGATGGCTTACCCAACGATGTATTATATAGCGCAGGAAAATCCATTTCGGGTGAAGCAGCGAATGGCATGCCATCTGCTTTTGCGAACGTACAAATCAAATCCCTGCCACTTGTCCAAGGTCAAACGAGCGAGATTATTGTTACCCCGAAAAACGTGAATTCATTAAGCGGACTCCTTATGGATAAGCCGTTAAATTTTTTTCCAATCGGTGATGGTCGTATGGTTGCATTACAGGGCATTCATGCCTTCCTTGATCCGGGTATTTACCCTCTGCGTCTTAATGCGACATTACCTGATAACACAGAACAATCTTTTGAACAAATGATACTTGTAGTTTCTGGAAATTACACAAAAGAAGCACTAGCCGTTCCGTCTGAGTTTATAGACCCGACTGTAACGGGTCCAGAGGATAAACAAGTGTTAGCCATGATTTCACCAGTAACCACTGAAAAATTCTGGCAGGGACAATTTAGTTTGCCAGTTGCGCAACCTTACTGTGTTAAAGATTGGTTTGGAGTCCGTCGTTCTTTTAATGGTAGTGATTACAACTATTTTCACGCAGGGATTGATTACGGAATTTGTTCTGCGGATCATCCATTCGATATTTATGCCGCCGCGCCTGGGAAGGTTATTTTTGCAGGTCCTTTGACAGTCCGCGGAAATGCCACCTTTATTGATCACGGCGAGGGAATCTATACTGGGTATTTTCACCAGTCAGAAATTTACACGCAGGTTGGGCAACAGGTTCAAGCCGGGGAATTAATAGGCAAAATCGGGGATACTGGGCGCGTAACAGGTCCTCACCTCCACTGGGAGGTCTGGGTGAACGGGATTCAAGTAAATCCGCTGGATTGGCTAAATCAGATTTATCCGTAGTAGCTTTTGGCAAGGATCAAGCTAGTCTATGCAGGATTCGGATATACAGCAGACCGAAACGTTGCACTTCATCCATGTTTATGCTAGACTTAGTATCATATCGGAGGTCGCCGTGTCTAATGCTTCAGTTGTAAATTCATTGAAACAAAGCGATATTTTCTATCAATTCACACCCACCCAACTTGAACTTGTGGCAAATATCTGCCATGAGGCGAGTTTTCAAAAAGACGATTTGATCTTCAAGGAAAACAGCAGCAGCAAAGAGTTGTACGTTATTATCCAAGGGGAGGTAGATATTGTGGTTGATCCTTCATTGGTAAGTGTTGCAGAAGATGGAATTGAAAACAAAGTCATCGCAACCATGCGGCGCGGTCAATCTTTTGGCGAGGTAGCACTTGTAGATGAAGGATTAAGGTCCGCATCGGCTTGCGCATCGCAGAAAGATACCCGGCTTTTGATTATTCCGCGTGACAAGTTGATCATGCTCTGTGAAACGTATCCGCAATTGGGTTATCGTTTAATGTATAATTTGGCAGCAGATCTGGCGATGAAGATCAGAAACACCGATCTACGTATTCGCGAACAGTTATTATATAAACCCCAAGACAAAAATAAAAATTAATACAAACATCACTTGACCCCTCGCCAAATTTCACGTAGCATTGACCTTTAATAAACAAACCACAAAAGCGCAGGTAAATCATAAACAATATGCCATTTCAGAGTCGCGAGAATTTAGACTCCCAGAAGGATTTCTCCGGCTTTTTGCTAATGGGTTTTTAATTTCAAACTAAAGGAGGTGGTGCCGACATAAGCGCCTGGTCTGCAAATCGTCGTATCCAAATCGGATATAAAACGTATTCCATAACTATTTTCGGAGGAGTAAGAAAATGAAACGCTTGTTTAATTTGATGGCACTTTTGGTACTTGCCAGCATGGTACTCGCCGCTTGCGGTGGCGCCAGTGGCGGAGCTACCCTCAAGATCGTATCCAGCTTGCCGATGACTGGTTCTTCCCTGACCCAGACCCAAACCATTGTTAACGCCATGCAGTTACGCCTCGAACAGGCGAGCAGCAAGGCTTGCGGTGGCAAATACACCATTACCTACGAACCGTGGGACGATGCCTCAGCCGCTCTCGGCAAATGGGATCCCGCAGTTGAAACTGAAAACGCTAACAAAGCCGCCGCTGACAAATCCATTGTGGCTTATCTCGGCACATTCAACTCTGGCGCTGCCAAGCTGTCCATTCCGATTTTGAATGGCGCTGGTCCATTGGTGATGGTCTCACCCGCCAACACCAACCCTGGTTTAACCAAGGCTGACAAAGATCTTCCTGGTGTTACCGATTCCTACTACCCAACCAAAGTCCGCAACTACGCTCGTGTTGTAGCCGCAGATGATATTCAGGGTAAAGTTGCCGCGAACTTCGTGAAATCACTTGGCGCCTCCACCGTATATATCCTTGACGATCAGGAGCTTTACGGTAAGGGTATCGCTGATGTGTTCGAAGCCACAGCTAAGGAAATTGGTTTAACCGTGGTTGGTCACGAAGGTATTGATCCCAAAGCCGCTGATTACAAGGCTTTGATGACCAAGATCTCAACCAGCAACAGCGGTGGTGCTCCTGATGCCATTTATGTTGGCATGGTCGTTGACAACAATGCCTCACAGCTGTTGAAAGACAAAGTTGCGATCATGGGCGACAATGCCAAGGTAAAGTATGTTGGACCTGATGGCATCCAAACCCAGGCTTTCATTGATGGCGCTGGCAAAGATGTTGCTGAAGGTGCTTATGCTTCAGTAGCCGGTCTTCCTTACGAAAAATTGGGCCCCAAGGGTCAACAATTCAAGAAGGATTACGAAGCCAAGTTCGGTGCGTTGACCGAACCCTACGCTGTTTATGGCTATGAGGCAATGAACGTAGCCCTCAAGGCGATCGAAGATGTCTGTGCCGCTGGTGGCAACCCCACTGACCGCGCTGCCATCACCAAGGCTGTTTTTGCCATCAAGAACTTCGACGGCGCTCTCGGCACCTGGTCCTTCGATGCTAATGGCGATACCAGCTTGACCGACATGACCTTCTATCAAGTTCAAAAGGGCGCCTACGTTTCTGTCGGCACCTTTAAGTAAGTCTCTCTTCAAACTAGGGGCGGCATTCGCATGCCGCCCCTTTAATTTGAAGATGCAAGACATAAATGAGGAGAAGCATGGAAACCATTAAACCTAAAAAGAAATTTGATCTAAGGCGTATTGGTGTTGTAGCGCTGGTCATTTACATCGTATTCCTAATAGGACCTATCGCGGGGCTTGATTTTCCCGCCATCACCGCCGCAATCAAAGCCAACCCACTTCAGCTTGTACAGTTCCTGATCATCGGAATTTCCAATGGCGCGATCATTGCCATCATTGCACTTGGCTATACCATGGTCTATGGCATTATCGAATTGATCAATTTTGCCCATGGTGATGTTTATATGATCGGTGTTTTCACATCTCTCACCGTGCTTTCGCTTACTGGAACTCTGGAAAGCACAAACCCCGGCAAAATTATTTTTGGACTTATATTAGCCCTCATTATTGCGATCGTTGTATGTGCAACCTTGAATGCGGCAATTGAGCGCTTTGCATATAGACGCTTACGAAACGCCCCACGCCTCGCGCCATTGATCTCTGCAATCGGTATGTCCTTCATTATTGAAAACGTCGGTTTGATGTGGGCGGGACAATCTTGGCTCGTTCCTTCCTTTGGCACAACCGGTGGTGCATCACAAAAATTTTTCCCTGATCTACTTAGTACGCTTGTCAAAATCACCGGGTTTAATGGCGGCGACATAAATCTATTGGCATTCACAGGCTGGGCATTACGCCTCACTATAAAAGATGCCCTTGTAATCATCCTTGCTTCATCTCTCATGATTGGTTTACGTTTATTTGTCCAAAGGACTCGACTCGGAAAAGCCATGCGCGCCACAGCTCAAAATCGAGATGCTGCAAAAATGCTGGGCATTGATATCGATTGGGTTATTTCAGCAACATTTATGATCGGCGGCGGGCTTGCAGGCGCAGCCGGATTGATGGCAGGCTTGTATAACAGCACGGCTTATTGGTTCATGGGTTTCCGCGCAGGACTCGAATCTTTTACAGCAGCTGTGTTAGGTGGTATTGGCAATATCACAGGTGCGATGTTGGGAGGCTTCCTGATTGGTCTATTGAGATCTTTCAGTGATGGTTACCTAAGTACGCGTTGGACAAACGCCTGGGTATTCGCAACCCTCGTTTTGATCCTGCTCTTCCGCCCAACTGGTTTGCTGGGTGAACAAACCGGACAAAAGGCCTAAGAGGTGCATTCATGAAAAATATTAAAACAGGAATTACCTTCGGGGTCATTGGCGGCTTATTGACCTTCCTATTTGGGGGCTGGTCTGTAACGATGATCGGGCTCTTTTTAGGTGTTGGACTTGGACTGGGCTTGAGTGGTCGTTTTGAACGCTCAAAACCATTAGATATCGTGAAGCAGGTGCTTCCTGTTGCATCAGCCTCGGCAGGTGTTCTCCTAGCTCTTAGCCTAATCCAAAATTATTTAGTCGACCCCTCAATCGGAAAGTTACCTCGAGATATTGGCACTGTCATCTTCGCTAATTTACTTGGTGTGTTGGGAGTGATCATATTAACAACTTTAACAGCATCCTTTCATGGCTTATCAGAAGCCAAAGAAAGGTCTGCCCGATTAATGCTTCTAGCCCTCCTGGTACTTGCCTTCCCGTTCATAGATAAATTTACTGAACTGCGTTGGACTGCCCAGATCATATTTGCATTGATCTTTGTGATCCTTGGACTTGGCTTGAACATCGTTGTGGGATATGCAGGTCTGCTTGATCTTGGATATGCAGCCTTCTTTGCCATTGGTGCCTATACCACCGGCATCCTTTCATCGCCAGTGCATAATATTCAGTGGAACTTTTGGTTGGTAATTTGGATTGCCGCAGGTGTGGCCGCGCTTTCCGGTCTTGCTCTCGGGGCACCTACGCTGCCGTTACGCGGAGATTATCTGGCTATCGTCACATTGGGCTTCGGAGAGATCGTACCTGTTATCTTCAAAAATCTGATTGATGTAACCATCAAAGAACCGATCACCTGCTGGATACTTCCAGGGTTGATTGGATTATTCGGTGGAACCTCATCAATTGCCTGTTACACATTTCCCTGGGTCAACGGGTTGAAATTTGAACATGTTGATCTCACCTTTGGTGAAAAGGGTATTAGCCCAATTGGAAGACCATCTCTACCTTTCATTGGTGAGTTTGAATCTTCGAATCCAATTACCTGGTACTTCCTGATCATTGCCATTATTTTGCTGTCGGTCTTCCTAATTAATCGCCTACGTGAAAGCCGCCTCGGTCGTGCTTGGATGGCGATTCGCGAAGATGAATTAGCCGCATCCCAAATGGGTATTGATCCTGTCCGCACAAAATTGCTAGCATTTGCCATGGGTGCAACCTTCTCTGGGTTTGCAGGCGCATTTTATGCCGCATACATTCGAGGTATTTTCCCAAGCGTGTTTGATTTCAGCGCATCCATCATCATATTATCCTGTGTGATCTTGGGTGGTTTGGGAAATGTGAACGGCGTCATCGTTGGTGGACTTGCGCTGATGACTGCAGATCGTCTCTTCCTGCCGGCGCTAAAAGATTTCCTAAAAGGGTTACTTGATCACAGCGCCCTACCTTGGCTATCACAACATCTACCAGCAGCAGTAGCACCTGTGGCTCAAAATGCAAACCCAATCCTATATCGTTTCCTGCTATTCGGACTCACCTTGGTGATTATGATGGCTGTGCGGCCAGAAGGTTTAATCCCGAGCGCGCAACGCCGCATGGAATTACATGCATCAGATGAAGAAATCGCCCTCGAAGCGGCGGCCAAGTTAAAATCCGAGAAGAAGCGCTAAGAGGCAACAACCTATGAATCTCTTTGAAGCCACTAAAGTAACAAAAATGTTCGGCGGCTTGACCGCCGTCAATGGTGTTGATTTCACCCTCGAAAAAGGTATGATCGCTGGCTTGATCGGACCTAATGGTGCCGGTAAGACAACCTTCTTCAACGGTATCACTGGCATCTACCAAATCTCCAGTGGTTCCATGACTTTCGATGGCCACGATATCACCCACCTCAAACCATTTCAAATCACTGCACTTGGAATTGCCCGTACCTTTCAGAATATTCGTTTATTCTCCAACATGACCGCTATCGAGAACGTATTAGTCGGTGAACATGTTCGCCTGAAATCTAATTTACTTGGGCAGATTCTGCGCGATGGAAAGACCCGCAAAGAAGAAGCTGATGCGCGCGCAAAAGCATTGGATATGTTGGAATTCGTCGGCTTGAAAAGAAGCGATGCCGAAGTCACCGCTAAGAATCTTTCCTACGGCTTACAACGCCGCCTCGAAATCGCCCGAGCGCTTGCCACAGAACCCAAGCTTTTGCTTCTCGATGAACCGACTGCTGGCATGAACCCCAATGAGACCATCGACCTGACTAGTTTCATCCAACGCCTGCGCAAGGAACTGGGACTCACCATCCTGCTCATCGAACATCACATGCGCGTGGTCATGGGTCTTTCAGATCGTGTCTCTGTTTTGGATTACGGAGAAAAGATCGCGGAAGGCGATCCGGCTGATGTGCAAAAAAATCAACGCGTTGTTGAAGCCTATCTCGGTAAAGGCACAGTCACCAAATAAAGGCAGGATACTGAAACATGCTTGAACTTAAAGATGTCCACACGTACTACGGCAACATCCATGCCTTAAAAGGCATTTCACTGAACGTTGAAAAAGGTGAGATCGTTACCTTGATCGGCTCAAACGGCGCAGGGAAAAGCACCACCCTTCGCACTATTCAAGGTATCAACAAACCTCGCTCGGGCACTATTTTGCTTGAAGGCGAGGCTCTTGAAAAATTACCTCCGCATGAGATTGCCATGCGCGGCGTGGCACAAAGCCCCGAAGGTCGCATGATCTTTCCGCGAATGACCATACTTGAAAATCTTGAAATGGGCGCGTATGCCCGCAAAGATAAAACTGGCTTCAACGATGACCTTGACCACGTATTCAGCTTGTTCCCACGCTTGAAAGAGCGCATCAGTCAAAAAGGTGGAACGCTTTCTGGTGGCGAACAACAAATGCTGGCAATGGGTCGCGCCATCATGGCACGCCCGCGCATCCTGTTGCTCGACGAGCCGTCGATGGGTCTCTCGCCCCTATTGGTCGAATTAATCTTTGATATCATCCAAACGATCAATAAAGAAGGCGTTACCATTTTGCTGGTTGAACAAAACGCATTGATGGCGCTTACCATCGCCAATCGCGGCTACGTGATTCAAACTGGCGAAATCCTCCTTACTGATGACGCCAAAAAACTTAAAGAGAATGAAATGGTACGCAAATCCTATTTGGGCATTGACTAAGCCCAATGCAGGCACACCAAAACGCAGAGGCGTAATTTCTCCTCTGCGTTTTTTTATACCTGAAAGTGACACAACATGTTGATCCTTAATGCAGATGAAGTTCGACAAGCCTTACCGATGGATCAAACCATTACCGCGATGAAGAACGCCTACGCCTCGCTTTCCAACGGGACAGCTGTTTCGCCGCTTCGGACGCGTTTGCCAATTCCAAATCATAACGCCCTTAATCTCTTTATGCCCGCCTACATGCAATCAGATTCAGGCGAAGCACTCGCAATAAAAATTGTTTCACTCTTTCCCGACAACCCTTCACGCGGACTCGCCTATATCCAAGCCGCAGTACTGGTACTTGAATCGAATACCGGTCGCGCGGTTGCACTACTTGAAGGAAGTGCACTCACCGCCATTCGCACCGGCGCAGGGAGTGGCGCCGCAATAGACGTTCTCGCACGCACGAACAGCAAAGTACTCGCTATTTTCGGCGCAGGTACACAGGGACGAACTCAACTAGTAGGTGCCTGTACTGCGCGTCACATTGAGACCGCATTTATTTACGACTCAACGCCTGCCAAGGCACAAGCGCTTTTAGAAGAAATGGCTGGCAAAAACAATATCCCTAAGGATATTCGCGTGGCAAAGACTCCCCAAGAAGCCATCACCCACGCAGATATTATCTGCACAGCGACAACATCATCGCAAGCCATCTTTGACGATAAAGATGTAAAATCAGGGGTACACATCTCTGCCATTGGCGCGTATACGCCTGAGATGCAAGAGGCGCCCATCGAGACTGTTGCCCGCGCCCGCATCGTTGTAGATTGTTACGCCACCGTTATGGATGAAGCCGGCGATATTGTGAAAGCTATTAATGCCGGCGCGATCAAAGAGTCAGATATTCATGCTGAACTTGGTGAGATTATCTTAGGCAAAAAAACCGGCAGACAATCAGATGATGAGATCACCTTTTTCAAATCTGTTGGCAATGCCGTGCAAGATGCCGCCGCTGCACAACTTGCGCTCAAGAATGCGCGTGAAATGAAACTTGGAACAGAAGTGGAATTTTGAAACCAACCGTAAAGGCGAAGTATTGCTTCACCCCTACCAATAAATAAACCATATGCCATCAGCAGAAATCATCACCATCGGAACAGAAATATTACTAGGCGAGATCGTGGACACCAACACTCGCTATATCGCGCGCGTCTTGCGCGGCATGGGCGTGAATTTGTTTCGCACCATGACCATTGGCGATAACGCCGAACGCATTGCGGATGTGATCCGTGATGCGATGCAACGCGCGGAGATCGTTATTACCACCGGCGGGCTCGGTCCCACGGTGGATGATCCCACGCGTGATGCCGTTGCTCTGGCAGTTGGTGTTGAAACCGAATTCCGTGAAGAGCTTTGGGACCAAGTCGTTGCCGTCATCTCACGCTATGGTCGTAAACCTTCGGAGAACCAAAAACGTCAGGCATATGTTCCTAAAGGGTCATTAGGGATTCAAAATCCCGTTGGCACTGCGCCATGTTTTATTGTTGAAACTGAGCGTAATGCAATTATTTCTTTGCCGGGCGTTCCCAATGAGATGGAATATATTCTGCACGAATCCATTGTGCCATATTTGCAAAAACGATTCGATCTCAACGAGATCATCAAAATAAAGATCTTGCATTGTGCCGGCCTTGGCGAAGGTATGATCGATGAAAAGATCGCTGACCTTGAAACCCTCAGCAATCCCACTGTTGGTCTCGCTGCACATACCGGCGTTGTGGATATTCGTATCGCGGCAAAAGCCAAAAGCGAAACAGATGCTGATGAAATGATTACGAAGATCGAGAACGATGTGAGAGCAAGACTTGGGGATGTGGTCTTCGGAGTTGACGAAGATTCATTGGAAGAAAAAACTCTTAACGCTGTCGCCAGCCGCGGATGGAGTTTGAGCGGAATCGAATCGGGATTAGATGGATTGCTCGCACGCAAAATTCCACACATCGCTTCGCTACCGGACATCCATCCTGATTCCCTTATGGATGCTTTGCGCGCGGCTCAAACCGCATCTAAAACTGATGCGGCATTAGGCGTCGTCGCATCAGTAGAAAATCGCACAGCTGACATTGCACTTATCACGCCGCGCGGCGAAAAGACTCATCACATTACTTACGGCGGCCCGCCACGTAGTGTCACGCGCTGGGCAGTCAATTTTGCGCTGGATTGGTTGCGACGCAGAGCGATGGAGCAAGAGTAATGACGCATCGCAAAAAGCGATCGTTTGCGTGGGTATATATGATCTGGGGTGTGAATGGTTTCGTGGCTATATGCTTGCTTGGAGCCGGCTTATTTTATTTCAACGGACAGCGCGCTTCTGCGGCAGATGGCTTCAATGGCAACGCACCAACATCTACTGAAAATCCGCGAAAGATCCCACCGACCAGTTATTTTTTACCCACGTTAACGCCAAATCCTTTTTATACGCCACCGCCCTTTGAAACACCCACCCCATTTGCACTGGCAAACGGACCGCTTCCTGGCACCGTTGGTTATTCTGTAGCAGGCCGCCCGATCGAAGTGTATACGTTTGGCAGTGGTCAAAATCAATATTTAATTGTGGCAGGCATTCACGGCGGCTACGAAGGGAATACAATTGCACTGGCAAATCAATTGATCACATATATCAATCAACATCCTGAAGTGATTCCCAGTGACGATACCCTATATATTATTCGAGACATGAATCCAGACGCTGAAGCGCGTTCATATGACGTAGACGGGCGCGTCAACAACAATGGCGTGGATCTGAATCGCAACTTTCCCAGCAAAAACTGGGTTCCCGATTGGAACCGTGATGGGTGTTGGGTCTATCGTCCAACGACTGGCGGCTCAATCGGGGGCTCGGAACCTGAAACACGTTCAGTAATGAATTTTATTGTTACGCATAAAATCAAAGCTTTGATTAGCTATCATAGCGCAGCACTGGGGGTCTTTCCCGGTGGCGTGCCATGGGAAGAACCATCCAAGCGCCTCGCCAGTGCGTTATCAAAA
>Ga0302322_100003928_pt1 | contig 12832 bp, 12 predicted proteins | sample Fen_T0_2_FD_203757 | JGI IMG/M metagenome (GOLD analysis project Ga0302322, IMG submission 203757) | Peat permafrost microbial communities from Stordalen Mire near Abisko, Sweden - Fen_T0_2 | ecosystem: Environmental > Terrestrial > Soil > Wetlands > Permafrost | place: Sweden: Abisko...
TGAATCCGGAGACCTCAACCGCATTGGAGAAGTCGAGGGAGCTGACTTCGGGAGCTACCTGGAGGCGGATCGAACCGCGGGGAGTGATGGTGGGGATGAAGTTGAGTCGAACGCCATATTCCTTGAAGCTGATGGAGATGGTGGTCTGACCGCCCGTTCCATTTGCGACTGGATAGGGATACTCGCCGCCGGCCAGGAAGCTGGCCTCTTTCCCGTTGGTGGCGACAATGTTGGGTTCGGCCAGCACCTCGACGAGGCCTTTGGTCTGAAGGGCGGTAATGGTGGCGCCGACATTGAGTCCGGGCAAGAAGGCAAAGATGTTCCCTTGATTGGAGAGTGCGGCTGAGGCAGCAGTCCCAGTAACACCACTCGATCCGGCGGAGTTGCCGATACTGGGCGGTGAGAATTGTCCGGTGGAAACGCCCCCAACAGCGTTGCCCAGACCGAGGTCGAACAGGTTGATGCCGAGTGAGGTGGCCTTGTTGCGGTCAAGACTGGCAAAGCGCACCTTGAGCATAATCTGTGGATCGGAGGCGGGCACCTCGACGTTGAGCAGGTTGACGACCTTGCCCGCGACGGAAGCGATCTTTACCGCGCGCGCTGACTCTCCGAGGTCTTTGACGGTGCCACGCAGGAAGATGATGCCGTTATCGGTTGAGACCTTGATGGCCTCACCCGGCAGTTCCGTCCTCAATTCACGGCGGAGGGCCTCCAGGGCGCCTACTTCGGCGGTTGAACTGGCGCGCACGGTGACGTTGTAGAACTGGCGTCCGCCGTGTGTGTCCCAGACAATCAGGCTGGTTTCGCCGGCTGCCTTTCCATTGACAATGATCTCGGATGGCCCGGTGGCATGCACCTCAGCGACCTCGGCCTGACCGATGGAGACGCGCGCAATGGGCCATGCAAAATCGACCAGGACGGTTTTTCCGATGGCGATGAAGAGATCGTTTGAAGAGTCCTGTTGGGTGGCAGCGGCGGGCTGAGGTGGAGCTGAGGCTGGCGTGGGTTGAGCCCGGAGACCCGGCCCGGCGCACAGGATAAGGAACACCGCGCAGATAGATGCGATTGAAATGCCAGTCTTCGCTCTCACTTCTTTCCCCCGGGAGAAGCAAACTTCTCTTCACTCTGTTTCGAACCGTTCAGCACCTGAATGGAGATGGTGTCTGGCGCCTTGGGGGCGCTCTTTACCGCGACCACGCGGCGCGCCTTTGGCGCTGCGATCGTGTCGGCAAACAAGTTGGTGGTATTGGTACCTGAGACGGGAGCAACCTTTGTGTCCAGCGGATTGCGCAGGACGAGTTGGATCTTGATGTTGCCGGTGGCCAAGCTCAGCGTCTCAGCCTGCTCGGGAGTCACCAGCAGGTTGACGACCTGCACCTGCTTCGGCTTGCCCTCGTTGTCCTTCTGGATATCCGTGCCTGCCGAGAGAACTTGAATATCCTGGAGGATCGTTCTTGATACGACATCCTGATCGCCGGGCTTTTGATTGGGAGGCTGTCCGGTAATGAGAACGTCAACGCGCATTCCCGGCGTAACAAAGCCTGAGACGTTGACCACGTCATCCACTTTGACGGCGGTGGCCCTCATGCCCTGGGGGATAGTGGCCGCCAATCCCCCGCCGGAGCCAACAGCAGCGAGGCGGGAATCGAGGATGGGCTCACCTGCATAGAGATCGGAGATTACGCCTCTTCCGATCACGTTCTTCGAGTCCTTTTCAACGAAGGCGCCCTTGGGCGGGACTCCCGCAACGTCAATCGTTGTCAGGCTGGCGGCATCGAGGACAGAGCCGAGCTTAATATCCACTTTTGCCGCCAAGAGGCGCGTCGTGGCCTGTTGCTTTGCCCCCGTCACACGGCTGCGAATCATGAGCGCGACCAGCCAGGTACACCCTGCTGCAATGAGGAATGCGATGAGGAGGATCGTGACTACTCTTCGGTTCATTTGGAAGCCCGTTTGAACTGGCTATCCGGCCAGCTGCGCCTTTCAGTCCCTTGTGGCTATTCGCGTGTTCAGTTTATTCCTTTGAGGCGTCGAGGACGCTCCCGGAACGGCACCCACAATAAGTGGGGTACCAAGAGAGTCATGAGGCGCCATCCTTCCAAAGGCAAATCTTAGTGAGATTATAATTGAACTGCGTGCCGGGTGAAGGAAGCTCTTTCAGCGTTTCAACCAGGCCCCAGATGCCTGATGCCCCAGCACTGACAATGCGGGAATGGCGGCGATAGGGAGAAATTCGATCGGTGATGAGCACTTCCCTGCCGATATCGATCTTTGCGGAGCCGCCAGTCCTCAGCTGGAAGCCTCTCTCCGTCCTAACGTCCATTCTTGTGCACTGCACCGCGATTAGCCTGCTGGTCTTCGGACTCTTCTCGGTGCCTCCGATCGGGCGTCGCACCCCTGCTATAAAGATGATCGTGCGGCATGTGGAATTGGAGGAGCCGGAGCATGAGCGCTTGGAAGCTCCGGGACAAGCCAGCGCGCCCTCGACTGCGGAAGGAAAGGCGCACCCGGCTGCCACGGAGAAGCCCAGCGCCGAGGAAGCGGCGCTGCGCGAAGTGGCCCAGGAGCAACCCGCACCTCAAACACTGGTCCAGCCGGATCTGCCAACTCCGGTGATTCTCAAAGAGAAGATCCCCTTGCCGAAGGTCGTGCTTTGGACCCCTGAGAAGACACCCGTAAAAGAGGTGGTTGCGCCGCTCAGACAGGTGCCGACTTCGCCGCGCGTCACCCCCTCGCTTCGGCGGCCGAATGAGGAGCCCAGACTGGCGGATCTGCCCATCGCATCCTCGGATCTGGCATTGCAGGGGCAGCCGATCCTACCCGGAACCAGCGCGCCCATCGTGGTGAAGGGACCGGAGCAGCAACAGCCGCCGATGGTGTCTTCGGTGAAGGGATCGGCACAACCGACTCCCGCCGCCCTGATGTCGCTTTCTGACCTGCAAATGGCGCACGGGGATATGAACCTTCCGCCCGCCAACCAGACCGCAGCCTCAAATTCCAATGGCGCGCTCGCAAATGGACAGGCAAAGGACTCCGCTGCGGCAGCGAATACGGAGAACAAGCGAGAGGACAAGAAGGACGAACGCAGCGGTTCAGGAGATGCAAGAGCGCCTGAAAGTTCGGTGGTGGCGGGAAAGGCGAATACCACCAAGGCGGGGCCCGGACTGGGAGCAGAGGGCGCGCCGGGGAATGGCGGCCAGGGCACAACCACCCATATCGCACTGGCTCACGACGGCAAGTTCGGTGCTGTGATTATTGGCTCTTCGCTGGGGGATAAGTATCCCGAGACGGCGGACGTCTGGACGGGCCGGATGGCGTACACCGTGTATATGCACGTGGGCCTGCCGAAGAGCTGGATCTTGCAGTATTCGCTTCCGCGCAACGAGGAGGCGGCGGCAGGTGGGAGCGTCACGCGCATGGAGGCTCCCTGGCCTTATAACATCGTACGGCCCAATCTTGCTCCCGGCGCCTTCGATGCCGATGCTCTGATGGTGCATGGCTTTGTGAATCAGAGTGGAAGGTTTGAGGGTCTTTCGGTAGTCTTTCCGCCGAGCTTCGGGCTGGCCCAGTTTGTGATTGCCTCTCTGGCACAATGGGAGTTTAGACCGGCAACGCAAAATGGGCAGAATATTAAGGTGGAAGTGCTGCTGATCATTCCCGAAGTGCCGGAGGAGTAGGGTTGGAATGGTCGTAAACGAATGAAGGGTGCGGAGACTGGCTCCGCACCCTTCATTCTGCTTTGGCCCTGTTCCGGCAGGCCTCATGGTTAACCATCGAGAACCTGTTCGCTGGCCCTGACTAGGTGATGTTATCGGGAATCAGATGGGGCTTGGTCAACTGGCCCACAATCGCCGTGAAGATGGCGGCCAGGGTATTTGCCTGTCCGTTCATGCTGACAGATTGGGCGTACGAGCAGCTTCCGCTTCTTGTGCTCGCCGAGTCAAGGAAGAAGTGGGCGTCGTCGGTGGCCAGTTTCCTCAAGGTTGTGCAAGCGGTGATGCCCGCGGAGGTGCCGACCGTACCGTCAGGGTAGTTGGTAGTATCCTGCTGGCATCCCCCCGTGTCGACGTGATTACCAACCACATAGACGATAGTTCCCGCGGACTTGGCTGCCTTGGCCACCGCAACCGCCTGCTGGCACGGGTCAAGGTATGAGGGGTAGGTCCCATTTGTGTTCATGGTGCCGGTGCCAGGGCTCGATACGGTGAAGAATTTGGTGCCGGAGCCGCTTGTCCAATTATTCGCGTCGCCGTCGCTGAGGATCACCATCACATTGTTCGCGGCTGTTCTGCCGCTCGCCCCGAGGTACTGTTGCGCCGCATACAATGCGCCCGCAAAGAAGGTTCCCAGGGCGCCATTGGAGGGAGCCTGCATTCCGGTGCAGCCGCCAGTGGAGCCGCCGTAGTAGCTGTTGCCCCCGACCGCGGCCGCGATGTTGGAGGTCGTGGGGCTCAGATAATTCGGCGTGGTGGTGTTGTCGGAGGTGCGGTAATCGCTGGAAAGGGGAACGACCTGGTAGCGGTTGACCAGGGTGGTAAACGCGGTAGAGCCTGAACCCAGCTGCGTAGTCAGGGGGTATGCAGTAGTGGCGATGGTATCCGGGTAGCTGATGATCGACGGGGTTGTCGATGGACAACTGTAGTCCCTCGTCTGAGTGCCGGCAGTTTGTGCGGGAAAGGTGAAGAGGGCAACCTGATCGGTGGGGTCAGCTACGTTGCGGGCGGTAACGGTACCGCAGGAGGATAGGTTCGACATACAGGGCGAGAGCTGCGAGAGAAGGATCTGCGCGCCCTGAAGAGCGCAGGCAATCTTGGTGCCGGTGCAATTGGCGCCGCCATCGCTCTGGGCCATCGAGGGGGTTGTATCGATGATTATGGCTACGTCATAGGGACCTCGGCCTCCGCCCCGCATGGCCGCAGTACCCCTGGCTCGAAGGGTAAAGGACTGCGTGGAAGTGATGCCGAAGACGGCGAGCGCCCGGATGAAATAGGTGGGAACCGAAACTGTCTGCACAACACGAACGGCATTTGCCCAGGTAGCGGGAACTGCCGGAGTGGGACATTGGGGCAGGTTTGAGATGGAAGTGATGCAGAGCGGCGTGACGGTAATGGCCGCGGGCGAGGTGGCCTGGGGCGAATTCAAGTTGCCGAAAGCGTTGATGTTGCCTGAGACGGAACTGAAGGAGGTGGCGGCCTGCGTTACCGTATAGCCGGTAATGCCGTTGGGCAGAGCCGCAGCCGCAGCCAATGCGGCTGCATCGGTGGTAGCCTGCAACTCCCGATAGCAGACATAGGCGTGACCTATATCAACAACCAATCCGCCCATTGCGAAGATAAGGGGGATGAGAACAGCGGTCCATATCACCATCTGACCGTTTTCGTCCCTGAACGCGCGGCGCAGTAAAGAGCCTTTTCTGAAAATCATTGAACAACCTCCGTAATTGACGAGGTGATAGTACATCCCCCCGAAGCGAAGTTTCTGCCATAGACCGCGAGACTGCAGTTGTTATAGGTCGCAGTCACAGTAACGGATCCACCGGTGACCAGATATCCCGCAGCGCCGGTTGTGGTGCTGGCGCTGGAGCAACTGGATTGGTTTGCGTAAGTATGATTGTTGGTTGAGACAAAACCGGGCAGCGGGTTGAGCACGAGTGTGTAGGAGAGGTTGGCAGGTCTGAGGATTGTTGAGGCCTGCTGGACGGCCGTGGCAGCCAATGCGCAGGGGTCGGTGGTGTTCCCGGCACTCACGGAGACGAGCCGTCCCGCGCTGTCAACCCCTTCGGTGAGGCTGAGCACCTGCATTTCATAGATGCCGAAGACCAGTACTCCGGTTACGACCAACAGGAAGACCGGGACGACGAGCGCGAATTCAATAAGCGATTGTCCCTGTTCATCGCCGCCGCGCCATGCATGGATACGTTTGCCGATGGAAGTGGCGCGAACACGCTCGCGTGCCAACACTCTGAGCCGGCGTAGACAGCGCGCCGGCATCATTTCCTGTCTGGGTGCTTCACTTGCGAATCTCATTGTGTCTTCCTCCCCCGCCCCGGCCGCATGGCTCAGTTTGTTATCGCCTTCCATTGCAAGGCTTGCGGGGCTCTTTCAGGGCCGGCACAAGTGTTGTTGAGCCTAGCCTCGTTGCAGCCGCTGCAGGAATTGCTCGAGTTCTTTCCTCTCGATCGCTTCGACCATCTGGTTCTTGTCTTTCCGCCCACTTGAGGAGTCCTTCAGGATGAACTGGAGACCAACTCCATCGTCTCCCCATCGAACGGCTCTGGAGTGTACAGCGATAGCGGTTTCGGCGGCTTCTTCTCCGTAGACCGTGCTTTGAAGCGTCATCAGGACCAGGGTGCCGGGGTACCAGCGCTCCTCCGTGACCACATACAATCCTGATGCGCTGATATCTCTGATTTTGTGCGCTGTTGGGGCGCTGCCGGTCCAGTAGTATGCGGCCAGCCCGGGCGATGGCTCCCGCGGCGCCTTTCTCGGATCAGGCGACCACCAACGTTCCAGCCAACTCTTGGGCGGCCTGGCATTCTGTTTTCCCGGGGCAAGCAGGGTCATCTCATGTTGCTGCTCAGGCTTGGGACGATCATCCTGGGAGCGGTCTCCCAACTCGAGAACTCCGGGGCCGCCGCTCCAAAGCGGTCTTTCACGCAAGACGACCGCGCTTTGCACGGTACTTTGCATGGGGGTCTCGACCAGAGTCTTCACCGGACTCATTACCGGGGTCAGAACCGCAGCCTGCACCGCGCTTTGAACCGGGCTCGTGGCCATATTCTGCACCTGGCTATGCATTGCACCGGGCGCTGCACTGGCAGAACTCGCCTGGGATACCGGAGCGGAGATTCCTTCGAGCCGGCGCTGCATCTCTTCAGCGACGCAGAGCACGAGCCGATCGCCGGGCTGGGTTTGCGATGAGTAGATGGAGTGAGCCGGAAGGGCCAAGACGCTGGCCGGCGGCGGACTGGAAGGAGAAACCCGAAATGTCGGAAAAGACTCGACCGTTTCGATTACCCGGCAATCTTCGTCCAAGTAAATCAAATCAAGTGGAACGCGCATTTCGGCCTCTGGGATCCCCCTGAAGGGAACCATCCAGAGTCCCTCACCCGACTTGAGCACCAGCTTTCCCAGCCTGTCTCTGAGGTCGGGGTAGGAAAAATCCGCCGCAGCGACCTCGAGGCCAAGGAAGCACTCGCGAGTCTGGTTGTATGCACAAAGTCTGCGTAATTCCATCGTTCCTCCGGTCCCCGGTGAGCGCTCTCTCGAGGAGAGTCATTTCCCGGGATTCCCGTGCCTACAATTCGGCCAATCCAGTCACACGACCCAGTCAATCAGATTCTTTCTCAGCGAATGCCGGGGCGAATCGAATGCCGATCGGCGATGCACGGAGAAAGCGGTGCGTTTGTCCAACCGCGGTTTGAGATACACAATCCCTGACCCGCAACTGGAGCGGAGGGCGTGGACACATATCGCTGATGGTGCGAGGTGTCCGTGCCATGAGAGGTATCCCGCGAACCAGCGGAGCCTTTGCAGCGCTTCAGCCCCGCCAGCCCAGGTTCTGCGCCGTCTTACTTCACCTTGGTGCGGCGGCGCTGAATGAGGATGACCAACACGATGACAAACATCACGCCGGCGACAATCCGGATAATCGAAGTAGTGTCCATGACAGCTCCTTTTCCCTTTCAACAACATTCTTCATGTGCTCCTTGGTCTCGGCGGTGGATTGGTCGGGCCATCACAAATCGGTGGCGAGTCAATCTCCGCGTAGAGCTTCGGAGCCGGTCAGCGAGACTGATAGAGCAGGAAAGCCCGCTGAATCATACATGCATCCGCACTACTTGACGCGCGAACGCCGGCGCTGGATCAGAATCACCAGCACGATGACAAACAGCACACCGGCGACAATCCGGATGATCTCGGTCGTGTCCATATCGGATTCCTCCTTCCCTCATTGGTTGAGTGTTTTGAACGAGTCGATGATCATGATGAACGCAGGTCCCAAAACCACCAGGAAGAGCGACGGAAAGATAAATAAAGCGAGCGGAAAAATCAGTTTGATTGTGGTCTTTGCCGCCGCTTCTTCCACCGCCTGCACACGTTGAGTTCGAAGCGTGTCGCTATGAACACGCAGTGTTTTTGCGATGCTGGTTCCGAAGGTTTCGGCCTGAACGAGCATCGTGACCAGGTTGCGCACCGCATCGACATCGGTGCGTTCAGCAAGGTGTTTCCAGGCCTCGTCGCGAGCGCGGCCAGCACGCTGCTCCAGGACAACGATCCCAAGTTCGTCACAGAGCTCGGGCTGCGCTTTGATCAGCTCCTGCGAGGTGCGGGCGGTGGCGTGGTCCATGCTGAGGCCGGCCTCAATGCAGATGATGAGCATATCAAGGATGTCGGGAAGACCTTGACGAATGCGCTTTTGCCGGACTTTGATCCGCCTTCCAAGCCAGAAATCTGGAAGCAGAAAACCGATACCCAGAGCGGCAATGTACATCATTGCGTTGAGTTCACCCATTCCGCTGACGAGAACAATGGCAGCAAAGATGAGGGGCACCAGCACCTTGTATCCGTAGAAGACCTTTACGGTGGACTCATTGCGGAAACCGGCTCGCTGGAGGCGTTTCTGGACGACGGACTTCTCGGCTTCGGTCTTGGGCAGAACCTGTTCGAAGTGCTCCACAACCCCGCCGATGGAGAGGCCGGTCTGCTGAATGGTCTTGAGCAGGGATTTCTCTTCTTTTTTCTTCTGCGGGTTGATGGCCTCGGTGATTCTGTGGATCATCTCCTCGCGATAGAACAGGAGCAGGCCGCCGCTCATGATCAGCAGAAAGACCGCGCCGAAGACCAGAATCGTAATTCCCATAGATCACCCTTAAACGTCCATGTTGACGATCTTGCGAATAATGAGGCCGCCGATGATGAGCATGACAAAGGAGGTCCAGAGCAGCTTAACGCCGACCGCAGTGGTCCACAAGAGGCTCATCATTTTGGGATTCACCAGATAAAGAAGGCATCCAAGCACAACCGGAAGGAAGGTAAGCACCCAGCCAGTCATGCGTCCCTGGGCGGTGTGAACCTTGACCTGCCTCTTGAGCCGGAATCTTTCTCGAATCACATGCGAGGTCTTATCGAGCACCTCGGCGAGGTTTCCTCCGCTCTCTCTCTGGATCAGGAGTGCGGTAGAGACGATTCTGAGATCCTGAAGGGGAACGCGATCTAGCATATTGTCCAGAGCGGTCTTCAGATCAAGGCCGAAGTTCTGCTCATCGAAACACGCCCGGAACTCGGTACCGATTGGATCAGCGCATTCACGGGCCACCGAGCCCATTGCGGCAACCAGGCTGTGGCCGGCGCGGAGCGCGCTGACCATCAGATCCAGAGCGGACGGCAACCCCTCCTGAAAGGTATTGAGACGCTTTGCGCGCTTCGCCATAATGACGAGGAAAGGCACACCACTCGCCGCGAGACCAATCGGCAGCGCGATCAGGAGGGACTCAAAGCGCCAGTACGCAATATAGCCCGCAACCACAAAGAGAAGTGCGCATCCGGTGACGAGGCTTCCTGGACTCCACTTCAGATCCGCCTGATAGAGCAACGATTGGAGGCGCTCGGCGATATCAAATTCCACTAGTTTTGTGTTCAGCCAAGGAATGCTGCTGAGCGAGACATTCTTGCGAATATCGCCGATCAGCTCGGTGGTCTCGCGGCTTTCCGTGGCCAGTGCCGAGTCGAGGGTGGCGTGAACCTGTTTGGCGTGCTGCGCGGCGCCGCTGCTGCTGGCGGTGAGAACCAGCGCGATGACGGCGAAGACCCCGAGGAAGACCAAAACGATGATGATTCCCATAACGGCCGGCTCTCCTTTCCGCTCAGTTGACTTGCGTTTCGCGCTCGAAGAGGGCGGGAGGCAGAACAATGCCCGATACGCGCAGCCGCTCGAGGAACCGGGGACGAATATGGGTCGGCTGGAAGACGCCAATGACCTTGCCGTCGGGGCCGATGCCCTTCTTCTGGAATGTGAAGATCTCCTGCATACTGATGATGTTCTCTTCCATGCCGGTGATCTCGGCGACGCTGGTGACTTTACGCGTGCCGTCGCTCAGGCGGGAGGCCTGGACAACAATGGTGATGGCGGCGGCGATCTGCTGACGGACCGATTTCTCGGGCATGTTCATGTTTCCCATGGCAACCATGGATTCTAGCCTGGAGATCGCGTCGCGAGGCGTATTGGCGTGAATGGTGGTCATTGAGCCTTCGTGACCGGTGTTCATGGCCTGCAGCATGTCGAAGGCTTCGTCGCCGCGGACCTCGCCCATGATGATACGGTCGGGGCGCATGCGGAGGCAGTTGATGAGGAGCTGGCGCTGCTTGATGGCCCCCTGCCCTTCGATGTTGGGCGGGCGCGTCTCAAGGCGCACAATATTCTCCTGCGCCAAGCGGAGTTCGGCCGCGTCTTCGATGGTGACGACGCGTTCGTTGCGCGGAATGTACTGGGAAAGAATATTTAAGAATGTGGTTTTACCGGCGCCGGTGCCGCCCGCGATAAGAATGCTGATTCTCGCCTTGACCGCTGATGAGAGCACTTCCATCATCTCGGGTGAAACGCTCTTCAACGTCACCAGCTGGTTGGCGGCAAGAGGGCCGGTGCCAAAGCGCCGGATGGACAAGGAGGGTCCATCGAGGGCCAATGGCGGAATGATGGCGTTGACGCGGGAGCCGTCAGGCAGGCGGGCGTCAACCATGGGCGAGGACTCGTCGACTCTGCGGCCTACACGCGAGACGATGCGGTCAATGATCTGCAGCAGGTGACGGTCGTCGCGAAAAGTCGTATCCACGCGTGACAGAAGGCCGCCCTTTTCAACGAAGACATGGTCCTTGTCATTGACGAGGATGTCGGAGATCTTGGCATCCCGGAGCAGGGGTTCGAGGGGACCGAGGCCGAAGACCTCATCGAGCAGGTCGGCCTGGATCTTCTCCTGCTCGTCGAAGTTCAGTGGCACGCGCTGATCGGAGATGATCTCTTTGACGATTCCGGCGACGGCCTGGCGCGCCTGGCTGGAATTGACGCGCGAGAGTTTCTCCAGATCCAGCTTGGAGATCAGCGTGCGGTGAATTTCAGCTTTGTATTTTTCGAGATTCAGCAGTTCCACGTTGGACCTTTCATCGACAGAGATCGCTTGTACACAACTCCGCCCACTCAAGCATGGGCTCTTGCCGAGGCGCCGGCAAGAGCCTATGGGCTGACTATTGAGCCAAAGCGAAGATCACGTTGACCGAGGTCTCCACCTCTACCGGTTGACCATCGAGCATATAGGGCCTGTACCGCCAGGTCCTCACCGCATCCACCGCAGCCTGCCGCAGCATGGTCGGACCGCTAACAGCGCGTGGATTCTGGATCTGTCCGCTGGTGGAGATGGTCGCCTGAACGACCACAGTACCGGAGACGCGAGCAGCCTTGGCAATCGGCGGATAGACGGGCGCGGTCTTCTGCATGAGCAAGCCGACCGCGACTCCGGCCGAGATGTTCACCTTTTTGGGAGCCTCAGCCTTCACCTTGGGTCCGCTCTGTCCGCTGAAGACGTTCCCCATCGAGGCATTGGCGCCGAGCGCATCGGCACTGAAGCTCGAAGGTGGAGGAGCATCCTTTCCGGAGTTCTTCAGGTCGCTCGATATTCTCGATTGAGCCTTCAGTTGATTGTCCATCATTGCCGAGTTGGGGCGGTTGGTGGGCGTCTGATCGGCGGGCACGTCAGCAGCTGTCGGCTGAGTCCCTTCCTGTGCCGGCGTCGGCACAGCAGCCGCCGGATTCACGGGCGCGCTGCTATTGGAAGCCGTCTGCTGCTGCGCAACAGGCTGCTTGGCCACGGTTGGCTGCGACTTCGACTTGGCGAAATAGAGAACGCCAAGGACGATGAGCACGACGACCACGCCAATAGCGGCGAAGATCCCCATCTTCCCGCCTTTGCCTTTGCTCTCGGCCTCGCGCTGGGAAGGCTGGTAGGCCTCCTCGACCCTGACCGGTGGAGCAACTGATGCGCGCTGAACAGCTGGGCGTGGCGCGGCAGGCTTGGGCGCCTGCCTTGGGGCAGGGCTTGGAGCACGAGGTGCTTCGACGCTCCTTGAACTGGCAGCCTGTGCCGCCAGAGAAGGATCTACTCCGCCATCCCATTCGGCGAAATCCGCGGGCAGCGTATCGGGTTGCGGTTTTACTATTTCTCCTGGAGGTGCCATTGACCATCCACTCCCTTCACGTAGGTAGCGCCTTTGTAGACGCGCGTTTCAAGTCCTGTTTGCTGGTTTACGGTGATACCGCTCTTTGACGGGCTCGGCCTTCTATCATTGAGCTCCGCCTGAGCTTCGACGGCAGCACTTTCCCCAAAGTCCATGTCCGGGATAAGCGAAAGAATGTTTGCCAACTCGTCCACTACGAGCGAGACGTTGGCTTGCGCGGTCGCATAGTCAGCGCTGTTGGTCGGGGTAAAAGTAACCGTCAGCGTCTGAGTTCCTGACGTCAGCACGGTGCCTGGCCCGGGCGTATAGACGAAGGATCCCGGCACCAATGCCCTGGCATTCAGTTGGGCAGCGCCCAGCGGAGTGCCGTAAGAAATGGCAGCCGGAGTTGGCCAGGTAATGGCGGGAGTGGCCTTGTTGACGGTCAGGGTGGCGGATGCCTGCGCTGTGGCGTCATTGGCGGTGTTTGTCGGGTTAAAGGTCACCGAAAGTTTGTGCGTCCCAGCCGCCAGCACGTCGCCCGCCGCCGGTGAGTAAACAAATCTTCCTGACACAGACGCCGTGGCGTTCAGTTGCGCCGAGCCAAGCGTGGTGCCGTAGGAGAT
>Ga0302322_100003929_pt1 | contig 12831 bp, 11 predicted proteins | sample Fen_T0_2_FD_203757 | JGI IMG/M metagenome (GOLD analysis project Ga0302322, IMG submission 203757) | Peat permafrost microbial communities from Stordalen Mire near Abisko, Sweden - Fen_T0_2 | ecosystem: Environmental > Terrestrial > Soil > Wetlands > Permafrost | place: Sweden: Abisko...
TCTGCAACCACCCGAGCCAGTTCCTCAAGGCGCAGGGCCCCTACCGCGGTCGCAGCGGCAAGCTGGACCGCCTTACCGAAATGCTGGAAGAAGTGGTCGAAGGGGGCGAGCGGGCCCTGGTCTTCACGCAGTTCAAGGAAATGGGCGACCGCCTGCAGATCCACCTGCAGGATGCGCTCGGTTTCGAGCCGCCCTTCCTCCATGGCGGCACATCGCGCGAGGGCCGAGACGAGATGGTGCGCACCTTCCAGGAAGACCCGCAGTCGTCCCCGGTGCTGATCCTCAGCCTCAAGGCCGGTGGCGTGGGCCTGAACCTCACGGCCGCCACCCACGTCTTCCACTTCGACCGCTGGTGGAACCCCGCCGTGGAAGACCAGGCCACGGACCGCACCTACCGCATCGGCCAGACCAAGAACGTGCAGGTCCACAAGCTCGTCACCATCGGCACCCTGGAAGAGAAGATCGACGCCCTGCTGGAATCCAAGCGCGATCTGGCAGACCGCGTGGTGGGCAGTGGCGAAGGGTGGCTCACGGAGCTCGATGACGACGCCCTGCGCCGCCTGGTGGCGCTGGATCCCGATGCCGAATTGCTGGATCCCGATGAAGGCAACGGCGAGGAAACGCCAGCCCCCAAGGAGGGTCCCAAGCCGGTCAAACGGAAGCCCAAGGAGGTGGCGTCATGATCAGCCACGCCGACCGCTTCGGTGCCACCTGGTGGGGCCGCCTCTGGATCAACGGCCTCGAAAAACTCGGGGACGACTACGAGAACCGTCTGCCCCGCGGCAAGAAGTACGCGGAGGATGGTCACGTCTCTCACTTTGGCGTGCAGCCTGGCGAGATTCAGGCCCGCGTCCACGGCCGCAAGACCTACAACGTGACGCTTGGTCTTCCGGCCCTGACTTCCGCCCAATGGGAGAAGGCCCTCGACCGCATCGCCCTGGAGAGCCGCTTCGTGGCCTCCCTGCTGGCCGGCGAGATGCCCCAAGGGTTGGATGAGACGTTCCGTGAAGCCGGTGCCAGCCTCTATCCCCGCGTCCCGAAGGAACTGCAGACCCACTGCGATTGCCCGGACTGGGCCAACCCCTGCAAGCACGTGGCCGCCGTCTGCTACGTCATGGCCGAGGCCCTGGACCGCGATCCCTGGCTGCTCTTCGACCTGCGCGGCAAGAGCCGCGACGAGGTACTGAAGGCTCTGCAATCGGCTCTCGATGCAGCCGCCGTGGCCGCGCCGAAAAAGCGGGGGCGTCCCCCGAAAAAGAAGCAGACCGTGGCCGATCTCCTCCGCCGCGAGCAGGCCGAACCCGAGCCCTGGCGACGCCTGCCCGAGGAAGCCTACGACGCCCTGCCCATGCCCCTGCCCGAGATCACCATCCCCCGCGTGATCCCGCCGGATCCGTCCGTGTTCACGCAGCTGGGCCCCCTGCCCCACGCCCGAATTGAAACCAGCCTCTGCCTCGCGGCCCTCATGCACCGCACAGCCCAGTGGGTGCAGCAGCAGATCGAGGACGGCCCCCGCCGCCTTGAGGATGAGGAAGGCGAGGGCGATCTTGAGCAGCCCGCATCGCCCTTCGACGCGCCGCTCCAACCCGCCCCCAAGCCCAACCGCAACTGGCGTCACAAGAAGCGGCGCTGGGGCAAAAAAGGCGGACAATAACCCGTCCCGAACCCGTTCCGGAGTTTTCATGCGCACCATCTCCACCCCCAATGCCCCCGCCGCCATCGGTCCCTACAGCCAGGCCCAAATCTCGGGCAACCATCTCTACACCTCCGGCCAGATCCCCCTCGTGCCCGAGACCATGGAGATGGTGACCGGCTCCATCGAAGCCCAGGCCGGGCAGGTGCTGAAGAACCTCGCCGCCGTGCTCGCCGCCGCCAACACCGGCTGGGACCGCGTGGTGAAGACCACCGTCTTCCTCACTGACATGGCCGACTTCGCCGCCTTCAACGCCGTCTATGCCCAGGCCCTCGGCGACGCCAAGCCCGCCCGCAGCACCGTGCAAGTCGCCGCCCTGCCACGCGGCGCGAAGGTGGAGATTGAGTTGATCGCGGAAGTCTGATCCTGGGGGATCGACCCAGATCGGCTGTTGATTCACCGCAGAGGGCGCAGAGAAGGCCTGTCTTTCTCTGCGCCCTCTGCGTCCTCTGCGGTTGGCGGTTCTTTTCGGAAAGAACCTGAATCTGTCACGCCAACCCCAGCCTCGCCTTGAGTCCCGGTGCCGCCCCACGACTCACTTCCAATTCAGCGCCTCCGTTGAGCCGCACCCGCAGCCGCCCGGAATCCCCCGCCCGCACGCCCACGATGGCCTCGGGGCGGATGAGCAAGTGGCGGTGGCCGCGAACCACGCGCTGGCCCAGAGCCGCTTCCGCCTCCGCCAAGGTCTTCCAGGTGGTGCGCAGGCGCTCCCCCGCGAAGGCCCACACGGCATCGTCTTCGAACACGAAGTGCGTGGTCCGTATAAAGTCCACCAGCACCACGCCCTCGCCGGCCTTCACCGGGAAGCGGAAGGGTCCGGTGGGTCGGGCACCCGTCTCGCGTCCCGCCGAGATGCGCAACCGCTGGAGGGTGGCCGCCAGTCGTTCCGCCGTCACCGGCTTGAGCAGGTAGTCCATGGCAGCCTGCTCAAAGGCCCGCACAGCGTGCTCGGCATAGGCGGTCACGAACACCACTGGGAAGGGGCGCGGCAGGTCCGCCACCACCTCCAGGCCCGTGAGACCCGGCATCTGGATATCCAGGAACAGCGCGTCCACGGCTTCGCCGCGGGCCAGCCAATCCAACACGGAGGGACCGTCCTCCAGCTCGGCCACGACCTCGCAGCCCGCTTCACGCAGCAGGCGCGCAAGGCGACGCAAATTGAAAGGCTCGTCCTCAGCCACCAGCACCCGCAGGGGATGACTCATCCCTTCACCGTCAAGCGCAATTCAGCCACGGTCCATTTGCCATCCCGGTGCAGGCGCAGGGCCTCAGCGGGCGCGCCAAGGAGGCTGAGCCGTTCCCGCAGATTGCGCAAGCCCATGCCTTGCCCCTCCACCTCAATCGGGGCGGGCCCTGTGTTGGCGACGCGCACGCAGAGCTGATTGCCTTCACGGCTGACCTTCACGAACAGGGTTCCGCCGCCCACGGCCAGGGACACTCCGTGCTTCAGGGCGTTTTCCACCAGAGGTTGGATCATGAGAGGTGGCATTTCCAGCGCGTCCAGGGCCTCCGGCCAGTCCCAGCTTTCGCGGAGCCTATGCCCCAGGCGGAGGCGCTCCAGAGCCAAGTGCAATTCGACCAAGCGGCGCTCATCCCCCAGCGGGGCTCGCAGCCGAGAGCCGTGTTCCAGCAAGGCCCGCAGCAGGTCCGAGAGGTTCACCAGCGCGGCCTCTGCCGCCACTGGATCCTCGCGCACCAGCTCGGTCAGACCGCTGATGGCGTTGAACAGCACGTGGGGATTCATCTGCCCCTGGAGCACCTGGGCCCGGGCCTCGTTGGCGGCTCGCCGGGAAGCCGCCTCCTGGAGTTCGGCCCGCTCACGGTCCGCCAGGATCCAGCCCAGCAGCAGGCCGAAGGAGAGGTGGGCCACGCCGAGGATCCAGAAACGGGGATGGATGGGGAAATGTCTCGGCTCGTCGGGATGGCCCATCCCTCGATGGGATCCTCCCCGCTCCATGGTGCCCATCCCCATGCCTGAGCCTCGCCCCGGCGGCGGTCCTCCCGCAGCACCCAGCAGCAGCATCACGCCAAGCGTGAGCGCCGCCATCCAGGGCAGGGCCTGGGCCGCGCCTTGCAGGGTGCTGGCCATGGGAGCTTCGTCCCCACTCCACTGCCAGGGCAGCGGCGCGAGCACCAGGAAGAGCGTCACCCACAGCGAGGGCGTGAGGATCTCGAGGAAGCCCGGATCGGGAAGCCCCATGAGCGCGCGGGTGCCATTCCACACCAACCCGAACAGCACCGCGGCGCCCCAGGTTCGGGGGCGCCGCGTCCGTTGCCAGGTGGCGTGAAGGACCGCTGAAGCACGCATCGACGTTCAGGATATCGGGATCAGGAGGGCTGTACGCCGGGAGCCTCCGGGCGGGGGCCATCATGATCCGGCCCACCGTGGTGCGGGCCCGCGAAACCCGGGCCCCGACCGCGCATGCCGTGCGGCCCCATGCCCATCGGATGCTTCTCGAACTGCGTCTTCTGGTCTGCGGTCAGCAGGGGCAGGATTTCCTGCCGCGCCGCCCGGTGCTCAAGCAGCAGCTCAAACTGCGCGGCGGCGGCCTGGTCATGAAGAGACTTGAGGGTCTTGGTGTCGGTGGCTGGGTTCGCCATGGCCTCGACCAGGGCTTTGTGGGCCGCGTGCGCCGTTTCGCCCTTGGCCTTGAAGGCCGCCTGGTGATTCTCGTGGATGGTCTTCATCTTGGCCTGCTGAGCCTCTGTGAGGTTCAGGCCCTTGAAAAGATGACCCTCACCGGCGGGACCACGACCTGGACCAAAGCCGGTGCCCTGAGCGGAAAGGGATGAGCCGATCGCCACCAGGGCGACGGCGAAGGCGGCAAAACGCAGGGGATGGTGACTCATGGGATCTCCGGGTAGCGGGGACGGAGCGTCCGTCCACACCAGGAGATGCGCCTTGGCCCGGCAAGGTGGAGCCCCACCTGCGGATGACAGATCCAGGGCCCCGAATGACAGCAGCGGGGGGTTGAACGGAAGGCGCTACTCGCCCTCTTCGGTCTCCCCGATGTCCTCCTCCACGGCTTCCCAGCGGCGACGGGCCTGGTAGGCGGGATCCTTCAGGTGCGCGAGGAAATCCGTCATGCGGGGCCCCCAGGAGGACGTGGCCACACAGCCCTCGGGTGCGTGCGGCAGCAGGTCCGCCGGAGCCTCCTCTAAGCACAGCTGGGTGAGGATCAGGGCCTGCCGGTAGCTTTCGCCCACCGGGGTCAGGTTGGCGGCCAGGGTGTCCAGAACCACCGCCAGGGGCGCATCCTCGGGCAGCGCTTCGGCCTCGGCTTCCATCAGCTCGACCGTCTTCAGCCGGGCCGTGATCAGTTTCAGGTGCAGGCGCTCCAGCTCTCGCCGGGTGGCGCCCCGGGACAGGGCGTGGGCCGCGTCCTCCAGGTGGGGATGCAGCTTGCGGAACAGCAGGGAGAGGGCCGTCTCGGCAGGGGTCATGGGAATGGCTTCGGTCATGTCACCAGCGTACCCCAGAGCGTCCGGCCGGATGGCCGTTCCAGCGAAGGAAACGCAGATGGCCGTGTCAATGGGGCCCCATCGATGGGGCCGGCAACCGCCCATGCCGACCCTGGCAAGCCGCTCCGGTTGGACGAATGGGCCCGAGTGCTCCAGCATTGGGTGCAGGAGCCTGCCATGTGCCCATCCCCGATGGACGAGTTTGACCCACCGCCCGAAACCCACCGGGACATGCTGGACAGGATGACCCTCCAGAATCTGGTGGACCTGGACGACGGCGGCACGGGGCTCTTGTCTGAAATGATCGGCATCTTCCGCGAGGACACACCGCGCCGGATCCAGGACATCCTGTCGGCCGCGAACGGGGGCGATGCCACGGCGCTTTCCCACGCGGGGCATGCGCTCAAGGGTGGCGCCGGTGCTTTGGGTGCGAATGCCATGCGCAGATTCGCCGCAGACATCGAGGCCCTGGGGCGCGGTGGGTCCGTGGAGACGGGTCCGGAGCTCTCCAGACAGCTGGAGGAGCTTTTCCAGGCCTCACTCACAGCCCTGGAGGCCTACGTCGCAAACCTTCCCGCCAATAGCCAGTAGGGGTCAGGGCGCCCCGTAGGGTCGCACACCAGCCACGCTCTTCGGGGGCGGCTGGTCGCTGATCTGGATGCGGCCGTTGGCATCGGTCCACTGGTAGATGCGGGTGGCAGCCCGCTGCTGAGGCGTCGGCTCGGGCACGTTCTTTTGTTCTTCCACGTTGAACCCGCCCCGACCCTTCTGGAGCAGGGACATGCTGCCCGCCAGCTTGGGATCCGGCTGCACAGCCTTGTTGCGATAGAGGTCCAGAACCCTGGGCACATAGGCCTGGGTTTCGCGGAAGGGGGGGATGCCCTTGTGCCTGTTGACGGCGCCTTCACCCGCGTTATAGGCCGCCACCACCCGGATCAGGTCGCCCGCATAGTAGTCGTGGAGCCACTTCAGGTACTTCACGCCCCCGCTGATGTTCTGGCGCGGGTCGAAGGGATCCAGCACACCGAAGCGCTCGGCCGTGGAGGGCATCAGCTGCATGAGCCCCAGGGCCCCTGCCTTGGACCGGGCCTTGTAGTTGAACGCACTCTCGGCCTGGATGATGGCCCGGGCCAAGTGGGTATCCACACCCTCGAGCGTGGCGATTTCGTCGACCAGGGCAATCAGCTCCGGGCTTCGCAGGGCCTTGGCCATCTCCGCGTGGGTGATCGCCAGCCGCACTTTGCCCACGCCCACATGCTTCAGGACCAGGCCCTGGCCCTTGACGAAGCTGGGGGGAAGGTTGTTGATCACCAACCGACCCTGGGGGTCGTAGTAGGTATAGAGATAAGTAACCCCAGCTTTCACAGGGTCTCTCGAAGCCCTCGGCATCCCGGCGACAAGGGCCAGAGCGGTAGCTGGAAGGATCAGCGCATGACGCAGCATGGAACCCCATGATACGCCCCTCCGCGGGCTTAGCCGAGAAACGGCCCGAGCGCCTCGTGGGTGAAGGGCCCCGCATCGTGGCGTGCCACCACCTGGCCAGCGCCTGTGACTCGTACCACCTTGGCAAAAACATCGGCCTGCCAGCCGAAAACGTGACGGAGCGCCTCGCCGCCCTGATGGATCTGGACCACCTGCTCCCAGGCCCCTCGCGGAACATGAACCCGCATGGCCTCGGCCACGTTCACCATGGCCGCAGCCTCCGTGTCCTGGGCCGAGGTCGGCAGGCTGAGGAACGGGATGGCCCGCTCGCGGAGGGCCGCTTTCCAGTGGCCCACATCGTGACGGGCCTCATGGGTGAAGCCGAACACGAGGACGAGTCCCGCTTCGGGCAGGTGTTCGGGAAAGCGGAGGCTCTGCCCAGCGAGGGAGACGCCTTCGAGGGAGGGAAGTCGGTTGGATGCCACGGATTCCTCGTTGGACCTTCGGGGTAGCCTGGCCCACCCGTGAGGTTCTGGCTGATGACCCTTACATGTTGCGGCGGTACTGCCCGCCGACCTCGTAGAGGGCCTGGCTGATCTGGCCGAGGCTGCAGACCTTGGCAGCATCGAGCAGGGCGTCGAAGAGGTTGCCGTTGGCGCGGGAAACCTCCTTCAGGCGGGTCAAGACTGCTGGCGCCTTGTCGGCATTGCGGGCGTGGAAGGCTTCGAGGTTCACGATCTGCTGCTGCTTTTCCGCCTCGGTGCTGCGGATCAGCTCCGGCGTACCCGGCGCGACCGCCTGGGGATTCAGGAAGGTGTTCACGCCGATGATGGGCAGCTCACCGCTGTGCTTGAGGTGCTCGTAGGTCATCGATTCTTCCTGGATTTTGCCCCGCTGGTACATGGTCTCCATGGCCCCCAGCACGCCGCCGCGATCGGTGATGCGACGGAACTCCAGCAGCACGGCCTCTTCCACCAGCTCGGTCATCTGCTCGATGAGGAAGGAGCCCTGGAGCGGGTTCTCATTCTTGGCCTGGCCCAGCTCGCGGTTGATGATGAGCTGCACGGCGATGGCGCGGCGGACGCTGGCTTCCGTGGGCGTGGTGATGGCTTCGTCGTAGGCGTTGGTGTGCAGGCTGTTGCAGTTGTCGTAGATGGCGTAGAGCGCCTGCAGCGTGGTGCGGATGTCGTTGAAGTCGATCTCCTGGGCGTGCAGCGAACGCCCCGAGGTCTGGATGTGGTACTTCAGCTTCTGAGAGCGGTCGTTCGCGCCGTACTTCTCCTTCATGGCCACGGCCCAGATGCGCCGGGCCACACGGCCGATGACGCTGTATTCAGGATCGAGGCCATTGCTGAAGAAGAAGCTGAGGTTCGGCGCAAAGTCATCGATGTGCATGCCGCGCGACAGGTAGTACTCGACGAAGGTGAAGCCGTTGGCCAGGGTGAAGGCCAGCTGGCTGATGGGGTTCGCCCCAGCTTCGGCGATGTGGTAGCCGCTGATGCTCACGGAGTAGAAGTTGCGGACCTTCTCCTCGATGAAGGTGGCCTGGATGTCGCCCATGACCTTGAGGCTGAACTCGGTGCTGAAGATGCAGGTGTTCTGGGCCTGGTCCTCCTTGAGGATGTCGGCCTGCACCGTGCCGCGCACCGTCTGGAGCGCCTCGGCCCGCAGCTTCGCGTAGACTTCCACCGGCAGGAGCTCATCGGAGGTCACGCCCAGCAGGGCGAGGCCAAGGCCGTCATTGCCGTCGGGAAGGCCGCCCTCGTAGCGGGGCCGGATCAGGCCCTTGGCGGCATACATGGCGTCGATTTTCGCCTGAGCCGCTTCCAGCTGCCCGTGCTCCTTCAGCCAGTGTTCGGCCCGCTGGTCGATGGCGGCGTTGAGGAAGAAAGCCAGCATGGTGGGCGCAGGACCATTGATGGTCATGCTCACGCTGGTGGTGGGACAGAGCAGATCAAAGCCCGAGTAGAGTTTCTTGGCGTCATCCACCGTGCAGACCGAGACCCCGCTGTTGCCCACCTTGCCGTAGATGTCGGGGCGGATGTGGGGATCTTCGCCGTAGAGCGTGACGCTGTCGAAGGCCGTGCTGAGACGCACGGCGGGTTGGCCCTGGCTCACGTAGTGGAAGCGCTTGTTGGTGCGCTCGGGCGTGCCTTCGCCCGCGAACATGCGGGTGGGATCTTCGCCCACGCGTTTGTACTCGAACACGCCCGCGGCGTAGGGGAAGCGGCCTGGCAGGTTCTCCAGCAGCTGCCACCGCAGCAGCTCACCCCAACCCGAATAGGGGGGCATGGCCACTTTCGGCACCAGGGAGCCGCTGAGGGACACGGTGTAATTCTCGGTACGGATCTCGCGGCCGCGCACCACGTAGACATTCTCGGGCTCGGTGTAGCTGCGCTTCAGCTCGGCCCAGTCGTGGATAAGGCGGCGACCTTCCTTGTGCAATTCGCCCAGGTGTTCCTGGTACCGCTGCCGCAGCAAGAGAATGGCCGCGCCCTGGTCGCCCTCAACGGCTTCGGTGAGATGGATGGCATCGTAGAAGGCGCCCGCTTTCGGCACCTTGTCGCCCAGCGTCCGGAGGCTGATCCAGAGGGCGTGGGACAGCTCAGCGGTTTCCGCCTGCTGGCGAGCCCAGGCCTTGTAGCCCTGCACGGTGTCGGCGATCTCCGCCAGGTAGCGCACGCGCTCCGGGGGAATGATGGCGGCGCGGCGGGGATTCACCGCTTCCGCTTCGAGTTTGGGCGCCCAGTCCAGGCCGGTCTTGGCGGCAATGGCCTTCACCAGGTTCACGAAGAGCCAGTTGGTGGCCGGGTCGTTGAACTGGCTGGCGCAGGTGGCATATACGGGCATGTCGTCCGGGGACTCATTGAAGCGCTTGTGGGCCCGCTGGTACTGCTTGCGCACGTCCCGCAGGGCATCCTCCGCGCCCCGCTTGTCGGCCTTGTTCAGCACCACGAGGTCGGCGAAGTCCAGCATGTCGATCTTCTCAAGCTGGCTGGCAGCCCCGTATTCGGGCGTCATCACGTACATGGCCAGGTCCACCATGTCCGCGATCTCGCTGTCGCTCTGGCCGATGCCCGCGGTCTCCACGATCACCAGGTCGAAGCCCTCGGCCTTGGTGGCGGCGATGCTGGCCACCAAAGCCTCGCTGGTGGCGCGGTGGGCGGCGCTGCGGGTGGCCAGGCTGCGCATGAAGACGCGATCGCGCAGTTCCGGATGGTAGAGCGAGTTCATGCGGATGCGGTCGCCCAGGAGGGCGCCGCCGGTCTTGCGCTTGGTGGGATCGACGCTGAGAACCGCGACCCGCTTATCGGGGAAGTCCACCAGGAAGCGCCGCAGCAGCTCGTCGATGAGCGAGGACTTGCCCGCGCCGCCGGTGCCGGTGATACCCAGGACGGGAATCCGTTGGGCCGGGGTGGAGGAAGGCAGTGCGGCCACTCCGCCTGACACACGCCCCGCCTGGGGCGTGCTCCCGTTCGCTTCGCTCACGGAGTCGGCGCCTCCACCCAGCTCAATCCGGGTGATGCGCCGGGCGAGTGGGTGGAATTCAGGCGTGGTGCGCGGGTCGATGTCGCAGCGCCGCACCATGTCATCGATCATGCCCTGGAGGCCCATGTGGCGGCCATCCTCGGGGCTGTAGAGACGGGCGATGCCGTAGGCCTCCAGCTCCTGGATCTCATCGGGCGAGATGACGCCGCCGCCGCCGCCGAAGACCTGGATGTGCCCAGCGCCACGTTCCCGCAGCAGGTCCACCATGTATTTGAAGTACTCGACGTGGCCGCCCTGGTAGCTGGAGACGGCGATGCCTTGGGCATCCTCCTGGATGGCGGTGTCGACGATGTCCTGCACGGACCGGTTGTGGCCCAGGTGGATCACCTCGCAGCCCGTGGCCTGGAGGATGCGCCGCATGATGTTGATGCTGGCGTCGTGACCATCGAAGAGGCTGGCGGCGGTGACGAACCGTACCTTGTGCCGGGGCGTGTAGCCTTCAGTCAAATGGAAAGCGGAATCGGGCGCGGTGAGTGTGGACATGAAACCCCCATTCGGGCGAAAGCCAAGTCTACCGGCCATCCCCATGCATCCGAAGAAGTGGTTTACTTGGGGTCAGTTTTCAAGGTGGGGTGTGGCCGCGCATCCACTTTGAAGGCAGACCCTATGGTCAGTTGTCCTCCAGCAGGCCGATGGGGAAACGGTCTTCCATGAGCGCCTGCCGTTCCTTCAAGTGTTGCATGAGGGCTTTCCACTTCGGGAGGCTCCGAAGGGGCTCCAGCATGGGACTCCGCTCGTACCAGGCCGTGCATCCAAACCCTCGGGCGAAGGCGCGGCTGGCCATCTCCATGGCGCTGGCCCGGTCTCCGAGGAGGGCGTAGGCCTCCGCCAGACGGATGGTGAATTCCCCATCATGCTCCCGCATGCCGATGCGCTCCTGATCGTATTCCCGCAGCTTCCTCCAGGCTTCGTCCTTCTGGCCCTGAAGGATCAGATCGTAGATTTCACTCAGCCGCAGGATGTTCGGATAGCCATTGGTCAGCCCAGCTGCGGTGCGGAATTCCTTGTGAGCCAGGGCCCGATCGCCCCGAACCAGGGCCAGATACCCCCGATAGAAAGGCAGCACCCCCGAAGTGCTGCGCAGATGCCCCGGCTGCTCCTGGAGGCTGGCCTCGAAACGCTGAGTCTCCCCGGTATAAAGGCAGGTGATGTCCACGGCCTGCGATTGCACCTGAGCGAAGGCCAGACTGTCCCGCAGGTCCATGGCCCTGCGGGCCATGGGCAGCAGTCCTGCGCCACGGGCCGCATAGGCGATCCCGGTCAGCAGCGTGGGGTTGTGCGGTTGCTTCCGGCGCGCCCGCAGGAGCAGATCCAGGGCCTCCCGCTGGTTGCCAATATCGGACCTGAGCAGGGAGAGCAGGAAGGTTCCGCGGGGGTGGTTGGGCGCCAGCGCGAGTCCCCGCTGGAGGGAGGCTTCCGCATCGGTCTGTTCCTGACGGAGCGCCGAGGCACTGTTGAGCATCCAGCGGTAGCGCAGGTTTCCGAGCAGGATCCAAGTGCTTGCGCAGTCGGGTTCCGAACGGGTCGCCTGCTCGGCGAGAACCATCGCCTCGTCCAGATGTTGGTTCTGCAAACGCCAAGCCGCGGCGCGCACCAGATCCCAGAACACCGGGGCCCTCTTCGGCACCAGGCCACCGCTGGCGTTTTTCACGGCCTCCGGGAAGGTCCGCAGGAAGACAGCAAAGGACTCGGCCGGGGGAAGTGCCTCTGCCTGGCGAAAGATCCAGGGTGGAGGAGAGCTCTTGGAGAGGTGCTTCCCCCACACGAAGCGGTAGGACAGCTCCAGCTTGTCTCTCCGGCGCCGGGGCTCAAGCTGGACCAGCAAGGTGCGAACCTGTCCGCTGAAAGCATCCAGATCTACGGGTATCTCGGTCACGGTGGTGACCGCGAATCCGCCATGGTATTCGAGTTGATCCTGGATCATGGTGCCAAGGGCCCTGCCTTCGGCCACTGCCAGCCCGGACGATCCCGCTGCAGGCGGAGTGATGAGGAGGATGCGCAGAGGCGCTCGGATGCCTTGTCTGGCCATCAGCCATGCCAGGGCGCTGCCACCCCCAAGCAGGAACACGAAAGCGACCCCCAGGAAGAGGGCCACAGGTTGGGATCGCGGTTTCGATTCAGGCATCGTCCTTCAGATTAGATCTCGAACCGGGCCGGGAGAAGCGGACATCCAGCCAATGTGGGCGCGCGTCCAGTACAGGCTCGGTGCGCTCCAGCGGAGGGGTGCCTGGCGCGGCTTGTGGGAATCTGGAAGTTCTACCTGGATGGGTCCGGAAAGGGGAAACGGACCAGGGTGCCCCTCGTTCACGGCCACGAGGAGCGGCCATCGCTCCATGACCCCATAATCTCCCTGGGAGCCTCCATGATTCGTGTTGCCCTGATCGCCCTGCTGGCCCTGCCGATGACCGCCCAGACCGCGCCCAAGCCCGCGGTTCCCACGGAAGATTCCACCATCCAACGTTTTCGCACCCACGCAAAACCGCGCAGGGTGACCCCTAAATCCCCCTTGAGTGCCGAGGAAGAGAACACCATCCGGCGGTTCAAGGAATCCAAACCCAGCGTGGTGTTCGTGTCGTCTTTCCTGAAGAACCCGGATCCGGGTTCAGCGGTTCCCGCCAAGCTCCCGACCGGCAGCGGAACCGGGTACGTATGGGACGAGTGGGGGCACATCGTCACCAACCACCATGTGATCAGCGCAGAGGTCG
>Ga0302322_100003931_pt1 | contig 12829 bp, 7 predicted proteins | sample Fen_T0_2_FD_203757 | JGI IMG/M metagenome (GOLD analysis project Ga0302322, IMG submission 203757) | Peat permafrost microbial communities from Stordalen Mire near Abisko, Sweden - Fen_T0_2 | ecosystem: Environmental > Terrestrial > Soil > Wetlands > Permafrost | place: Sweden: Abisko...
ATACGAGCCAAAGATCGAGCCCGCGGGCGTACCGAAACCTTGATACAGGCCATCTCCGAACAGGATTGCCGGTTGCGTATGATTGGCGGCGGGAAAAAATGGTGTACTGCGGATGTAGCCAAGCGAGGTTTCTGATGTCAGATGCGGGCCGAAAGTGCGCACGTAACGGATCGCGGCATTCCGCTGGTGATCGAAAAAGCGAATGGCGAAACTGGGATCAATGGCAGTCTGGTCGGGATTAGTGAGCGGTCCGGTAACCTGGTTCAAACTGAACCGCGTAAGCAGTTGTGCCTTGTCGGAGATCTTGTGATCCACACGAATGGAGAACTGATCGGTAACGGTTGTAACCTTCGACGATGTGGCAAAGGTGTGAACACCGAATGGTCCGTTGGGATCGTTGGGCAGCGGCATACGGTCGAGGACCGGTTGGATCGCTGGATTTACCGGAACGGTGAGAGTGTCGCCGGCAAAACTGGTCGTGTCGATCCCATTCCGCTCGTCGGCTGTAAGCATCGGCAAGACCTGAGTCGTGCCAAGGATCTGCCGGAACCCTTGATATTCCCCGAAAAAGAAGGTGCGATCGCGCCCGTCGTAGACTCCATCAAGCACAACGGGGCCGCCAATCGTGCCGCCGAACTCGTTTCGTATGAACGGAGGAATGCGACGGTTGTCGAGGCCTACGTGGTCGAAGTAGTTTCGAGCATCGAGCGATGCATTACGGATAAATTCAAAAGCGCTGCCGTGAATTGTGTTCGTACCTGAGCGCGTAACGACGTTGGTATAACTGGCCGCGCCATGCCCGATCTCCGCAGCCATCACACCGGAGTTCCCTTGGACTTCCTGGATGGCATCCACGTTGAAGTTGGAAAACGTCGCACCGCCCATTTCCGGATCGGTGGTATCAACTCCGTCGATGGCAAACACGGTAGCCGAACCGCGTTGCCCGTTAACCGCGAACTGCTGAGTGAAATTCGCCGCGCCGTTTGCGTCGGTCATCGTTCCGGCCGCCAACAGCAGTAGCTTACTGAAGTCGCGGGAGTTGAGCGGGAGGCTGGAAACTTCAGTGCTAGAGAGTCGCTCACCGCCGCTGGCTTGTTGAGAAGAGACGGTTTCCTCGTTGATCTCGACCAAGCCTTGATTTGGTGAAGAGAGCCTCAGAGCAGATGCCAGGGTAGCTCCCGCGCTCGCTGCAACTACTTGGCGACACTCATAAGCTGTTCCGTTGGCCGTCACCGACAACTGATACTTTCCTGCTCGGATCTCCTGGAAAACGAATGCTCCAGTGATTGAAGTGCGGGCTGAATATTTCACTCCGGAATCTGAACGCAGATACAAGGTAGCTTCGGCAACGGGGTTCCCTGCGGAGTCGCGCAGCAACCCGTTCCATGAGGCGATTCCAAGTTCACCAAAAGTCGGCAGATCGCACACTACAACCATCATCAGCAGCGTCACGGCGCGAAAAAGAGGAGGCATCAGGCTGGAATTATAGCGACCCGCGAGGCGTCTAGCCTTATGAAAATGGGGCCCATTACTGAGGCGAGAATCTTGGCGAAGCTTCGATGTTAAGCATACGAACCGGATCTGCAGATAGCAGATGTGGCGATCCTTGACAACACAAGCAGCGCGGCATACAAAGTGAGGCATCGGAAAATGTCGTAAAACTCACAGCATTCACGAGGAGTTCATGTCTTACCGGCTCATTCGCAGGTTGTTTTCTCTCGCTGTCATCGCTTGGGCGTGTGGCTCCGCATTCTCTGCGGACAATAGCTCGAAGCCATACCTGGGACGCTGGGATCTGACCCTGATGGCTGGTGATCATGAATATCCCTCATGGTTGGAAGTCACCGAAGTCGACGGCAAGTTGACCGCTCAGTACACGGGTCGTTGGGGGAACGCTCGCCGCCTTCCGAAGACTGAAATCTCGGCAGGACACCTGATGTTTGTTTCCCCGAAAGAAGAGGAAGACAGTAAAAGCGATCTGGTATTTCAAGGCAAGGTGGCCAATGGAAAACTGACTGGAACTCTGAATGGCCCGGATGGAACCACCTGGTCTTGGATTGGCGTGCGAGCTCCCTCTTTGAAAAGTACGAAATCACCGAAATGGGGCAAGCCGATTCAGCTATTCAACGGAAAGGATCTGACCGGGTGGAAGATGGACAAGCCATCCCCGGACAAGCCTTGGAAGGTCGTTGACGGCACGCTGGTGAGCCCGGGGCATGGTCCTGAAATTATCAGCGATCACAAGTTCAAGGATTTCAAGCTCCACATCGAGTTCAACTGTGCAGCGGGTTCCAATAGCGGGGTTTATCTTCGGGGCCGTTACGAAGTTCAGATCGAAGACAATTCGACACAGGAACCGACCAGCCACCATACTGGCGGGGTTTACGGATTCATCGACCCGAAGCCAGAACTTCCTCGCAAGCCGGGCGAATGGCAGACCTACGACATTACCTTAATCGGAAGAACGATCACGGTGGTCCAAAACGGGCAGACGATTATCAATCAGCAAGAGATCCCAGGACTCACCGGTGGCGCGCTCGACAGCCATGAAGAATTGCCGGGTCCGATCTACCTGCAAGGCAGCGAAGACAACCACGTCGCATTTCGCAACATTTTGCTGACGCCAGCAGAAAATTAGAACTAGCCAACGTCATTCATAAACACGGGAGACATCATGAAAAGGATTTTTTCGCGTCGCGACTTTCTGGGAATCAGTGCAACCGTGGCCGGGGCATCGCTGGCCGCGAAGACGATCCTGCTTACACCGGATCCACTGTTCGCCTCGACGACCATGGCAGCAAGCGACCGGCTTCGTTTGGGAATCATCGGTATCGGAATGCAGGGTAGCGGATTGCTGGCGGCCGCGATCGACCTTCCGGGGATCGAATGCGTAAAGGCTTGCGATCTCTACGACGGACGCCACACTCTGGCTCGTGAGATTACCGGCAAGACCAACCTTCCCGTGACTCGCCATTATCAGGAACTGCTTGCCGACAAAGAGATTGACTGCCTTATCGCCGCAGTACCCGACCACTGGCACAAGCAGATTGTGGTCGATGCCGTTAACGCAGGCAAAGATATCTACTGCGAAAAGCCCATGTCACACACGGCCGCGGAAGGCGCCGAGATGGCGGATGCCCAGAAACGTACGGGGCGCATTGTCCAGATTGGATCCCAGCGCGTCAGTTCCCTCATCTGCAAGAAGGCCAAAGAAATGGTCGAACAGGGCATGTTGGGCGACCTGATGATGGTCGAGGGCTGGCTCGGGCGCAACGATCCCACGGGTGCATGGGAGTATCCCCCGCCGTTCGGCCTCTCCCCGCAAAATCTTGATTGGGACACGTGGCAAGGAACCGTTCCGAAACGTGCTTTCAGCCCGGAAATTTTCGCGCGCTGGCGCTGCTGGAAAGAATATGGCACCGGCGTTGCCGGCGATCTCCTCGTGCACCTTGTCAGCGGCATGATGTTCGTTCTCGGCTGGAACAAACCACCCAAGCGGGCGATGGCAATGGGAGGTATTCTCCGTTGGAAAGATGGCCGCAACATGCCGGATGTCCATGCGAGCCTGTACCAGTACGGAGACATTCCCGTTTACATGCGGCTGAGCCTGGGCACCGAGATGCCGGAAACATACAGGTTCCAGGGATCCAAAGGCATTCTCGAGATGACCGAGTTCGGACTAAACTTCACGCCGCAGACCGGCAAGGATTCCGGTCCTAGCTATTACGATAGTAGTTTTCCCCATGCCATGCGTGATGCCTACGAGAAACAATGGCATCAGGAGAACAACCCGAAACTTGGTCAGGAACCGATGCCTGAGTCTATTTCCTACAGGGCGCCCGACTACGATGACGTCAAGCCTCACCTGTGGACGTTTTTCGAAGCGGTCCGGTCGCGCAAACCCGTCGTCGAAGACGCTTTGTTCGGCCACCACGCCGCACTCGCTTGTCATATGGCGAACGAATCGTATTTCCGCCAGCAGGCCGTGCAGTGGGATGAAAAAACAAGGACGATCAAGAGCTAGCATCTATTCAAACTGGCAGCCAGACCCTCGTGACGCAGTCCGCGCCAGGCCTTTTGCATGCCTGCGATGCCATTCGTGATGATCGGTTTTGCCACGCGCTAATCTCAGCCGGGCTGTTATCCTTTCGTGCCAGTAGTAGACGATTTTTGCCAGTTCCGGGAGTTTCAATGATGCGTTTCCTCATGGCCGCCGCCCTGCTCTTTTGCGCAATCAATGTTCCTGCGGAATCTCCGGACAAGAAGTCAGCAGCGCCCGGTCATTACCTCTTCGCATGGACCGGTGATATCGCGACGAAGGGTAACGACTTTCTCGCTGTCATCGACGCTGATCCAAACTCGCCTTCCTATGGCCGCCTGGCGACGACGGTGGTGACGGATCAGCAAACGATGTACGCCCATCACACCGAATACACGATGCCGGCAAGCGATATGCTTTTTGCCAATGATCATGATGCGGGCCGGACTTTCATTTTCGACGTGCGCGACCCGCTACACCCCAAGGTCGAAACTTCGTTCACCGACATGGCGGGCTATATGCATCCGCATTCGTTTCAGCGCTTGCCCAATGGACACGTGCTCTCCACCTTCCAACACGGGCATCACAGCCACAGTGCGGGCCACATGGGCACCAGCGGCGGCCTGGTAGAAATCAACGATCAGGGTAAAGTCGTTCGCGCCAGCGGCAACGCCGACCCAGCCCTTCCCGATGCTCTGCTGATGCCCTACGGCCTGGTGATCCTTCCCGACCTCGACCGAGTCGTCTCCACCAATTCTTCCATGCACCTGGAAGACATTTTCCGTGGCGTCACCTACCAACTGTGGCGGCTCTCCGATCTCAAACTGCTCAAGACGGAATATTTCGATCCCGGCGAGAATCATTATGGCCAGATCAGTCCGGAAGAACCCCGACTCGGCCCTGATGGGTCAGTCTTCGTGCAGACCCTAGGTTGCGGGATCGAACGGATCACCGGACTCAAGACTGACGAACCCAAATCCCAACTCGTTTACAGCTTTCCTGGCAACTGGTGCGGCGTTCCGACAATTGTCGGGCACTTCCTGATTCAGAGCGTTCCCGCTGAACATAGCGTGATCGTGCTCGACATCGCTAATGGCGCAAAACCCGTTGAGGTTTCGCGCCTGAAGATCAGCGACACTTTTAAACCACACTGGACGGGATGGGACGCTAAGACCTCGCGCGTAGTCGTAACCGGCAAAGAACCTCGCCTGTTCCTCTTAAAGTTCGATGAGTCCACCGGCGTCATCTCCATGGACAACACCTTCCATGACGCAAGCGGAAAACCCGGCTTCAACTTCGAGAACCGTCAATGGCCCCACGGTTGGGAGGGATCAGGACTACCCCATGGAGTTGTTTTTTCCCGGTGAGAATCACTGAGGCCCTGCGGTTTTGGCCGTTGAAGGGCATCTGGCAGCCGAGTACAATTGAAGCAATTCGAGGAACCTTCCATCAGCATTCCGCGTCAAGTGCGCGATCCCAGTTCATCTACTAACTAGGGGGCACATGTCAACTGAATCGAAAACGGCAGTGACCGTCATTCGGTGCGCGTTGCTGATCATCGCTGCGACGTCAAGCGTATCAAGCCAACAACCCGGCGCGACTTCTGCTGCCCCTGGAGCGAGTGAATTCCCTGTGATCATGCGGCAAAACATCACGGCTGGCAAAACACAGGTCGGAACCCGAGTACAAGCGGAACTGGTCATTGCCACGATGTCGAACGGGACAGTAGTTCCGCGGGGTGCCATCTTGACGGGCGAAGTCACGCAGTCAGTGGCAAAATCAAAGTCCGAACCTTCCCGCCTGTCAATTCGTATCGACTCCGCGCAATGGAAAGGGGGATCCGCGCCGCTAAAGGTTTACTTGACGGCTTGGTACTACCCTGAGGTGGCTATGCCAGGTCAGGACATTTCCTATCAACCGCCGGACGCCAATGGGAAGCGCACCTGGAATGGACAAGGCGCGTACCCCGACCCTGGCAATCCAGCCTCGCAGGAAAAGTTTCCTGGCCGTGACGGTGGAAAAGACTCGGACAATGGAACGCTGGCGCCTGCTTATCGTATCTCGAAACACCGCACATTGCTGAAGCACATTGAATCGGAGCGCAACAGCGACGGCATCATCACACTAAGTTCTTCCTTGCAGAATATTAAGATCAATCAATTGACCACTTACGTTCTCGCAAACGGCGATTTGGTGCCCATCAACTAAATACCAATCATTCGGCTGCGGACATTCCCGCCACGTGAAAATCCTCCTCCCTGAAAACAGGAAAAGAGTCCCCGCGCAATCGCACACTGATCACTTGTAATCGTTTGGCGCCGTGATATCATGATCTCCGTTAACGTACACGGTATTGTTGATCAACGGCTCGAACAAAGCGAATCCGTAATGTCTTTCCTAGGAATCGACGTCGGCACCGGGGGTACGCGGGCGCTTGTCATTGACGACACGGGACGTGTCATCGCTTCCGCTACCGAGGAACATCAACCTTTCGCATCTCCACAAACTGGCTGGGCAGAACAGCATCCCGACGATTGGTGGCGAGCCTGCCGTCTGGCAATCCGGATCGCGCTTCAGAGTGGCGGACTAAGTGGAGATCAGATTGACTGTGTCGGATTCTCAGGACAAATGCACGGCGCGGTGATGCTTGATGACCAAGCGCGCGTAGTACGCCCGGCCCTGATCTGGTGCGACGTCCGTACCGACAAACAATGTCGGGACCTGACTGCGAAGATCGGCGCCGACCGGCTGATCCAGTTGACCTGCAATCCCGCCCTCGCCAATTTCACACTCACGAAATGCCTATGGGTCCGAGAGAATGAACCGGAAAACTGGAAGAGAGTTCGTTCCATCATGCTGCCCAAGGACTACGTCAGGCTGCAGTTAACCGGGGAACGAGCGACAGACATGGCGGATGCCTCCGGCACTCTCCTGCTTGATGTAACCCATCGGCGGTGGTCGAAAGAAATGCTGGAGCTGACCGGGATCGATGCTTCTCTTCTGCCAAAATTGTATGAATCACCCGACGTTTGCGGCGTTGTCTCAACTGCCGGCGCGGCCGCAACCGGCCTGCGCGTCGGAACGCCTGTCGTGGCGGGCGCTGGAGATCAAGCTGCGGGATCGACCGGTATCGGTGTTGTTTCTCCAGGAGCAGTGAGCGCGACCATCGGAACTTCGGGAGTCGTACTGGCGGCAACCGACGCGCCATCTCTCGATCCTGGCGGTCGGATGCACACATTTTGCCATGCAATTCCGGGGCGCTGGCTGGTCATGGGTGTAACTCAGGCAGCCGGGCTCTCATTGCGCTGGTTCCGTGATCAGTTTGGCATCAAAGCGGATGGCAAGATGGAATCCTACGACGCGCTCATGTCCGAGGCGCAGAAGGCGGCTGCCGGGTCCGATGGCCTGCTTTGGGCGCCCTACCTGATGGGTGAGCGGACTCCGCATCTCGATCCGCAGGCGCGCGGAGCACTAATTGGCCTGACGGCTTCTCATACGCGAGCTCACGTAGTGCGTGCGATCCTGGAAGGCGTGACTTTTAGCTTGCGCGATACGTTCACGCTGTTTCAGGGCATCAACGTCCCTGTTCATACGATACGTCTTGGCGGTGGCGGCGCAAGATCTGCTTTGTGGCGACAGATTCAAGCGGACGTTTATGGACAGCGCGTAGAAACGGTCGAGGCCGAAGAAGGCGCAGCCTACGGAGCGGCGCTTCTCGCAGGCGTCGGCGCCAAAGCTTGGCCTTCCGTGGACTCTGCCTGCAAAGCCGTCGTTCGCGTTGCCGGCAGCGTAAGTCCAAATTCGGAAGATACGGTCACCATGCAGAAATCTTACGCGGCGTACCGTCGCATTTATCCCGCAACGAAATCCATCTTCAATTGATAAGCCATCCACGGAGAAATACCTTATGACGAGCAGTGACAGCTATCAACCGCGTGCGGAACACAAGTTTTCCTTCGGTCTCTGGACATTAGGCAATCGCGGGCGTGATGCCTTTGGCGATGCCGTCCGGCCGACGATTTCACCCGTAGATATCGTTGCCATGCTGGGGGAGGTGGGAGCATGGGGCGTTAACCTGCACGACAACGATTTAGTTCCGATTGATGCCACCCCCTCCGAGCGCGACAAGATTGTCGGCACCTTCAAGAAGGCATGCGAGACCCATAAGATTGTCGTCCCGATGGCGACTGTTTCCCTTTTCTTCCATCCGATTTTCCGGGACGGCGCCTTTACATCGAATGACGCCGAAGTCCGCAGTTACGCCCTCCAGAAAACCATGCGCGCTATGGACATTGGCGCCGAACTCGGAGCAAAGATTTTTGTCCTGTGGGGCGGACGTGAAGGTGTCGAGACGGATGCATGCCGCCGCGCCGACGAGGCCATCAAACGCCTGCGCGAAGCAATTGACTATCTTTGCGAATACAACATCGACCGCGGCTACGGAATGAAGTTTGCGTTGGAAGCCAAGCCCAACGAACCGCGCGGCGACATTTATATGGCGACCACAGGACAGTACCTCGGCTTTATCCCGACATTAGCGCATCCGGGAATGGTCGGCGTAAATCCGGAATTTGCGCATGAAACCATGGCTGGATTGAATTTCATGCACGCAGTGGCGCAGTCCTGGGAGGCAGGAAAGCTCTTCCATATTGACCTCAACGATCAAATGCCGAGCCGGTTCGATCAGGATCTTCGTTTTGGATCACAAAACTTGAAGGCGGCTTTCTGGCTGGTCAAGTTTCTCGAAGACGTTGGCTACTCGGGACCACGGCACTTTGATGCGCATGCCTACCGCACCGAAGACTACGAAGGCGTGAAAGACTTTGCGCGCGGCTGCATGCGGACCTACCTGATCCTCAAGGAGAAGGGATCGCGCTGGAACGCGGACAAAGAAATCCAGCAGATTCTAAGCGACATTGCCCGCGATGGACACAGCACCACCAAGCTTGGTCCGTATTCGAAAGAAGGGACAGCCCAATTGCTCGCGCGGGTCTTCGACAAGGACCAGATTCTGAAGAAGCGCTTGCCCTACGAACGCCTCGACCAGTTGACGGTTGACCTGCTACTAGGCGTGCGTTAGCGATAGGACGCCGCACGACCGCTGCCGCTACTGGGGCAGCGGAGGCGGGGACGCCGACATCTTGCGGACCAGGTCGTCCGCCTTCTGCTGGAGTTCCCCAACCAGCGCGAGTTCACGCTGGGACTCAGCCGTCTTTCCCATTTGCCGGTAAACCCGCGCCAAACGGTAGTGGGCGTCGGGCTGAGATGGATCGAGCTTCGCCGCCCGTTGGAGCGCGACGATGGCTTCGTCATACCGCTTTTGCTGGGTGTAGATCGTCCCCATGTCGAGGTACGCAATCCTGACATCGCCCTTCGCCGCAGTCGCCTTGGCAAAGAAGGAAAGCGCGGCCTGCGGGTTCTCTCTCTTCATCTCGATATCGCCTAGGTAGGCCAGAGCCTGAGCGTGGCTAGGATCGGCTGCGAGCTCAATCTCAAACTCCCGCTTGGCGTCGTCATATTGATGCAACTTCCAGTAGAGAAAGCCCAGGCCAAAATGAATATTAGGTTCCTTGGGCGCAACCTTGGCTGCAGCCTGGAACTCGGCAATGGCTTCGGATGTCTTTCCCAGGCCATCCAAGGCTTGGCCGGTGAGCACATGTACGGCGGGAGAATCCGGGTTCAGGTCGAGAATCTTCCGAAATTCGTCGAGCGCACAAGAGTACTGCTTCGCCCACAAACAGCTTTGCGCCAGCACCTGATGGAGTTCGGTATTGGAAGGATCGGACTTTGCCGCTAACTCAAGTTGTTTGACCGCGTCCGTATAGTGTCCGGCTCCGTAATGACTGAGCCCGAGCAGCGTATTTGCCTGCATGTTGGTTGGTTCGGCCTCGGCAACGGCCGTCAGTGGACGGATTGCCGCGTCAAAGTGCCCCTGCTTGAACTCAGCTAGGCCAAGGTTGATTCGGATACCGGGCAGCTTGGGATTCAATGCCAGCGCCTTGCGATACGCCGATGCCGCCTCCTGGTACTTCTGCTGCTTCGACAACACCACGCCCAAGCTGGCAAAGGCAGCAGCGTCTTTTGGATTTCGTTGGGTGAGCGCTCGCCATACCCGCTCGGCCTCGTTAAGCCTGCCTTGTTGCTCGAGGGTAACTGCCTGCGATGGATCGGGCGCCTGTGCCGCAGCCGAGCAGAAGAGAAGTGCCGCCGTGATAGTGCAAACGATCCAGTTCTTCATAGGAGAGGTACAGGTCAGGCTCCAAACTCCCTCTTACAGTATTGCAGTTTTACGGGCGTGAGCGGGGGATGCTGCTCATCGAGTTAGCCAGTCTCCGATTTGACGGACATAAGAAAACCCGCTCGCACGGTACATTGTGCGAGCGGGCTTGAGTTGATCGACAACAGCCTAGAAGTACAGCTTCAATCCAAGCTGCAGGGTACGCGGATCGTGGGCTGAAGTGACACGGCCCACATCGTTGTTGACCGCTCCGGTCGCGTCAAAGCTCACGGAGGTGTTGACGTTATTGAATTGCGTGTGGTTCCAGATGTTGAAGAACTCCGCTCGGAATTCCAAATGGCTGCCACGCGATTCACTGAACAGGAAGTTCTTGAAGAGCGACATGTTCCAGTTGTTGATTCCGGGGCCACGTACCGGGTTAAAGGGCAGGTTGCCAAACGTTCCCGCGATCGTCGGCGAGAAGGCCGCCGTATCGAACCAATGAGCAACCGAGTGCGGTGTGCCGATGCTGCCGGTTACGTTGGGCCGGTTCTGGGTGTTGGGTACCGTATTTGCCAGATTTCCGGTGTCGTTTCCGGCGGTATAGCCGATTCCACCTTCGGTGATGTTCAGCGGTATGCCACCAGAGAAATTCACGATTCCCGAAAGCTGCCAACCACCTAGAGCGGTCTTCAGCCCCTTGCTGCTGGCATTCTTGAAGAACGGGAGATCGTAGACGAAGTTGAAGAACACAATGTTCGTACGATCCAGGATCGACGGGCGGCCGCTATTGTAGTTCTGATTGTACGGATTCGGCATTGCCTGAAGGTCCATTCCGCTGCCACCTGTAGTCGGATCGATAGCTCGGGACAGCGTATATCCCGCCTGCAAGCTGAGATCTCGCCTCATCTGCGTGCGGAATTCCGCCTGGAACGAATTGTAGTGACTGTTCTGCACGTTCTGCGCTTGCTGAATCGACTGGAAGCCCAGATAAGGCACAAGCGTATTGTAGTTGCTGCCATCCACCGTTATGGCATGGAGCAGGCTCGCGTCCGGCAGGTTGACGTTCCGGTAGGTGTTCTGGTGCCGATTCTGATTGCCCACGTAGGATAGGGACAAGACCGTCCTATCCCCGAAGGACCGCTGGACACCGAAACTGTACTGGGCGCTAATCGGAGGCTTGTAGTTTGCTCGGTCCAGTCCGGTAATGTTAGCGACAGTAATCGGTGCGACCAACGTGCTACCGTCACCTAGGCTGGTGCTCGGATTCGAGAAGTCGACATTGTTGAACGTAACGGATGTGCTGAACGGGATGTTGGGGCCGGCATTATACATGTCGTTGCCCTGAATCCGTTCGTACATAATGCCGAAGCCGCCGCGGAGCACGGTCTTGCCGTTACCAGCTACGTCATAGGCAAAGCCGAGTCGAGGACCGAAAGTTGCCCAGTGATTGTCCACTAGACCCTTTGGAACTCCGTTCTTTCCAGCGAGGCCAATTCCGTTCAGGTAAAAGAGCGTACCGGCCAGAATCGGATTGGGACTCGTGCCCAAACCTGCGCTGTTGGGATCAATCGAGTTGCCATTGGCATCGGCGAAGGTTGGCGCGTCTGCCTGGTTGTAGAGACCCGGATAGAAGTTCCCCATCCGATTGTTCGCTTCATAGGTGTGAGGTATTGCGTCCCAACGCAAGCCAAGGTTCACTGTCAAGCGGCGGGTTGCACGCCAGTTGTCCTGGAAATAGACAGCCCATGAAGGGGCATTCCAGAAGCCCTTATCCTGTACACCAAGTTCGTTGTACGTACTCGCCGTTCCCAGCAGGAAATCCGCAAAATCCATCCCGGTGAAGGTGTTGTTGAAGGTATAGGCACCCTGGGTTTGGCCGAACAGATCCTGAACCTTCTTGTAAATTGCCCAACTCGCGCCCATTTTGAACTGGTGCGCACCACGAGTCCATGAAATGTCATCACGGATCTGATAATCGTCCGCTTTGTTCTTCCATGGCCATGAGGCAGCGGTGTACTGAGTGCCCGTTGCACCACCGAGGTTGATTTGAGGAATACGATCGTTGTTGTTGGGTCCGCTGAACAACCGTGGAATGTTATAGCCACCAGGCTGACTGACCACTCCCGTGGGCAGGATGGCGATGCGGTTGCCGTTGTAGTTAAACGCAATTTCGTTCAGCAACGTCGGACTGATGGTGTGCACCATGTGTACGACAGCGCTGTAGGACGGGTTCCCGAACGAGTTGCCGATGGTCGGGACATTGTCGCCGCTCCACATCGATGTGCTGAAGTTCTGGCTGATTTGCTCCGAGACCCAGTGCCCAAACACAGTAACCTTGGTCCCGAAAGTGTGGTCAACGCGTACGATCTCTTCCCTTAGTTTCGTCGGAACGTCCCCGCCACCGACGAACACTGGCTTCCCGTTGCCAGCCGTACCCGTAGGTGCCGGAAAGATTCCTGCGCCAAGAATACGTTGCGCATTGGCGTCCAGCATACAGGAGGGAATGGTATAGAATCCCCCGCTCGACGGGAACGGACTTCCCTTCACGATAGTACCCGGACTAGGATTCA
>Ga0302322_100003933_pt1 | contig 12826 bp, 11 predicted proteins | sample Fen_T0_2_FD_203757 | JGI IMG/M metagenome (GOLD analysis project Ga0302322, IMG submission 203757) | Peat permafrost microbial communities from Stordalen Mire near Abisko, Sweden - Fen_T0_2 | ecosystem: Environmental > Terrestrial > Soil > Wetlands > Permafrost | place: Sweden: Abisko...
GATCACGGACCTGGAGCCGGAAGCGGTGGCGCGCGCGATCGCGGTCAGCGGCTATGGCGGTTTCCTGGTCGCGCAGCAGGCCGCGCGGGTGATGGTGGCGCGCGGGTCGGGGTGCATTTTGCTGACCGGCGCCTCGGCCAGCGTGAAGGGCTATGTCCACTCCGCGGCGTTCGCGATGGGCAAGTTCGCGCTGCGCGGGCTGGCACAGAGCATGGCGCGCGAGCTGGCGCCCCAGGGCGTGCACGTGGCGCATTTCGTGATCGATGGCGGGATTCGCAGCGCCACGCGGCAGGATCCCGCGAACCAGCCCGACAGCCTGCTGGATCCCGATGCGATCGCCGAGGCGTACTGGCAGGTGGCGATCCAGCCACGCAGCGCCTGGACCTGGGAGCAGGAGCTGCGGCCCTGGGTGGAGAAGTTCTGAAGGTTCTGTCGATACGTCACGGCGGCTGCCTGGGGCGCCGCCGTGTCCGAAGCCTTGCGTCGTCTTGTGTATTTCTGTCTGACCTCCGCGCGGGCGGAACGCTTTAATCTCGATCCAAATCGACCGGACCCGGCCGATTTTCTAGCGTGCTTGCAAGACACTCGCGGGAACATCGCCCATGGCAACCTTGGTTATCCGGAACGGTGGAGGAGGAGCTCCACGCTCGCTTGAAAGCCGAGGCAGCCGCTCATCATCGCTCCATGGAGGAAGAAGTCCGGATCCTCCTTCGCCAGGGCCTCGCCGCGTCACCATCCGCCGTGCCTCGGCGCTTTGGTCAGGCCATGCGGGCGATCTTTGAGCCGCTCGGCGGGATCGAGGCCCCAGAGACCGGCCATCAATCACCAGCCGAGCCGCCGGATTTCTCAGGACCCAACTGGGATCCGCCGGAATGATTTTGCTGGATACAAACGTTATCTCCGAGCTGGCCAAGCCTCGGGCGGACCCGGCGGTGATCGCATGGGCGGATGCCCAGCTCATTGAAACACTCCATATGACATCCATCAGCGAAGCCGAGATGCTGTATGGCGTGGCACTGCTGCCCATCGGCCGCCGCCGTGACGATCTGCTGCGCGCCATTATGACGGCTTTCACGACCCTGCTCACTGGCCGTGTGTTACCCTTCGATAGTGCCGCCGCGACGGAATTCGCGGCGTGGGCCGCCAATCGGCGGCGGGCTGGACAATCCGTGGGTCTGGGGAATCTGCAAATCGCGGCAATCGCGAGAGCGCGCGGTGCCGCGGCGATCGCCACCCGCAACACACGAGATTTCGCCGATTGTGGCATTCCGCTGATCGATCCCTGGCGCGCAAGCTGACGCCGGTTTACCCGGGCGGGAACACCGTGGGTGGATCGGTGAAAATACCGTTCGGTGGAATTAAACCAACAAACGTGACCGCTGACTCTCGGTCATGGCGCCCCAGCGCCGCCATGCTGGTGCGCGACACGGGAACTCCAGGCGGCAAAGTCTCTGTGGTGCCCGGAAGGCATCCAAGGAAATTGCGAGCGCGGATACTCGGAACAAGTCCGAGTATGACGATTTTATTAGCCACCGGCATGACGCACGTTTGTTGGCCGTCGGCATGACTCGTCTTTATCGACCGCGGGTACGACGGGCCTTTATCGACCGCCCGCATGACGGGCCTTTATCGACCGCCGGCACGACGGGCTTTTATTGAACGCCGGCATGGCACGCCTTTATCGAACGCTGGCATGACGTGCATTTATCGACCGTCAGCATGATGCGTCGGTCGACCGCCGGGCACGCCGTGCCGCACGCTTTACCCGGACAACCGCCCCGCCCCCTCCGCCGTCAGATGCGCGATCCGCCCGCCCGCGATCGTCGCCACCACCCGCGGCTCCGACGCATCCACCACGACCAGATCAGCACGCTTGCCCGCCGCGATCGACCCGCGATCCGTAAGGCCGGCCGCCGCCGCCGGATTGCTGGAGATCAGCGCCCAGGCGCGCGGCAGATCCAGCACTCCTCGCCCAGCCAGGACCATCGCCGCGCGCAGCATCGCCGGATAGTAATAATCCGACGACAGCACGGTGCAGATCCCCGCCTCCGCCATCACGGCGGCCGAGGCCCAGCCGAGATGGGACCGTCCCCGCACCACGTTCGGACTGCCCATCACAACGTAATCGCCAGCGTCGCGGGCGGCCTGTCCAACCGCCTCCGCCATCGGGAACTCGCAAATCCGCGCGCCGCGGCCTCGGAACACATCGCGCACCGCGATGGCATCGTCGTCATGGCTCGCCATCGGCACCCCGGCCTGGCGTGCCGCGGCACCGATACGGTCCAGCGCTTCCGGAACCTCATCCGCGCGGGCACCGATACGTTCCGCCAGCACGCGGAAATCGTCCAGCCGCATCCCCGCCCGATCGCTGTACTTCGCCGCCGCCACCGGGTCGTCTATCTTCTTCAGGATCGCCGGCGTGTGGTCGTTGAACGCGACCAAATGCACCCGTCCCGCCACGATATCCGCCAGCGCGGTGTTCAGCGCGTCGAGGTTGTACGCCTCCCACCGCAAATGCACCCGCATATCGCAGGTCCAGGTGCGCGCCTCCAGCGCGGTCAGCAGCGCGCTCCAGGAATCCAGACTGCGCAGCCCCGGCTCCCACGACAACGTGACGCCGTGAAACGCGGTGGTGATGCCGTTGGCGAGCAACTGCGTCTCGGTATCCCGCAGCGCCATGGCTGGATGGAAATCCACCCCAGGCCGCGGCTGCAACTGGCGTTCGAACGCATCGCCATGAATATCGACGATGCCGGGCAGAACCATCAACCCGGTGGCATCCAGGGTCATGCCGCGCGCCGCCGCCGAGGGATCGAGCGCCCCGATCAACCCGTCACACAGCACGATCCCAGCGTCGCGTATCCCATCCGGCAGCAAGACGCGGCCGCCCTGAATCGTCAGCGTCATGGACGGACTCTCCCTTTATGGTTCGAAGACTATCTGCACCCGTGGCGTGGGGTAGCAACCCAGCGCGAATTCGACCACCGCGCCATTTGGGTCCACGTTCACGTTTTCCGTGGCCAGCACCGGCCGCCCGCGCGCCATGCGCAGCAACATGGCCTCGATCGCCGTCGGCGGCCGAGCCGTGACTCGCGTCACCTGCCGCCGGTAATCGGCCACGCCGGCGGTGCGCAGGGCTTCCGTGATGCTAGGGTTGCCCTGGGGATTCCCCGAGGGATTTTCTGTCGGATTTCCGGCGGGATCCGCCCGCAGCGCGTCCAGCAGCCCGGGCAGACGCGCCGCGGGGAAATAATGCCGGGTCAGGCTGACCGGGCGGCCATCGGCCAGCCCCAGACGTTCCAACAGAATAACCCGCCCCCGCGCTGGCAGCCCGAGCCCGGCGAGGACGCGCGGCTCTCCCTCGGCCTCCAGAAGGCGTAGCACCTGGCCCGATGGTTCCATGTCGTTCTTGCGGACCCAGGCGGAGAAGCGAGTACGCGGCTCGACCGCGTAGTCCAGCACATCCTCGGTGACGAACATGCCCCGCCCCTGCTCCACCCGCACCAGACCGCGCTGGGACAGATCGTCCAGGGCGCGCCGGACCGTGTGGCGGTTGACCGCGAACCGCGCCGCCAGGGCCGCTTCCGTGGGCAGCCGGGCACCGGGCTGGTGCTGGCCAGCCTCGATCTCCCGCCGCAGCCGCTGGACGATCTGACGCCATAGCGGGGCACCGTCGCGCTCCAGTTCTGGAGCGCGCGTGCCGTCCGGCTGTGTCACGAGAGAATCATCCACGCTGCGCGCGCTCCATGGGAGTTGGTGGTTGACGATAGGCGATTCGGCCGATATTTGTCTAGACGTCTAGATCAATTTCCAGGCCTCCATGCCCCATACCGAGCCACCTGCCAACCCAAACGCGGATCGCCGTCACTGGATGTCGGTGCTGGCGCGCGCCGATGACACGGCGATCGAGGAAGGGCTGGCGGCTTGCGGTGATATTCCCGTCTACACCCGGATGCGTGGCCCGGAGTGCGGCCTGGTCATGGTGCGCGGCCGCGCTGGCGGCGGCGGTGATCCGTTCAACCTGGGTGAGATGTCGGTCACCCGTTGCACGGTCCGCACGGACAGCGGCCTTGTCGGCCACGCCTATTTGGCGGGACGTCATGAACGCCGGGCGGAACTCGCGGCACTCGCGGATGCGTTGTTGCAAGACCCGGCGCGGGCGCCCGCTTTGCACGCGGCGCTGATCGAACCGCTGGCACGGCAACAGCAAGCGCGGCGGTCGTCCACGGCGGCGAAAGCGGCGGCGACGAAAGTTGAGTTCTTCACCATGCGGACGTTGCAATCATGAGCGGGAAGCCGGCGCCTGGGCTCACGCCAATCGCCCAATCAATTGACTCTGGCCCTCATGGTCATGGCCCGGACACGCCGGGCCATGACGCGGAAGGGGCGTGCGGTACGTCAATCATTCCGGCGCCAGGGCTCACACCCGGGTTCACGGACCCGGTGCTGAACGCGCAATCCTGTTTCCGCGCGGTACTGGATGCCATGGCCAGGCCCGGCCGCGTCCACACCGTCAGCCTGCCGTCAGCCCCGCCGCCGCTGGGCGCCGCGGCGGCCGCCGTGCTGCTGACACTGATTGATCACGAGACACCGCTATGGGTCGACCCCGCACTGCATGGCGCGCGGGACTGGATCACGTTCCATTGCGGCGCGCCCTCGGCCTGTATCTCCCAGGCGGCCTTCGCCGTGGCGCTGTCCATGCCCGATCTTCCTGGCCTGAGACCCGGGACACATGAAACGCCCGAGGCAGCGGCGACGTTGATTCTTCAAGTGGCGTCTTTGTCGGCCGGGCGGCGGCTGTCGCTGCGCGGGCCGGGCCTTCGCGAGCCGGGGATTATGACGGTGGACGGATTGCCGGACGATTTCCGCCAGCGCTGGGCGGCCAACCGGGCTTTGTTTCCCTGTGGGATCGACCTGATCCTGTGCGCGGGATCGACTCTCGCGGCGTTGCCGCGCGGTATCGCAATCGAGGATGCCTGAACAATGGCGTATGTCGCGGTCAAGGGTGGCGAACGCGCGATCGACAATGCCCATGCCTGGCTGGACGGGGAGCGCCGCGGCAATCCCGCCACGCCGGCCGTTTCGCTGTCGCAGATCGAGGGGCAACTCGGACGCGCCGTGGACCGGGTCATGGGCGAGGGCAGCCTGTACGACCGGACCCTTGCGGCGCTGGCGATCAAACAGTCCCAGGGCGATCTGATCGAGGCGGCGTTCCTGCTGCGGGCCTATCGCACCACCCTGCCCCGTTTCGGGTATTCGCGGCCGCTGGACACCGCGGAGATGCCTGCCCAGCGGCGAATTTCCGCGGTTTTTAAAGATCTGCCCGGCGGCCAGATCCTGGGCCCTACATACGACTATACCCATCGGCTCCTGGATTTCGGTCTGGCCGAAGCGGACCCGGCCACGCGGGAACCGGCGCTGGCCGCTGCCATGGATGGCCCCATGCCGCGCGTGCATGACATCCTGAGCCAGGAGGGTCTTTTGGAACCGGATGACCAGAACGGTTCGGCGCCATCCCCGGCTGAACCGGGTGACCTGACGCGGCAGCCGTTGCTGTTCCCAGCCGGGCGGGATGTGCGGCTGCAAGCGCTGGCCCGGGGGGACGAAGGGTTTCTACTCGGACTGGGGTACTCGACTCAGCGGGGTTATGGCGGCTCCCATCCTTTCGCGGGCGAAATCCGCATGGGCGAGGTCACCGTGGAGATCGAGCCGCCGGAACTGGGTTTCGCGATCGACATTGGCGATATCGTCGTCACCGAATGCCAGATGGTGAACCAGTTCAAGGGATCGAAGACGGCGCCACCGCAATTCACCCGCGGCTATGGTCTGGTGTTTGGCTTCAGCGAGCGCAAGGCGATGGCGATGGCGCTTGTCGATCGCGCGATGCGGGCCGCGGAGCTGGGGGAGGACGTGACGGCGCCGGCGCAGGATATCGAATTCGTTCTGTATCATTCCGACAATATCGAAGCGACGGGCTTCGTCGAACACCTGAAGTTGCCGCATTACGTGGACTTTCAGAGCGAACTGCAGAACGTGCGGCGCATGCGGGCTGAACACGCGCGATCCCATGCGGAACACGCCCAGGAGGCCGCGGAATGAAGGGCTACAATTTCGCCTATCTGGACGAACAGACGAAGCGGATGATCCGCCGCGCGCTGCTGAAAGCGGTGGCGATTCCCGGGCATCAGGTCCCGTTCGGCTCCCGGGAGATGCCATTGCCCTATGGCTGGGGCACGGGCGGCATTCAGGTCACGGCGTCGATCCTGGGACCGGATGATGTGCTGAAAGTGATCGATCAAGGCGCGGACGACACCACCAACGCTGTCTCGATCCGGCGTTTCTTCGCCCGCACCGCCGGGGTGGCGACGACCACGCACACGGCGGAAGCAACGGTCATTCAAACCCGTCACCGCATTCCTGAGACGCCCCTGCGCGAAGACCAGATCATCGTCTATCAGGTGCCGCAGCCCGAGCCATTGTTCCGCCTGGAACCAAGCCGTGTGGAGACACGCCGGATGCATGCCCTGGCCGATTACGGCCTGATGCACGTGAAGCTGTACGAGGATATCGCCCGCCACGGCCAGATCTCGATCAGTTACGACTATCCTGTTCTGGTGAACGGACGCTATTTGATGTCGCCCAGCCCGATTCCCGCGTTCGATAATCCGAAGATGGATGGCATGGCCGCGTTACAACTGTTCGGCGCCGGGCGGGAAAAGCGGATTTACGCGATCCCTCCCTGGACCCAGGTGCGATCGCTTGATTTCGACGATCATCCATTCCGTGCGATCAACGCGCCAGGCAATTGCGGCCTGTGCGGCGCCAGTGACTCCTACCTGGATGAGGTCGTGACAGACGACAAAGGCGGCCGCCTGTTCGTCTGCTCCGACACCGATCATTGTGCTGAACGCCGGGCCGCCGGGCACATTGGCGCCGAGGGTCTGAGGGACGCGGTGGAATGACCGTGCCAACGCTTCTGTCCGCGCGCGGATTGTCGTTGCGATTCGGATCGATACCAGCTCTGGTTTCGGTTGATATCGACCTGTGGCCCGGAGAAATGCTGGCCATCGTCGGCGAATCCGGATCGGGCAAGACGACGTTGCTGAATGTCCTGTCCGGCCTGACGAAGCCGGATGATGGCGCGGTATGGTATCGTGGCCCCAACGGCCATATGCACGAAGTGCATGCGATGCCCGCGCCCGCGCTACGGACGCTGCATCGATCCGATTGGGGCTTCGTGCATCAGGACCCCAGGCGCAATTTGCGCATGACGGTATCCGCCGGCGGTAATATCGGGGAGCGGCTGATGGCCGCGGGCGCGCGGCATTACGGCGATATCCGCGCGCAGGCTTTACACTGGCTGGCTCAGGTGGAAATCGACGCCGACCGGCTGGATGATTTCCCAAGAACGTTTTCCGGTGGGATGTTGCAACGGTTGCAGATCGCCAGGACGCTGGTGACACATCCGCGTCTGGTGTTCATGGACGAACCGACCGGCGGGCTGGATGTTTCGGTGCAGGCGCGGTTGCTTGATCTCATTCGCACGCTTGTCGCGCGGCTGGGAATCGCGGCGGTGCTGGTGACCCATGACATCGCGGTGGCGCGGTTATTGGCGCAACGGATCGCGGTCATGCAGCGCGGCGTGGTGGTCGAGACGGGCCTGACGGATCAGGTGCTGGACGATCCCCAGCATCCGTACACGCAGCTTCTGGTGAGCTCGGTGCTGCACACATGAGTATGCAGTTAAAACAAGGGCTTGAGGCTGACCAGAAAACCATGATAGACCGGACACCGGAGGGTGGCGCTAACCACCCTCCAGGTCCGGTAGGTCAGGATCGAATCTCGATAACGATCAAGATTCGCTTCCCGCCCCACCAGATTGGAATCACGACGCAAAAGCGCATGATACGTCTCCGATGGCGGCGCTGCCCGGATAAGCAGGCACCATGCCTACCCTTCAGCCGGGCACGCCGCTACCGGCGTACCCTTACGGGGCAACGCACGGTTTCGTCCTTCAGGACTCTTCAGGCGGCGATGATGGAAACCTGTCTCACGCATCGCCGTATCCAACAGGAAAAACCTCAACAAACCGTTAACGCGGACGCACGGATATGACATCCGTGATGCTCGCCACCGAGGGACTGACCAAGGGGTTCACGCTGCATCTTCGTGGCGGGCTTCATCTGCCCGTCCTCGCCGGCATCGACCTCAAGCTGCACGCCGGCGAATGCGTGGTTCTGTCGGGACCATCCGGCGCCGGAAAATCCACGCTGATGCGTTCCCTGTATGGCAACTACCGTGCCGATGGGGGCCGCATCCTCGTGCGTCACCGCGGCGAGATGATCGATATCGCCGCGGGCGATCCACGCACGATTCTTGAAGTGCGGCACGAAACACTTGGCTACGTCAGCCAGTTTCTCCGTGTCGTTCCGCGCGTCCCGGCATTGGACGTGGTGGCCGAGGTGTTGATCGCGCGAGGCGAAACGGAACCCACCGCGCGGGAACGGGCCGCGGCGTTGCTGTTGCGATTGCACATTCCCCACCGCCTCCATGGCCTCCCGCCAGCGACATTCTCGGGCGGGGAGCAGCAACGGATTAACCTCGCCCGTGGCTTCATCGCCGAATGCCCGATCCTGCTGCTTGACGAGCCAACGGCATCCCTTGACGCCGATAACCGGGCCGTGGTCGTGGCGATGATCCATGAGGCGAAAGCCCGCGGCACCGCCATCCTCGCTATCTGCCATGACAACGAGATTCGCGATGCCATCGCCGATGAACTGTTTCCTGTTCCGGAATTACGGGATGCCGCATAATGCATGAAACGATTCTGACCAACGCATACCTCGTGCTGCCGGATGCCACCGTGCGTGGAACGATCGTTCTGCGTGGCGGCACCATCACCGCCATAGACACCGCGTCATCGGCTCAGGCGGCCGCGATCGATTGCGGCGGCGACTACCTGATCCCCGGGATTGTCGATGTTCATACCGACAATCTTGAGCGTCAGGTTCAACCGCGAAGCCTCGCGCGATGGCCGTCCCGGTCCGCGATGGTCGCGCACGACGCCCAGTGCGCGGCGGCGGGCGTGACGACGGTCCTGGATGCGCTTTGCCTGGGCGACCTTGGCTTCGACAAAGAGCGTATCAAGACGTTTCTGGACGGCGTCATCGATCTGGATGCTCTGACCGAGGCCGGCCTGTTGAAGGCGGAGCATTATCTCCACCTGCGTTGCGAAGTGCCCGCCGCCGACACGCTGAGTCATTTCGATCCTGTCGCAGATCATCCCCTGGTACGGATGATCAGCCTGATGGATCACAGCCCTGGCGTCGGCCAGTACGCGAACCTGGACTTCTACCGTGATCTTCGCCGCCGAGGCGGGCTTGATGAAGCAACGGTCGATCGCCGTATCAATGAACTTCAGGAACAGCGCGCCCGTTTGCGCGACCCAAACCGCCGCGCGCTGCTCGATCGCGTGCGGGGGAAAAACATCGCCCTGGCCAGTCATGACGACCGCACCGAGGCGGAGATCGCCGAAAACGCCGCCGATGGAATCAGGATCAGTGAGTTCCCGGTGACGATGGCGGCCGCGGTGGCCGCGAAAGCGGCCGGCATGCGGGTCATCGCGGGCGCACCCAATATCGTCCGCGGCGGCTCCCACTCCGGCAACGTCGCGGCGGCCGACTTGTTGGCGGCGGGGGCCGTGGACGCCTTCGCGTCGGACTACGTGCCGCCAAGTCTGGTGGAGGCCGCGTTCCAGTGTGCCCGCGAAGGCCGGACCTCCCTGCCCCACGCCATCGCCATGATCACGGAGGCCCCGGCACGCATGGCCAATCTGCCGGATCGCGGCCGGTTGGAACCCGGGCAGCGCGCCGATGTGGTGCGCGTCCGGGTGCATTGCGATCTTCCCATTGTCCGGCAAGTTTGGCGGGCGGGTGAACGGGTGATTTGAAAAGGTGTGCTACCCGTGCAGCTTTGACAAAATCTCCGCGTTGGCACGAATTACCAGAAGCCGCCTGATCTTCTGCGTGGGCGTCAGCAATCCGTTCTCCACGGTGAACGGCGGCACTACCGCGTGCTTGCGGATCCGTTCGGTGACCGACAGGCGCAGATTGGTCCGGTTCACGGCCAGGGCGGCACCCACATCGTCGTGCCCCTCGGCGGGAACCACCAGCGCCGTCAGGCTGGCCCTGCCATCGCCCGCGACCACTGCCTGCGCGATGGCCGGCTCCGCCATCAGCATACCCTCGACCCGCGCCGGTGAGACGTTCTCCCCGCCCGACAGAACGATCATATCCTTCTTGCGATCCGTGATCAGCAGATTGCCCCGGTCGTCCAGTTCACCGATGTCGCCAGTGTGGAGCCAGCCGTCCTGGATCGCCGCCGCCGTGTCCTGGGGCCGCCCCCAGTACCCGTCCATCACCAAATCACCGCGCACCAGGATTTCGCCATCCCCGGCGATCCGTAAATCGACGCCCTGGAGCGGTGTTCCCACGGTATGGATACGAATGGCGTCTGGCGGCGTGCCGCTGATCACCGGGCCGGCCTCGGTCTGGCCATAGCCCTGCAGCACGGTCAGGCCCAGTGCCAGAAAGAATCGCCCAACCTCCGGCTCCAGGCGCGCCCCGCCGGAGATGGCCGCGACCAGGCGGCCGCCGAAGCGGTCGCGCACCTTCGCCCGCACCAGACGATCGAGCACCGGGTCGAGCAAGCATTCGAGAAGCGATAACCGTTCCCCATCCAGCCGTTTCAGTCCGATGGCGATCGCACGGTGAAACAAATCCTGCTTCCAGAGCTTCTGCCGTGCCACCTGCCCCAGCACGCGGCTTCGGATGACTTCCAGAACGCGCGGTACCGCTGTCAGGATGGTGGGCCGCACGGACAACATGTCTGCCGCCAGATGCTCGACGCCCCGGGCGTAAACGATTTCGGTACCAATACTGGGCAGGAAGAAGCCGCCGACGGTGTGCTCGTAGCTGTGCGACAGCGGCAGATAGGACAAATAGATCTCGTCCTTGAACTTCAACGGCCGGACGAGCTCGAACGCACCCGCGCAGTTCGACAGGATCGACCGGTGCGGCAGCATCACGCCCTTGGGCGCGCCGCCAGTGCCGGAGGTATAGATCAGGCACGCCAGCGCCGTGTTGGGGATCAGTGCCGCGTCCGCCGCGATATCGTCTGGGGGGGCCTGATCCGTGACCAGATCCGCCCAGGCCACTGTCTGGGGCGGGACGGGTGACGTGTCCGCGCCCTCGTCCATCACGATCAGAAGATCGAGCCCGCGTGCCTTCGCGCCCGCGGCCCGCATCCGTTCCGCCAGCGCCGGAGTGGACACGATCACGGCGCGAGCCCCGGAGTCCCGCAGGATATGCGCGTGATCGTCCACCGTGTTGGTGGTGTAAGTAGGCACCGGCACGGCGCGGATCGCCATCAGGGCCGTCTCCGCCACCGGGTATTCCGGCCGGTTTTCCGCGCAAATCACCACCCGGTCGCCAGCCGAGATCCCCGCGGCACGAAGATGCCGCGCGCAGGACGCGGTGATCCGCCCGAATTCGCCCCAGGTCGTGACATGCCAAACGCCGTTCCGGAAAGCCCGCGACATCGGCTTGCGCGGCCATTGCCGCGACAGCGCGAACATCATCGCCGCCAGGTTTGGCCAAACCGGATATGTCTCCACGCCACCTCCCAGATGGGCCCATTGCAACGCGGCCCTTTGAAGCGCGATGCCAACACCTTACATCGTTGTCAAACCTCGCCCTCGAAGGATCCATACGACGATGCCCGATTCCCTCCAGGCCCATGCCACCCCCGAATCACTCCCGACCTGGGACCTGTCGGATCTGTATCCGGCACCGGACAACCAGGCGGTGGAGGACGATTTTCAGCGGGCCGCGCGGGATGCCAAGGCATTCTCCACTGAATACAGCGGCAAATTGGCTGGACTGTCTGGCGCGGCGCTGGCCGGGGCGATCGCCCGGTTCGAGACCATCGAGGAAATCCTGGGCCGCCTCGCCTCCTACGCGCAGTTGCTGTTCGCGGGCGACTCGACCGATCCGGCCATCGGAAAATTCTACCAGACCGTGAACGAGCGGGTGACCGCCATCGGCAGCGACCTGATATTCTTCACGCTGGAGCTGAACCGGCTGGATGACGCGGCCCTGGACCGGAAACTGACGGACAAAGACCTGGCCCGTTACGCGCCGTGGCTGCGCGATCTTCGCGTGTTCCGCCCGCACCAGCTCAGCGACGATCTGGAAAAGCTGCTGCACGAGAAAGAGGTGACCGGCCACGCCGCCTGGAACCGGCTGTTCGACGAGACCGTCGCCGGGATGCGGGTGCCGCTGGGGAACGAGGAACTCACCGTCAGCGCCGCCCTGAACAAGCTGTCCGACCACGACCGCGATGTGCGGGAGGCCGCCGGCAAGGCCATAGGCGCCGCGTTCGGCGACCGCGTAAAACTGTTCTCCCTGATCACCAACACGTTGATCAAGGACAAGGAAATTATCGACACTTGGCGCCACTATCCGCGCCCCGGCAGCTACCGCAACCGGTCCAACATGGTGGAGGACGAGGTCGTGGACGCGCTGGTGGAAGCGGTCCGCACCGCGTCGCCCCGGCTGGCGCATCGCTATTACGCGATGAAGGCCAAGTGGCTGGGACTGGAGAAGCTGCAACACTGGGACCGCAACGCGCCACTGCCGGATGACGACGATCGCTCGATCACCTGGAATGAGGCGCGGGAGCGGGTGCTGACCGCCTATGGCGCGTTCAGCCCCGACCTGGCGGCGGTGGGAAAGCGGTTCTTCGACAGTCCCTGGATCGACGCGGC
>Ga0302322_100003934_pt1 | contig 12823 bp, 11 predicted proteins | sample Fen_T0_2_FD_203757 | JGI IMG/M metagenome (GOLD analysis project Ga0302322, IMG submission 203757) | Peat permafrost microbial communities from Stordalen Mire near Abisko, Sweden - Fen_T0_2 | ecosystem: Environmental > Terrestrial > Soil > Wetlands > Permafrost | place: Sweden: Abisko...
CCGGTTACAACCAATGCACGCGGCCTATGCCGAAATGTGAGTTGCGAGTCCGGCGGGATGTCCCCCGCGTGAGGGTTCACGCACTAGTTACAGGAAACGTATGAAACTCATCTCGAAAGAAAACCCGTTGGAAGCCCTGCGTCTCAAACCCGTTGAAGAACGGACCAAGATGATGCGGTACTACACCGACGGTCTGGACAAGGTGAAGGATTTGAAAGCCGAGGGCAAAGAAACCGTCAAGGTTTTTGGCAAACTCGCCTGTCTCGCGGAGATTGACCTTAACACGGCCATCAAAGCGAACGTGTTCCCGGCGAACAAATCCCTCGCGTCCTATATCGAAGACCTCACCGGTCAGAAACCCGCGAACCACGGCCTCACGCTCAAAAATGCGTTCGGCTCGTTCGTTATCCCCGGTCACATCACGGAAAACGATTACGACATCAACTCCAGCAACTGCTTGGAGCTGGCGGCCCGGATCGTCACCGCTGTGAAAGGAGACCTGACCCATGTGGCCGTTCATCTCGCCATCGCTGAACTGAAAGAACGTGGCGAAAAGGAAGCAGCCAACCTCCGCGAAATTCACGCCGGCCTCAAGCCGAGCGAGAAACTCACGGCCACGGAAGCGTTGGCCATGCTCGCGCAGATCCGCGCGGACGGCCAGCTCGGCGTCCTTTTGGTACAACTCCCGGACGAAATGCTCCTGCTCGCTGAAGGCGACCAGCGGGCGTGTTACCTGTCCATGGCCCACGCCGTCGAAAACGTCAATCGCGTTTTCGGCGCGAAAGCCGATGCGTGGATTGTGGAACAGACCAAGAACGAGGCTCCCGTCACGGAGACTCGCGCTGGCGTTCCCGTCCCGCCGAAAGCCGCCACCCCGGCGGCTCCGAACACAGCGGCACCGGCCGCCCCCGTGGCGCCGGCGGCACCCGTGAAAGCGGCCGCCCCGGTCGCTCCCGTCAAGACACCCGCTCCGGCCGCTCCGGCCGCACCCGTGAAATCTGCCGCACTTGTCGCGGCGTAACCCCAGCAGCCCACCAAGGCGGACGCGAAGCAATTCGCGTCCGCCTTTTTTTGTGTCCGCAACTTTTCCCGAGCGCCCGGCCAACCCCGGACGCTCTGAAAAGGTTGTTGAAAGTTCGCCTGAAGGAAACCTTTACGCTTCGTGCTCCGTCTAGTAACGACGTTTATCCGTACCGAGAAACGGCTTGGAATTTGTGGTCACGCTCCCAAAGCGCGAAACCACCGTGGCGGATGGCTTTGTTTCACCCGCCGCGAAAAATTGACACGGGCACGCTACCATGCCTAACCTCATGGCGTCAGCACCACCTAAGCCCGGTGTCTGTCCTCACTCGCTGAAAAGCGGGCCGGGGATGGATGCCGGGCTTTTGACTTTGCGATCACGCCCCCAAAGCGCGAAATCGCCGTGGCCGGTGGCCTGTTCTACCCGCCGCGAAAAATTACGTCCGGCCAGCCTTTTGCTGGTCCGACAAACCTAAACCACCATCCCCCAAAAGGAGTAACCATGAAAAAGAATTAAACCCCATGGTCAGCCCACCCGCCGCCTGCCGGCCAGGTGGAAACCGAAAACGCCCGGACACTTTATTGTGTCCGGGCTTTTTTTATTTCCAGTAACGGCTCCGCCCGGCATGGGCCAGGGCCAGAACTCCCGCACGCCCGAGAAAGGCACGGGCGATCTACACCATTGGCCAGCATCAGGCTTTCCGCCTCGCTGGCCCGGGCGCGAAACGCCCGAGTCAGCTTTCAAATTTCGCTCCGGGTCACTCCGAGTCGGAGCGCGAAAGAAAAAATCCCAAAAAAGTAAAAATATGAAGTCCGACCTCACCCGCAGCTCCCGCTCCACCGACCGGCTGGAGACCGCCCACGCCACCGGTGACGGCGTCACCCTCCGCAATCGGCGTGGCTCCACGTTCATTTCGTTTCACCGCCTCACCGGGGTGGCTCATCAACTCGCTGGCGAAAACCTCCGCCGGGCGCAGGCCAGCGTCGGCCTCACCACCAGCGTCCTGCCTGCTAACTACATGTTCTGAACACCCGCCCGTGGCGGCGTCGCCACCTTCCCCAGTCCGCTCGTGCTTAACGCCCGCTGCTTTACCGCAGCGGGCGTTTTTGCGTTATTATTAAAAGTGACGACGTCACCGTTGGCGCCGTGGAAACGTAAACAATCAACACCCCTCATTATGGAAGAAATCGAATTCATTCTCACCAAAACCAAAGACTGTAAACACTCCGTCGTGTTTGGCACCGATAACCCGGACGCACCCGTCAGCAGCGTCTACGTCAGCCGCAAGGTCCCCGGCATTGCGGACGCCCCGAGCATCACGCTCAAGCTCATCGTTAATCCGAAGTAAGCCGCCGACTGCACACGTCTGCACCCACCGCCCCGACCGCCTCACCGCGGCCGGGGCTTTTTGCGTTGGTATCCCGGCCGCGAAAGGTCCGGTTGACAACCTGATTGCAAATAATGTAACGTCCGCAATAGGCAACTTAATAAAACCGACTCCCGGCCATTATTTCTGTGATGCGTGCAATGATGTGGCCTTTGGCCCCGTCTGCCGCATGTGCAACGCCACCGCCCGTTGGCTGGCGGCCACTGTCGGCAATGATGTGCGCTATATAGGCCGTATTGAATTCGGCTTTCGTCAGAGCATCATACATTAGGGGCTTATTGCACCCGGAATACTGACAACGTCCTGCAGCCTTGCCCCAGAGGCGTAATTAAACGGTGTCTGGAATGTTGGTTACTGACATGGTCGTTTTTTTCTTGGTTGCTGTGTTTTAGGCGGTTGGTTTCTTCGCGTTTTTCGCGTTGAAGTCCAAAAAGTCACCCTCGAATCGGAATGGTTTCTGTTCCTTTACGAGGTCCAAGTTGATGCCCTGTTGCGCGGCCAGTTGCTGGACTCGGGGGGCGATGTGTTCCGCAATTGCAGGAATATTGGTTGTTTGGAGCTTTTGTGCGGCGTGGAATGCGCGCTTGAATTCATTGAAAGCTGCTTTGTTCCCGAGGGCCGCGTCTTCACTGGCCAGGTAAAGGCTAGCCAGCGCTCTCAGAATTGGATCGTTTGTTAAGCTAATGGCTTTCTCATACATCAGTCGCCCTTCCGTGGCGTTTCCGCGGCGGAAAAAGATTAAGCCAGTCGTCGCCATCAAGCAGACCTTTGATGGCGTGTCCACTGAATCCAGGTCGAGTCCCAACAAGGTTTTTGCGGCGCTTTCCGGTTTGTTCTGGAGCACTTGCGCAAAAGCCTTGTTGTTCAGAAGCACTGGGTTTTTGGGGTTTACCAAAAGTCCGTTATCCGCGATTTTCTCGCCCAAGTCCGCTTGGTCCAAGAGTGATGACGCAATGCTCGAAGCGATCCCGAAGGGCCTTGCGGAGAATCCTTCTTCTTTGGCCCATTTGTCAGCTGCTTCGATTAATTCCTTCCAGGCTCCCCGATTGTAGAAGTCGAGCGTTATTGCCTCGCTGGCGTTGGCGCGCGAGAGCAGTTCAGGGTTGAGGGCAGACAGGCCGGCTATTTTTGTTGCCCACACTGCCTGGGCCAGTGCGTTTTGAGTCGGTTTGTGAAGTGATTGGGCGAACAGTTTGTTGGAGTGTCTGTGTTTGCCGGACCTCATCTCGAGGGTTGCGAGCGCGCTCGCCAGTTCGCTGGTGTGGAAAGGGTTGATGTCCCGTTTTTCGAGAAATTGAAGTCCAGTTTTTGCAAACCTTGGGGATGTTTGCGCGGCCGCAGAGGCCGCTGTTTCGGCGGCAAGCAACCACGGGTCCTCGCTGGTTTTCGGATTTCTTCTGAGCAGGCTTAAAGCTTCGTCGTAGGCTTTAATATGATGCAGGAACCGAGCAGTGGAACGCACAACGAATCGTTCATTTGGTTCAAGCGCTAACGCAACTCTGATTGCTGCTCGCGCCTGGGTGACCTGGCCGAGGATCGTGTAGAGTCGGGCGAGGTCTGTCCATACAAAGGCATTTCTTGGTTGGTTGATCCTTCTGGCTTTTTGCTGTTTAAGCGCATTGACGATTTGAATTCTGGATTGTGGCAGGTTCTCCCCGGAAACGGTCTCGTGAATACCCAGTACCGATTTCGCCAATTTGACTCCGATCTCGTGGACTTGGCCCGAAGAAGCGAGAAGGAACTCGGCAGCTTCGGCTACGACGGGCGTTTTGACGTCAAAGACTACGGCGGCGCTGATTAGGTCCAAGGCGAAAGGCAATGCTTTGTTCGCTTTCCAATCAGCTTCTTTTTCCTGGATAAATGGGCTGGGATCGATGGCTTTGACTTTACGCGTTGAGGGGCTGCCCAATTCTCCGTTGTTCAACGCCTCTTTAAAAGTTCTCCACTGGGGAACAACTTGGCGGTCGGCATTTTCATTGGCGGCAGCCATTTTTAGTAATCAAGGATGTTGTGTTCAGCCTTCTCCGCTAACAAATCAAACGCTGATATGATTCGTTGGAGATTAAACTGGTTGCCATGCACTTGACTGATGTCTTTGGGGTGGCCGCGCAGTGATGGGTCGGGATGGCAAAGCCAGCGGAGAATCTCAATGATTTTCTCTTGGAGCGACTTTGGAAGGGTTGCTTGAATTTCTTCGAGAGTTTCGTCGAAAGCATTGTTGAGGTAAGGCAGAACAGATCGATAGTCGTGCGGCCAATTTAGAGGACGATGCTGGGCGGCGATCTTACCTTTGAATATTGCGTTGAAAGAACTTCCGTGGCTCAGGAAGAACATCACCAGATTGCCCAGCAAGTAGTGGTCGCTTCCGAGTCTCCTTGTCTTCCAATCGCTAGAGCGATGCTCGTACCAAAGTTCTGGTGCTGCGTATTGTGGATCACCTGGGATAATCAAGTGGCCGCGTGGGCTCTGTGAAGGTTTATCGGCGGTATCGGCACATCCCAAGTCACCGATTTTTGCGCCGAAGGCCTCGTAGAATAAAATATTTGATGGTTTTAGGTCTTGATGTGCTATACCGCCTCCATGAAGTTGATTCAGTCCGACGGCGACCTGATGAAGTGTGCGCAAAGTCCATGCGAGGTCGAATTTTTTGAGAGCAGCTAATTGCTTTCTGGCATCCCCTCCTTTTGCTAGCTCGAAGATGATATACGCCACCGGTATTAGAGAGTTTTTGGGGGTATATTGCCCTGCGTCGATCAAGGTCGCGATACGCGACAATTTTTTGTCACGGCACAGTTCCAGGGTTTCTTTCTCGAAGTTGAAGGCCCTTGTATGTTGTTCCATGGCCTTGGCGATGTCCTTTTCGACGAGTATTTGACGGAAATTGAGTGCTTTAAGGAATGCTGTTTGTCTGTTCTTCCCATTTTGTCTTTCTACAAAATACGGGACAGAGAAGCAGCCGCCTGTGCTGGACTTGGCGGTTTTTGCAGTGACTTTCCATCCATTGGGAAGCTCAATACCTTCGAGCCATTCGGCTGCGCAAAGCATTTGTTGGGTTTGGGCCGGTTGCATGATTGCGAGTATTTGATCCTGTTGAACTTTTTACCAGACTATCCTGCCAGCGCTTTTTGTTTGATCGCCTCGAAGTTTTCTTCTGTCGGCATTATGAATAGGCAACGCCCGCCGCTACGGGACTCCCAGACGGCCCCGACGGCGCGCTTGTCCTCCGACTCGGCCCAGAGGTGCTGGCCTTTATATTCCACGGCAAGGCAACGCCCGTCTTGTAGCAGGGCGATGAAGTCGGGATAGAACCAGTCTGTCGCGGTTTGTAGCCGGAATGAACTTGTCTTGCGGGAAAGGTTACGCACCCAGAATTTTACCTCGGCTAGCCCGTCAATGAACTGGGCGCATTTGAATTCTTCCGTGGTCTTGCCAGCGGCGGTTTTCTCCGCCAATTCGCCGGGTTTTGCCCCGAAGTAATGCTTTTTGAACTGGAAGCCGCCCTCGTAAAGCCAGCTTGGTTCATAGGTCATCGTCTTGAAATTGACGACGCGTTCGTCGCTGACGGTCAGCGCGGAGTGATCCAGCAGAAATTCCTTGAAGGCGGTTTTGCGTTCGCCGTCGCGGTGTTGTTGGATGCGTTGTTCGACTTCGTCGCGGAGCCTGAAGCGGTCGAGCGCCAGCAGGCTTACGTCGACGATGCCATATTTTGCCATCAGTCCTCGTGCGACTTTCCGAAGAAATTCGGCGCTTTCGCCGGTTGGAATGTCTTGGTGGTCAATTTGCCGGTCAAGCCAGCCGATGAGACTTTCCAGCGTCCAGTCGTTGATGCCACCCAGCGCGAATGCCTGCTGGTGCAAGGTGGTGATGAAGTCGCCGCCAGCGGTTTCTTGCATGACGCTGGTTTGAACCTCGCCTTTTGCGCCAACGTCCAGCATTCCCGATTTGCCGGTGGGACGTTGTAACGGGTTGTAACCGATTGCGAGCGCTGCGTCTTTGGCGCTGAGTTTCCAAGGGTGTTCAAGCAGGAACGTGCTTTCAAATTCCAGCAACATTCCGTTTTCGCGCACGCACAGTAGCGGCACGATGAAATCCATTTGTTTTTCGTATGGTGACGGTTCACGGGTTTTACCACTGCCCCCGAATGCTTTTTCTGCCTCGCGCACCAGTGCGACGGCTTCCTCGATCCTCGCCTTTGCTTCCGGTGTTTTTACGCAACTCGTCAATTTTTCGGTTTCTTCTTTGTCGAGCGGCACCAGCACGGTGATTTCGCCCTTGGCGGTGTCCACTCGGGCTTTGCCGGCGAGTGCGGTGGTTTGCACTTGGGCAATTGTCGCGTCAATGTCGCCGGTCGACACTTGAACGGTTCGCGGTTGCACGCCAAGTGGCAGTGTGCCTTGTGGGATTGGAATGATGATGCGCTCGGCCTCGGCGGCGGTGAATCCGTTGCTTTCCAGCGCCTCGCGAAGTTCGGCGAGAACTTCCGTGAGCGAGTCCGATACTGAAAAGGCGTAGGCGCAATTAAGATCGGGGTGTTGTTTGGCTTTCGCGTTGGGCAGGCGGAGAATGCGCCCGGCGATTTGTTCAATGGCCGTTGCTGAACGGGTTTCTTTCAGACTGCACAGGACGTAGGCGAATGGACAGTCCCAGCCTTCGCGCAGTTTTTGGACGGTGATGATGATCCGCACTGCCGGTTCTTTGGATGATTTGATTTCATCCACGCTGGGCAGTTCGTCCAGTGTGCCGACGCTGATTTTTATTTGCTCCTTGGTGATGCCTGTGCCGCCGAATTCCTGCACCAGCCGTTCGCGTAACGGTTCGCAATCGCTGACACGCTCGGCCTGTAATAGAAGGATTGGCCGAATGTATTCGCACGTCGTTTGTGCTTCGGCGATGGCAATTTTTTCAAGGTCGGCGCGTAGCGTGATGGCTTCGGATAGAAGTTGGTCGCGTTGACTGGGGTGGCGCGTGATGACGCGGAGTGGCAGTTTTACCATGTCGGCCGCCTTTAACTCGGCGGCGCTGACGTGGTGTAGGACGTTTGATGGGTTTTTTGTGCGTGCCGGTGTGGCCGTGAATTCCACGATGCACGACGGCAGGACATTTCCTAGCGTGGAGAAGCTTAAATCGGTGCGGGCGTTGTGCGCCTCGTCCACGATCACGACGGGACGTCGCAGCCGAAGCATGTTTACCAGCGATGGTTTTGGTTTTCCATCGGCACCAGGTAGCAGGTCGGCCAATCGGTCAGCGGGCACGTTTAGCAGGTGTTCGGCGAATGATCCGTTTTGGTCGTAAACTTTTCGCCCGGTTGTGTCTTCCACGCGGAATGCCTGGATTGTAGCCACAATGACGACGGTTTGCCCTTCTACGGTGGCGCGTGAGAGCCGCAAGGCTTCTTCAATCGTCACCACTTCGACCGAGCCGCACGCCAGTTCCAATGCGCGGCGGTAGGGGTGGCGTGGATCACGTAATGCGTCGGCGGTCTGGTCAAGAATGGTGTTGCTCGGCACTAGCCAGAGGACGACGGCGAGGTCTGCTCGTAATAATTCGGTGATGGCCAGCCCCGCCGTGTAGCAAGCCAGCAAGGTTTTTCCGCCGCCTGTTGGCACGCGTAGGCAGACATACGGCATTCCCGGCGTTAAGCCGATTGCTGGCACGGGTATGTAAGGCACGGCGGGCATGTTGTTGTTTGCCAGCACCGCCCGGAATGCGTCCTCGGGCCTGCCATCCCGCGAGGTTTGCCGGAAGAAATTCCGTATCGAGTCCAGCACCCGTGATTGATATGGCTTTAGGGTAATCATGAAATTTTTATTTCGTAGGGTGTTTGGCGGATGGTGATGCGCTCGGTGTCGAGTCGGTCACGGCCTAGCAGGCATCCCGCGCAATAGATCACCTTCTGCCCGTCGAACGCGGGCAGTTGCGCCAGCACGGCGCGTGTCAGGACATTGCCACCGTTGGCACTTTTGTCGCCAAGAATGCCATTGTAAAGCAGGTAAATTCCGACGCCCCTGCATGTGCCGATTAGCGGTGTGTTGGGCACGCGCTCGCGTGGTAATGGTTCGCCGGTTTCGCTGAAATAGACGTGGCGGGCAAGGTCGGCGAAGCGCACGGTGTCGCGGATTTTGCCAGTTTCATCAAATAATGGCTCGCCGAGTTCGCAGAAGCGGAAGCCGCCGCCCAGTCCTTCGATCGGCTCACCTTTAGCATTTGAATGGCCTTGGGCAACGCGCTTGACTCGTTCGGCAGTGATCTCCCGTGCGATTTTAGATTCAATTTCTACGAGGATGAAGCGGCGATTGCCGCCGTCTGCCTTATTCACATTCAAAACCGCGTGGCCTGTTGTGCCGCTACCGGCGAATGAATCCAGAATCAAGTCGCCGGGATTGCTGGCAAGTCGTGTGATTCGTTCGATGAGTTGTGTTGGTTTTGGTGTTGTGAAAACATCAACCGCTTGTGGTAAAACGTCGAGTAGTTGTCTCTTTGCATCTTGTGTGTGCCCCGCTTCTGAATAGGGCCAAATTGTCATTGGCACGACGCCTTGTTTGACTTCTGTAAGAAATATTTTCGGAGCAGGAACATTGTTGCCATCTTTCCCCCACCAAATTCTTCCGTCACGATCCATTTCGTCAAACTTCTGTCTTGAAACGCGCCAGTAAGAACCTTTCGGTGGGCCAGCGATAACACGACCCGATGGGCAAGTGATGCTGTATGTTCCCAAGCTGTATGGATTTCTTGCCGCTAAATTATTTGGACGCCAAAGCCCGCGTGGATCGTTGTCAGGGTTTTTGTATGCCTTGTCTTGTTTTTCTGAACGCGGGAGCAAATTGCGGTGCCAATGTTCGATTGATTTGGCATATACGGCAACATAGTCGTGATTTTCCGAAAGATATTTTGCCGACGCTTTGGGGGCATAATTTTTTTCCCAAATAATCATCGTGGCAAAATTTTGCTGGCCAAAAATTTCATCCATCGCAAATCTCAACGATGAGATTTCATTGTCATCAAGACTGATGAAGATTGCGCCGTCTTCGCGTAGGAATTGTCGGAGCAACGCCAGCCGTGGATACATCATGCAGAGCCATTTGTCACCGCGCGAGAGGTCTTCGGCTTCCTTGCCTACGGCTTTGCCCAGCCAATCACGGATGAGCGGGCTGTTGACGTTGTCGTTGTAAATCCAGCCTTCATTGCCGGTGTTGTAAGGCGGGTCAATGTAGATGCACTTGACCTGCCCGGCGTAGTAGGGCAGCAGAGCTTTCAGCGCGACAAGGTTGTCGCCCTGAACGATCAGATTGCCGCTTCCGGGGTCACCCGTGGACAAATCAGGCACGTCTTTTAGTAGATGAAACGGAACGTGGTGGTGATGGTTCACCACGGCATCTTTTCCAATCCAGTTGAGTGTCGGCATTTTTTAATTTTTTAACCAGTCCAACATTGCCTCAACGAACGGATGTTGTTTCCGCATGTCGTCGGCACTCATGGATTTTAATTGTTGCTCCATTGTTTGAATAGCTTGTTCGCCTTTGTTCCTGACGCCCGGCACAGTTTAAACCCGATGGAGTGCATGAATTCAGAAATTCTAGTTTTTCACTGAACGAGCGCAACTGAAATTTTTTCGTCGTCACCCGGCGCCACGCCGGCATTTGGCTCAGCGCCACCGCCAAACACTGCGGCGATCGCGTGGAACTGGAAGCCGCCGACGGCTGGCTCTTTGCCCCCCCCCAATCTTGACGCTCGAAACCCAGCGCCGACGCCGGCGCCACCCTAAACTCAACCCTCGCTCAATAATTATGGCCAAAATCCTCAACACCGATGACCTCCTGGAGGCGGCGTCCGCCGACCTCCCCAACTTCGATGCCCATTGCGACGCCATCGTCGCCGCCGTCGCCGCGTTGGCCGCCGACCTCGCCAAGCACTACGACATCGAAGTCGGCGAAACCACCTGGGAAGGCAAGGACTTCGCTGGCTTGTGCGCCGCATTCTACCCGGCCAACCCCGGTCAGGAATGCCCCGAGATGATTGAGGAAGGTGACGAGGGCGGCGATTGGGAGCCGCGCTTTCAACTCACTGTTGCAAAATAAACACTTTACACAAAGTGCAATATAAATAAGTCTGGTGCCCGTCAGGACTCCCCGACGGGCACCAGTCGCCCGAAATCAGCATCCGCCCAATCGCGACGTTCAATCGCAAGGAACGGCTCCAAGGCTCACCGCAAGGTCTCAGCTCTTGGTTGAACTGCCCGACCGATCCGGCGGGTGTTGATTTCGCTCGACGGTTACACAATATACATCATCCGAATTATGATAGACATTAACGACGATCCGCCCTGGCGTGACGTGCTTACCGCCCGCCCCGACGGTACCCATTGGTTCCTCACCCTCACTTGCGGCCACACCGTGGACGCCATTCACCGCGATACCGCCGTGCGCTGCCTCGCTTGCTGCGACCCCCATGATTTTTTAGTCAACCACAACCCATTGAATCCATGAAAGAACAATACACGCAGTCCCCACCGCCGCCGCCCTCCAAGGTGGCACAACTGAAACACAAATCCATCCTTCCCGCCGAAGGCAACCGCGCCGACGGCTCCGGGCTGGACGATAAATCCCTCAAGGAACTGGCCGCCAGCATCACTGAGCACGGCATCATCCAGCCCCTCACCGTCCGCACCCACCCCAGCAAACCCGACAAGTTTGAACTGATTTGCGGTGAACGCCGTTGGCGGGCAGCCGGCCTTGCCAAGCTGGAGGAAGTCCCCTGCATCATCCGTGAATGCAGCGATGTCCACGCCGTCGAGCTGCGCGCCATCGAGAATCTGCAACGTGAAGGCATCAGCGAGCTGGAAGAAGCCAAGAACTACGCCGCCCTGTTGGAAATCTTGGACCCGGCCACCAAAGCCCCGGTTCATACCGTTGAGACCATCGCCGTTCGCATCGGCAAGAGCGCGGCGTTCGTGTACGCCCGGCTCAAACTGCTCAAGATGCCTGAGATTGCCCAGATTGCCCTCATGCACGGCAAACTCACCCCCAGCGTGGCCCTCATGATCTGCCGCATCCCCGATCCCGTGCTGGCCCGGAAAGCCGCCTTGGAAGTCCTCACCGGTTATGGCAACAACACCAACGAGGAAGCGGCGCTGGACATGGAACAAGACGCCATGAGCGTTCGCGCCGCCAAGGCCCACATCCAAAGCAAATACATGGTTCGACTCAAAGGCGCGCCGTTCGATCAGGAAGACGCCAATCTGCTCCCTACCCACAGCGTCATCACTGACGGCACCCAGACCATCGAGGTGGATCTCCTCGCCCGCAAACCCACTACCCCCGGCGCGTGCTACGCGGCCGATGGTCATGAAGGGTGGCACGTCTGGGACGGCACCGTGCCGACGGGCACCGGCACCAGCCGCCAACTGCTTGGCCCCATCTCCAAAAAAGTCGCCGAGCTGTTCGTGGCCATGGCCAAGAACCTGACGATCTTCACCGTCACCTCCACCAGCGCCGGGCCGTGCAGCACCTGCCCCCACCGCACCGGTAACATGAAATCCATCTTCCCCGATGCCGAGAGTGCAGACGTTTGCACCAACCCCACCTGCTTCAAGGCCAAGAAAACGGCGCACGAAAAAGCCGAGACCCTCCGGTTCAAGGACAAAGGCCAGAAGCTGCTCACCCCCACCAAAGCCAACCAGATCCTCGAATACGGCGGCGGCGAGGTCAGCCCCCGGAGCGGTTACATTGACCTCCGGGCGCGGGTGCCCGGCACCAAAAAGACCTGGGAGGACGCTATCGGCGAGCATCTGCCCAAGGACTTCACCCCCGAGGTGGCCCGCGGTAAGAAAAACTTCCTCGTGGCCCCCGCCGAGGTTGTGGCCCAAGCCGCCAAGGATGCCGGCCTCAAGGTGGATGTGAAGGTCACCGAGAAACAGGTTGATTATGCCGCTCAACAAGCCGAGCGCGATGCGAACAAGGTCAAGGCCCTGAAGCTCGCCGAGGTCGCCGGCACCGAAGTGCTGGTAGCCGTCAAGAAAGACAAGTCCACCAAGCCCTTCCTCCAATTACTGGCCGGCCGGGTGATGGTAGAATCCTACGCCGGGCATCACGAAATCAAGGGCGGCGAGGCCGGCCTTACCAAACACCTCAAAGGGTTGGGCGAGGATGAACTGCGCTGCGCCATCGTGGAATGCCTGTTCTTCAACCGCCCCGTCAGTTACCAGGGCGAACTGGAACCGGAGTTTGTCGAAGTCTGCGAACACTACGGCGTGGATCTCAAAGCGTTGGCCAAGGAACAGAAGGCTGCCGCCAAAGACGTAAAACTGGAAATCCCCAAAGCGAAAAAGTGAAGTGACCGCTGAACAACTGCCCCCGACCACCCGGGCCGGGGGCAGCTTTCAACCGTTAATTCCAAAACACATTTACCCCCGCGAGGAT
>Ga0302322_100003935_pt1 | contig 12823 bp, 12 predicted proteins | sample Fen_T0_2_FD_203757 | JGI IMG/M metagenome (GOLD analysis project Ga0302322, IMG submission 203757) | Peat permafrost microbial communities from Stordalen Mire near Abisko, Sweden - Fen_T0_2 | ecosystem: Environmental > Terrestrial > Soil > Wetlands > Permafrost | place: Sweden: Abisko...
ATAGCCTGCAAAAAGTGAAACATTTTATGTCTCACAATCGTTTAACAACACAGAAGCTAGTTAAATAGGTTAAATAGGTTTTTTTTCATGGATTTAGGTTTAGGGTAGTAAAGAAGTAAATCAGGACTGCGGTCCTGATTTATTTTTATACCAGGTCCTTAAAAATGCTATTTATCTCCTCCTCAGTCGACCTCAGTTTTTTCTGACATTCCTTTATCAGTTCAGATGCTCGCTTAACTTCCACAGAGAGCTTATCAATATCCAGTTCGCCGCTTTCAATCTTATGCAGAATTTCTTCTATCTCAACTACTGCATTATTAAATGAAAATTCTTTCTTAGCCATATTTTTAAATTTAAAATTTTGTATTTCCCTTCTGACACTGTTAGTTTTCCGTCTCCTCGTCCCATCGTCTCTTCGTCTCTTCGTCTCTTCGTCTCTTTTTCTCTTCGTCCCTCAGTCACCATCAGTTACCTTTTCTCCCTTCTGCAATTTTCCCTTTCTATCCACTATCTTGCTTCTCAAAGTCCCTTCATGTAGCTTGGTGTCAATTAGATCGCCATTTTTTATCTGATTACCGTTTTTAAGTATGTAACCATTAATTGATGTAATTGAATAGCCCCGTTGAAGTACATTTTCCGGATTAAGAATCTGTAATGTACTCCCAAGGCTTTTTAACCTTACATTGTTCACTCTAAGACGATTGATAGTAAGTGTAACAAGTATCTCACCATTCCTCTTAATGACTATATCCTTTTGCGAAATAAAAGTTTTTGCTGAAGAAGTAAGAAGTGATTGTTGATTTACCGGAATCAGACTTGCTTTAAAGATTAATTCCTTGCCAATATTAATGATTTCAATAATTTCTGATGAGAGTTTATCCCTTACCTTCGACATCATTACCCTTGCAAGAGGTAATAATTTTATTCCCCAAGTTTCAATCCTGTTTCTGTTTTTTTCAATAATTATCCGCGAAGCTTCAATTATTTCAGTACTTATCCCGACGATATGATTTTCCGCTCCTGCAACAGAATCAACAAGAAAATCAGCCACAGCAGTTGGTGTTTTTAGCGACCTGTTTGCAACCATGTCGGTTACTGTCACATCCTTATCATGTCCGATACCGGTAAAAACAGGCAATGGAAACTGTGTTACATGGTAGGCGATATTATAACTATCGAACCAGCTTAGATCTGATTGGGAACCACCTCCTCTTATGATTACAACCAGATCAAATAAATTTGAGTAACTGGCAATCTTATCAAGCGCTCTTATAATACTTTGTTCAGTTTCCGTACCCTGCAGCACAGTTTCAAATAAGGCTGTATAAAATACGTATCCAAAACTATTGTTCTTAAGCTGGTTGATGAAATCTGTATATCCGGCAGCACTTTTCGATGAAATAACTGCAATCTTTTGAGGGAAAACCGGGAATGAGAGTTCTTTATTCATTGAAAAAACGCCTTCCTGCTCAAGCTTTTTTATAACAAACTGCCGCTTCATAGCCATTTCTCCGATAGTAAAAGCAGGATCAATATCTGAAATTATGAGACTTAACCCATACAATTCGTGATATTCCACCTTTGTTTTTACAAGTATTTTAAGTCCCTCTCTCAGGTACTCTCCTGTAGCATTTTCAAAAAATGCTTTGATGAATCGGTATCTGTTACTCCAGATTATTGCTTTTACACGTGCCCTGACATTTTGTTCATCAGATTGTTTCTCAATTAGTTCAAGGTAACAATGCCCTGCATAGTTTTCCTTAAGTTCCGAGATTTCTGCTATTACCCAATATACGTCCGGTAATGCCATATACAAAGAATCTCTTATGATCAGCTGTAATTCAGTTAATGAAATTTTTTCAGTCATGATCAGTTTTTTAGTTTGATTATTTTCCGAACACTTACTCCGGTTTCGTTTACAATTCTTAAAAAATAGACACCCGGTTCCCTGTGCTCTAATTCTGTGATAATCAGAGTCCTTCCGGCATAATCAGTAAGGTCTTTACTGAATAACAATTTCCCTGTGATAGAAAAAATCTCAAAACTAACTTTTTCAGGTGGATAGGAAAAGATTATTTCAAACTCTCCGGTAGTTGGGTTTGGGAAAGTTATTATTCCATTTCCAGGAATTTTTATATACTTTGTCTGAAGTTCATTTAGAGCAGTAACGATATCCGGAATACCATAACCATAAAGTGAGTCGGGGATATTATACCTGTCAGAACACGAATGCAGTACTTTAATGATGTCATTACTTATTGCCTGAGGGACTGCTTGCATCAGACAAGCTGCGATACCGCTTAATACCGGACACGAAAATGAAGTCCCGCTTGACCTGCCAATGGAATTATCGGATGTCTGGACCGGCACATTAACCCCCATTGAAACATTATCAGGTTTAATTCTGCCATCGGCTGACAGGCCAGCTGATGAGAAATCTGAGATTATATTATTACCATCGACAGCTCCTACAGCAACTACACTGTCTCCATCTGCCGGGAAAATAATTCGTTTCCAATCCAGATTCCTTTCATTCCCAGCACTGTTGACCACAAGAATACCTTTTGACGCAGCAATATCAGCAACTCTGGTCACAAAGGCAGTATTCCCGTCGAGATCTGAATATTTGTAATTGAGAGACGGATCATCAAAATTAAAGTAGCCAAGTGACGATGAAATTATATCAGCACCCGTGCTATCAGCAAATTCAGCACCGGCGGCCCAAAAATCTTCTTCACATGGGAACTCTGACTCAACATCTTCTGTTTTAAGCAGAATGTAATCTGCTCCGGGAGCTGTTCCTTCAATTTTCCCTGGAATTTTACCAGCCAGAACAGAAAGAACTGCAGTACCATGTACACTAGCATTATAAACTGATCCATTCTTTTTTACAAAATCGTAAGTTCTTTTAATTCCATTCCGGGCCCGCAGATCATTTAATGAAGAGATCAGATCAGTATTTAGAAAGCCACCATCAAGTATCGCTATCAGAATATTTTTCCCATCATATCCTGAATTGTGCATTGGATAACCATTAATCATAGTAATAGGGCGGTCGTATGGGGGTAAATCAGTCTGTATTATCTGAAAATCGAGTTTGTCATTAAATTTATTCTTTTTTCCAGGAGTTTTAACAATTTTAACATCAATTACGAATGGTAAATCAAGAAGTTTTTTTATATCGTATGTGTACTGTGATTTAAAAAGGGCCGTGTTCATCCATTTTGAAGAAGTATGAAGCTTAAGCCCCAAAAGTGATATTTCATCCAGGTAAATTTTGCTCACAGGCAGATCCGTGAAATCAGGCACCGGAATTCCGGCTTTTTGTCTGCGGTCTATTGCTCTGGTAGCAAGAAGATCGGCTGCTGAAAATTTGCCGGCAACATTTTCTCCTTTATCACGAAAATAAATTCTGTAAAAATATGAAAAGGTCGGATTTTGCCCGTACATACAATAGGATGTGAATAATAAAAACATAGCAATTACTATGTTAGCCCTGGTTTTGATCAAATGATTGAAAGTTTTCATTACCTGATGACTCCGGTTTTATCAGGGTCAGTAATTTTTCCCCTGTTCATTTCAAGAGAGTCTAAAAAGTTCGATTCATCATTCTCCATCTGACGATCCTTTGTAACTCCGGCCATGTACTCTATTTTGTACTTAACAGTGCCATTGTTGTTAAATATAACCCACTGGCCATCCCTTGAATCATTTTTATATTGCCCGGAATATTCTATACTGCCATTTTCGAATCTAACTTCAAATCTGCCATTTAGTTTTCCATCAAGATAATTTGATTTAATGCAGACAGCACCGGATGGATAGTATCTGATCCATTCTCCCTGTTTTATATCCTTTAAATAGGTGATTCTTTCTGCAATGGTACTATCGGGAAAGAATTTAAGAGATAATCCGTTTTTAAGATTTTTTTCATAGTATTCCTCAGAAACAAGAAAACCATTGGTAAAATCTGAGAAGAATTGCCATTTGCCCTCTTTCATCTGGTTTATATAGGTTCCTTTTGAGGAAACATTTCCATTTGGGTGGTAAATAGTTGCTATCGCCTTTATGCCATCGTCACTATATACCAGAACAGATTTTAGAGATTGGTCATCGTAATATCTTTTAAACTCCCCTACAGGGTGATCATCTTTAAAAAAGCCATCGTAAAGTATTGTTTCATTTGGATATTTTTTAATCCAGTGGCCCTGTTTTCTTCCCTGTTGATCCGTAATATTCATTTTGGTTTCAGTCTGGCAGTTGGCTATGACTGAAATAGCTAAAAGAGAGGCTATTATAAATAATTTAAGTTTCATATTAAGAAAACGCAAAACTTAAGATAAAAGTACAAAAAATTGCAAGTGATTTCTATAAGCAAAATATTTGTCTTTTAAAAGTCCATCTGTCTGTTTTAACTTTGTAATTCTTTGATTTTTACTTTGTGATCCTTTATGGTTACATAAATTAGTTTTTACCACAAAGGGGACCAAGCGTTTAGAAATAGCCTTGCAGGCTATTTTAGCGCAGGTGTCAGGCTGCCGCGATGGTGCTATCACGAAGGTTCACAAAGGGTTTTTTGAAGATGGATAACTTAAGAAAGAAAACAAAAAAAGAGGTTGGAATATTTTCCAACCTCTTATAATAAAGTCAATTAATATTTATTTTACCTCTTCAAAATCAACATCAGTTACCTCTTCGTTCCCCGATTTTGTATTATTGCCAGAGGGTTGTTCGGCACCTGGTTGAGCTGTTGTCTGTTCTGTATTCTGTGCAGTTTTGTACATCTCTTCCGAAGCTACCTGCCATACCGAATTCAATTCAGCAAGGGCTTTATCAATGGCATCCACATCCTGCAATTTGTGAGCTTCCTTCAGCTTTGCAAGTGCGCTTTCAATTGCAGGTTTCTTGTCAGCTGGCAGTTTATCACCAAATTCCTTCAGTTGCTTTTCAGTAGTGAATATCATACTGTCAGCGGTGTTTATCTTATCGACTTTTTCTTTTGCCTTATTGTCTGCTTCAGCATTGGCTTTGGCTTCGTCTCTCATCCTTCTGATCTCCTCATCATTTAATCCGGATGAAGCTTCTATTCTGATTCTCTGCTCTTTACCTGTACCTCTGTCCTTGGCAGCAACGTGTAAAATCCCGTTTGCATCAATATCAAAGCTTACCTCGATCTGAGGAACACCTCTGGGGGCAGGTGGCAGACCGTCGAGATGGAAACGACCGATAGTTTTATTACCTGCAGCCATAGGTCTTTCACCCTGAAGGACATGTATCTCAACAGATGGCTGGCTATCAGCTGCAGTTGTAAACACCTCTGTTTTCTTGGTAGGAATAGTGGTGTTTGATTCAATCAGTTTGGTCATTACACCTCCCATTGTTTCTATTCCAAGAGATAATGGTGTAACATCAAGCAGAAGAACATCTTTTACCTCCCCGGTAAGTACTCCTCCTTGTATTGCAGCTCCAACGGCTACAACTTCATCGGGATTTACACCTTTAGATGGGACCTTGCCAAAGAATTTTTCAACAAGCTGTTGAATTGCGGGTATACGGGTAGAACCTCCGACAAGAAGTACTTCATCTATTTCTGATACAGAAAGGCCTGAATCTTTAAGTGCAATCTTGCAAGGTTCAATGCAAGCCTGGATGAGTTTATCGCAAATCTTTTCAAAATTTGCCCTGGTGAGTGTCTTTACAAGATGCTTTGGAATTCCATTAACAGGCATAATGTAAGGAAGATTAATCTCAGTTGTTGTTGAACTTGAAAGTTCAATTTTTGCTTTTTCGGCCGCTTCTTTTAAACGTTGTAATGCCATTGGATCCTTTCTCAGATCAACGCCTTCTTCTTTTAAAAACTCTTCTGCCATCCAGTCGATTATCAGATGATCAAAATCATCACCTCCAAGATGGGTATCTCCATTTGTTGATTTAACTTCGAATACGCCATCTCCGAGTTCAAGAATTGATATATCAAAAGTTCCGCCTCCGAGATCAAATACAGCTATTTTAAGATCCTGTGATTTCTTGTCCAACCCATAAGCAAGGGAAGCGGCTGTTGGCTCATTTATTATCCTTTTTACATTCAATCCGGCTATCTCGCCTGCTTCTTTTGTTGCCTGGCGCTGTGAATCGCTGAAATATGCAGGAACAGTGATAACCGCGTCGGTTACTTCCTGTCCGAGATAATCTTCCGCTGTCTTCTTCATCTTTTGAAGAATCATTGCAGAAATCTCCTGAGGCGAATACTGACGGTCGTCAATTTTCACCCTGGGCGTATTATTCTCGCCCTTAACAACAGTATATGATACCCTTTTAATTTCTTTTGTAACTTTATCGTAGGTTTCACCCATAAACCTCTTGATTGAGAATACAGTCTTCTTTGCATTGGTTATAGCCTGTCGCTTAGCCGGATCGCCGACTTTACGTTCTCCGTTTTCAACGAATGCAACGATTGAAGGAGTGGTTCTTTTCCCCTCACTATTGGGGATTACAACAGGTTCATTACCTTCCATCACTGCTACGCAGGAATTTGTAGTTCCAAGATCAATTCCAATTATTTTTCCCATTTTATAATAATTTTTAAAATTTCATTTTGATATTTTGAATAAAGCCTGAATGTTTGCAGGCCGGTTTCATTCTATCTTGTATAAAAAAGTGTACGATGATGAATCTGCAATGATTATGCCATTAAAGTTTTTCATGTTTTTTATGACAAAACGACAGAATGACTGACTGAGTCTGCCAAATTAAAAAGTTAATAGTCTGAAGATGTATCATCCAAATCAAATCTGTAACTTTGATCCATTAAATTAACACATTTATTACTATGCCGATACATAAATCTGTAAGGAGGGTCACAACTCATGTTTTGAATGAGATGAAATTAAAAGGTGAAAAGATTGCTATGCTGACAGCTTATGACTATTCAATAGCAAAGATTCTTGATGAAGCGGAAATAGATGTAATACTGGTTGGTGATTCCGCATCAAATGTAATGGCTGGTTTTGATACAACACTGCCAATTACTCTCGACAACATGATATATCATGCCGCCTCTGTTGTAAGGGCTGTCAAGAGAGCATTGGTTGTTGTAGATCTGCCATTCGGCACTTATCAGGGGAACTCCAAAGAGGCATTAGTCTCATCGATAAGGATAATGAAGGAGACCGGTGCTCATGCAGTAAAGTTAGAAGGAGGCCTTCAGGTTGTCGAATCAATTGAGAGGATACTCTCTGCAGGAATTCCTGTTATGGGTCATCTTGGACTGACACCTCAGGCTATTCATAAATTCGGCACCTATGTCGTCAGGGCAAAAGAAGAAGAGGAAGCTCGCAGACTGATGGAAGATGCCAGGTTACTTGAACAAACAGGTTGTTTTGCAATAGTACTTGAGAAAATACCGGCTAAGTTGGCAGAAGAAGTCACAAACAGCCTGAAAATTCCTCTGATAGGTATTGGCGCAGGTGGAAAGACTGACGGACAGGTACTGGTACTTCATGATATGCTCGGTATAACCCAGGAATTCTCTCCCCGGTTCCTCCGGAGATATCATAATCTTTATGCGGAGATAAAGGGTGCCGTACAGGCTTATATTACTGATGTAAGATCTCAGGACTTTCCTAACGAAAAAGAGCAGTATTAATAAAAGCTGAGATGGCAGAAATACTATACGAAGACAATCATATAATAGCAGTTTACAAAAGATCTTCTGACCTGGCTCAAAGCGACAAAACAGGTGATGCCCCATTGGATGTCGAAATTAAAAAATACCTTGCAGAGAAGTATAAGAAACCCGGAGAAGTTTTCCTCGGGGTGGTTCACAGACTCGATCGACCGGTGAGTGGTGTAATGCTTTTTGCACGAACATCCAAGGCACTCTCACGGCTCAATGAGATGTTCAAAACGAAGCAGGTTAAAAAGATTTACCTGGCAATTGTAAAAGAACGACCACCTGAAGACGAGGCGACAATTACCCATTTTCTTAAGAAAAATGAGACACAAAACAAAACATATGTGTATGATACTGAGGTAAAAGGTTCAAAAGAGGCAAGTCTTACTTACAAACTTATAGGAAGATCAGAAAAGTATTACCTCCTTGAAGTTGAACTTCATTCTGGAAGGCACCATCAGATAAGAGCCCAGCTGGCTAAAATAGGATGCCCGGTCAAAGGAGATCTGAAATACGGATTCTCGCGTTCCAATGAAGATGGAGGGATAAGCCTGTTTGCTCGAAGACTTGAGTTTATTCATCCGGTTAAAAAAGAAGCTATCAAAATTATAGCCCATTTTCCCGAAGGGGATATATGGCCTGTATTCATGGATTCGGTTAAATAAAGAAGATGAGCCGGAAAATCTGGCTCATCTTCTGAGTTGAAAAAACTAAACTGATCGGAGTTGCTATTTCTTAATTGTCTTTTTTGATTCAACTTTTACTGTCTCCTTTTTTTCTGATCCTTCGCTGTTAATGCCAAGCTTATTTTCGACCTCCTTCGCCAGCTCTTGCGCTTTTGCTTCATCATTACCTTCTATAGTGACTACCATACCATCTTTTGCGATTACTATCCTGGTTTTATCAGCTAATGAGTCATTATCACCATCCTCTTTTGTACCCTTCATAATAACTTCGACTTTTTCACCACCTCTGCTTTTGTCTGAATTGGTATAGTAAATTACATCATTGCTGTCGCCTCCTTTATTTGAACGTATTGAATCAGTGCTTATAACCGTAACCTCATGAGCCTCTTTCCCTTCATTTGTCCCGTCAGTGGAATAAGTTACAAAATAATTTTTCTTTCCTTTATTATGTCTTGTATCGGCGCCATCCCCCTCATGTTTCGTAAATATGACAGTTCCATCCTTCAGCTTTATTGAATCCGGTGCCGGAGTATCCTTGTAAACTGTGTCAATTATTACCTTTGTTCCTGATCCGTCTTCTACTATTACTTTTATTTTTTGTTCGGTTTTTTTATCCTGTGCCGAAACCAATGCTGCAGATAGCATAAATATCAAAAAAGAGGCATAAATAATTTTGATCATTCTTCTCATGGCATGTATGGTTGATTTATTATACTTCAAAATTACTGTACTTTGGCGATCTTCCAGTTAATATTCGGTTAATAAGAGTTAATGAAAAGTTAAATACTTCTTTATTAACGACTTTATAATTTATTTTTGTAGCATGAACAGGAAGAAATTTACCGGTCTTATCATCATGATGCTTTTATCCATTATTGGCATTATATGGGTTCAGATAGTGTGGATTAAAAATGTTGTGAGTATCAGAAACGAAAGTTTCTATAATGCTGTTATTGTCAGTCTTAACAATGCAGCAAACTCTATGGAATCTTCGAGGAAAATGAATTTCTTTAATAACTTTATGTTAGCTGACCCCTTTTCAATAGATGACTCATCAGGGGATGATTCAGGTTATTTAAACATAGGTAATTATTCCTCATTACCTGGTAATAATTTTAGTTTAAGGATTACCAATCAGTCAGTTTCCCAGAATTCAGACAATGGAAAGGTGACTACTGTTAACAAATCTTATCTGATAACAAATGACACTATTATTTCTGCCCCGGCAACTCTGGATGTCAGTCCATTAAGAAGGTCAGGCAACAGATCTCTTGTTAAGCAGCGGGAAGGAATGAATACCAATTCAAGAGCATCATATATCCGTCAGAATGAGTTCCTCGACTGGGTCAAAAAAAAGGGAGGTGAGCTTCAAAATATGAGTGACCAGGAGATAACGGAGGTTTATCAGTGGGAAAAGACGCTTGAGTTTGACAATAAAGAGGTTGACTTCTACCTGAAGCAATCTTTCCCTTTCGCTGGAATTGAGACTCCATTTGAATATGCAATAATCAAAGATGGAGTAGTTCAGGACGGAACTTTTAAGACCTCAGGAAAAAATGATTTTCTGAAGAGCAACTATAAAGTCAGGTTATTTCCCGATAATATTTTTAGAAAAAACATTGTACTTTCAGTAATCTTTCCCGAACGGACTAATTATGTTTTGGGATCAATCGTGTGGATGCTGGGAGGTTCAATGCTCTTCTCTCTTTTTATACTTGCGACTTTTGCATTAAGTCTGTATTTTATTATAAGACAGAAAAAGATCTCAGAGATAAAATCTGATTTCATAAATAATATGACGCATGAGTTTAAGACTCCGATCGCTACAATATCTCTTGCAGCGGATACAATAACTAATGCTAAAGTAATTAATGATGAGGCAAGTATTCGACATTTCATCGGCATGATTAAAAAAGAGAACAGCAGGATGAATAAAAAAGTAGAAACGATATTGCAGATAGCCTCTCTCGATAAAAAGGAAATAGAATTCAAGTTTGAAAATGTCTCATTACATAACCTTATTGAACATGCTATTGAAACTATAGAGATCCAGGTTCATCAGCGAAATGGGAATATAGATCTTAAGCTGAATGCTGAAGAACCTTATTTATATGGCGACGGTGAACATCTAACAAATCTTGTAAATAACCTTCTTGATAATGCTATTAAGTATTCACCGGAATTTCCTGATATCACTATCACTACCAGGAACCGGGATAAAGGTATTATTCTGACTGTTGAGGATAAGGGTATTGGAATGACTAAAGCTGTTCAAAGTAAGATATTTGAAAGGTTCTACCGTCAGAGTTCAGGTAATGTGCATGATGTCAAGGGATTCGGACTTGGTTTAAATTATGCGCGGTCTATTGTTGAAGCCCACAAGGGCACTATTAATGTATTCAGCGAACCTGGAAAAGGAAGCCGGTTCGAGATATTTTTACCATTTAACTGGGAGAATTAAAATGAGCAACAAACCTGTTAAAATATTTCTTGTTGAAGATGATTTAAGTTTTGGATCAGTGCTTAAGTCATACCTCGAAATCAATGACTACTCTGTTGAGTGGGTTGATGATGGAAAATATGCAATTGATCATTTCAGAAAAGGAGTCTTTAATATCTGTATCCTTGATATAATGCTGCCTCATGTTGATGGATTCACTATTGCGAGCGAGATAAGGAAGATTAATAACGACATACCTATAATCTTTCTTACTGCCAAAAAGCTGAAAGAGGATGTCCTGAAAGGTTATGGAATAGGCGGGGATGATTATGTCACAAAGCCTTTTGATACTGATATACTTCTGGCAAAGATTCGGGCAATCATCCTGAGACGGGATTTTCAAGCCGGGACAAAGGATTTTTATGATATAGGTAAGTTTGTGTTTAACTCAAAACTCAGGACATTGACAATAGGCAACGATGAAAAGAAACTCTCACCTAAGGAGGCACAATTGCTCGAATTACTGGCTGTTAATCCGAATGCTTTGATCAGCAGGGAGATGGCGCTTAAAAAGATATGGGGCTCAGATGATTATTTTACTGCCAGGAGCATGGATGTTTATATAACAAAACTAAGAAAGTTTTTATCGGATGATCCTGATCTGAATATTAAGAATATCCATGGAGCTGGTTTCCAGCTGATTGTCAGAGAAGATTGATCTTCAGATTCTTTCTGTCGAATTGCAAGGGAAGCAAGTTGCTTATGCCTTCAATAATCAATGTTTTGTTTTTGCCTGATAAAATTATTTTTATCTGATTTCCGTTTTTCGACTCCTCTTCTGCTATTACCTGACGACAGTTACCGCAAGGAGAGGGAGTGTCATCAGTAAGCCCGTCCCTGGTCATTGATGCAATAGCAATAGCAACAGGCTTATCATCAGGATGATTTGATACGGTGTTCGAAAGAGCACTCCTCTCAGCACAGATCCCTGAAGGAAATGCAGCATTTTCGACATTAGCTCCACGGACTATAATACCACTCTCGAGCCTTACAGCTGCACCAACCCTGAATTTTGAATAAGGGGCATAAGCGTTCAAGGCTGCTTCTCTGGCAGCGGCAACAAGTTCCATGTTATCGGACTCCAGTTCTTCAGTTTTTTCATATTCTGTATATGAAAATGACATATTTTTCGTTCTGATCATGATACTTTTATTCAGTAAGGATTATAAAGGTAGCAAAAAAAGTTAGTAGTGTATGAAGTTTGAAGTACCTGAAGTTAAAGATTCTTATAACTTTAGGTCCTCCAGTCACTTTAGGCACTTTTTTTATTGTCATAAAATTTATATAGATGAGAAACAGACTATTTATTTTCATTGACCTGGTTTTAGTATCTTGTCTGTTTTCCTGTAAAGCTTATAAACCTCTGGTATCAACCAAAGTGTCTGATCAAACGGTTCAGGATTACGTAAATTCGTATAAAGATTTGGCTATCAGCGAGATGAAAAGAACTGGTATACCAGCAAGTATTACTCTTGCACAGGGCATTATTGAATCGGATTGCGGACACAGCTCTCTTGCCAGAGAGGCAAATAATCATTTTGGAATCAAATGTCATGATGACTGGACTGGTCCTACAATCAGGCATAATGATAACAGCAGAAATGAATGTTTCAGAAAATATCGAAGAGCTGAGGAGTCATTTTATGACCATTCTGATTTTTTAAAATCAGTATCACGCTATAGTTTCCTGTTCAGCTATAATTCAACTGATTATAAGGCATGGGCCCACGGATTGAAGAAGGCTGGCTATGCTACAAATCCTGATTATGCAAATATGCTTATCAGAACAGTTGAAGAAAATAACCTGTGGTATTTTGACAGGGGGTATGTTGCAGCTATCCTGCCGCCCCAGTCAAGTGATTCAATAAAAGGACCTCTTACAAATCATTCGGCTGACAGTATTAAAAAAACTGTAAAATCGCAGAGTGCGAACATGGCAGTATTGGCACGTGCGCCGAGAGTGAT
>Ga0302322_100003937_pt1 | contig 12820 bp, 6 predicted proteins | sample Fen_T0_2_FD_203757 | JGI IMG/M metagenome (GOLD analysis project Ga0302322, IMG submission 203757) | Peat permafrost microbial communities from Stordalen Mire near Abisko, Sweden - Fen_T0_2 | ecosystem: Environmental > Terrestrial > Soil > Wetlands > Permafrost | place: Sweden: Abisko...
ACCTGCTGATTCTCAAGGCGCTCCAGGCCGAGCCGATGCACGGCTTCGGGCTGGCCCAGCGGCTCAAGCAAATGTCGGCCGAGGTGTTCCAGGTGGAGATGGGGTCAATTTATCCCGCACTCGTCCGGCTGGAGAAGCAGGGCTGGATCAAGGGGGAGTGGGGTGTCTCCGATGCTAACCGCAAGGCGCGCTACTATTCGGTCACGGCTGCCGGCAGGAAACAATTCGAGGAGGAGAAGACCCAGTGGGCGCTGCTCTCGAGCACGATCAATGCGATGCTTAAGACCACGTGAGGACTATTTAAAAACACAAAGCCTTTTTTACACGAAGATCGCCAAGGAAGCAAAGGAACGGGTTTATCGAACCGACCGGCTTAGCGTCCTTCGCGACCTTGGTGTAAATCTCATCCCTGATCCCGATTGGTCATTCCCCTGGTCTTCCCATGCGCTGGCTCGCAACCACAGTCTTCTATGTGAAGTCGCTTTTCTCGAAGCGAAAGCTGGACGAGCAGTTGTCCGCGGAAGTTAGGGTACACGTCGAGTTGGCGACAGAGGCCAACCTGATTGCCGGCATGTCACCCGAGGAGGCCCGCGATGCGGCACTGAGGGAATTCGGCAACGTGGCCAGCATCCAGGAACGGACGCGGGATGAGCACGGCTGGGTGTGGCTGGAGCAGATGTGGCAGGATTTGTGTTACGCCGCGCGTGCATTGCGAAAGACACCGAGCTGCACGACCACTGCCGTGCTCACGCTGGCCCTGGGCATCGGGGTGAATGCGGCGTTGTTCACAATCTACAACGCCATTGCGCTCCGTTCCCTGCCGGCGCGTGCGCCGGACGAGCTTCTTTCCGTTAGGGGCCTCCCTGACCGCAAAGCGAAGCGCAACGATTCCTTCTTCACCTACGCCGAATATCTCGACTATCGTGATTCCAACCATGTGTTCTCGGAGCTGGCGGCGTGCTCTGCGGGAATGAGCGGGGGGCACCAGTTGGAAATTCCTGGGGCGGGGCCAGCATTGGCGCCAACGGCGAGCGATGGCCGGCCGTCTGATAATGTCTTTATCAAGGCCGTCACGGACAATTATTTTTCCGTTGTCGGCGCCGATTTGATGCTGGGCCGTTCGTTCCTGCCGGAGGAAATGCAGGTTTCCTCGCCGACGGTGATCGTCCTCAGCCATCGCTATTGGGAGCGATACTGGCACCGCGATCCGACTGTGCTCGGCAAGATCCTGCGCGTGGATGGGCGTGCCTGCACCGTGGTCGGCGTGACTGGTCCCGATTTTCTGGGCGATACTCCTGTCCCGCCCGCTGTCTGGATCGCGGCAACCACCGGATCGTATTCTGACGGCTATTTGGAGTTGGTTGGACGGTTGAGGGCCGGAGTTACGTCAGCTCAGGCCAAGACCGATCTCGACGTGATCGCTCAGCAGCGCGCCCAGGCTAGTCCGAGCGAAGGCGGCAGGACGGCGGTCGAACTCGAGCCAGCCATGCGCTGGATGCATTTCCCGCTCAACGTGGGGACTCTCATGGTATTATCTCCGGTGCTGCTCGGATTTGCGATGGTCTTGATGCTCGCCTGCACCAACCTCACAAACCTCCTGCTCGCGCGCGGCGTGACTCGCCAGCAAGAGATTGGCGTGCGGCTGACGCTCGGGGCGAGTCGCGGTCGGATTATCCGGCAGTTGCTCACCGAGAATCTGCTGCTGTGCGCGATGGGCGCTGCGGCCGGCCTCGTGCTCGCGTTGTGGGCGCTTCAACTCCTCCGGCCGCTGGTGTTGTCGTTCGCACCCGCGGAGTGGGCGCCGTTGACGGAGATGGGGCAGATGTTGAGCCTCGGTCCGGACGGCCGCGTCATCGCTTGCACCGTCGCGCTGGCGCTGATCGCAGCGGTCGCCGCGGGCCTGGCGCCCGCTCTGCACGCCTCGCGCACGAACCTCGTCTCCACCTTGAAAGACGAGGGTTCGGCCTTCGGGCAGCTCCGACATTCGCGTCTGCGCAATTTCCTCGTCGTGGCACAGGTTGCCGCCTGCCTCGTGCTTTTGTCGGGTGCCGGCTTGCTCCTGCGCAATATGCTCCGCCTGCGCTCGGAAGATCTCGGATTCGAGACGAAATCCGTGGTGGACGTAGGAGCGTCGTGGGCCAACGCGCCCTCGCCGGACGCAAAGCAGGCGTGGATCCGTGAATCCATGACCCAAGTGCGGGCGAGACCGGATGTCGCCGCCATCTGCGCCTCCGACGGCTGGCCCGGGCCGGGGCGGGGAATGGACAAAATGCGCAGGGTGAAGGATCCCGCCGTCAGCGACACGACACCGCTGGCAATAGAAACGCGGTATTGCCGGATCTCGGCGGGGTTTTTCGAAACGTTCGGGATCGCGGTCCGCGGCCGCGGTTTCACGCCACAGGAAGACTCGGATCCGCAAGCCCGGGTGATCGTCATCAGTGAAACGCTTGCCCGACGCCTCTGGTCTGACGCAGAGCCGCTTGGTCGCGTGCTCGCGATTGGCACCGGGCCCGGCAGCGAGGCATTTGTGGAATATCGCGTCGTGGGCGTGGCCCGCGACGTGCGTGACGATTTCATCCACCCCCGTCCTGAATTCGCCTATGCGCCTCTCGCGACCGAAGGGGGCGTGATCGCAAGCGTGTTTCTGCGTCCGCGCGGCGAATCAGCGACATCGCTCGCGGCGATTGCGAGTTCGGTCGAAGGAGCAGGGGTAAAAATCGATTTCCACCGGCGGACGGCGACACAGGTGCAGGAGCGATTGCTGCCTTTTCTTGGTGCTTCGGCGTTGAGCGGCGCGCTCGGTGTACTGGCCCTGCTGATGGCCTGCGTGGGACTCTACGGCGTGATGTCATTTTCCGTGCGTCAACGCACGCGCGAGATCGGGATTCGCGCTGCACTGGGAGCGACTGCCGGGCGAATCGTGCGCATGTTACTGCGCCAAGGCCTGCGCCTCGTGGCTTGGGGTATAGCAATCGGACTGGGCGGAAGCGCACTGTTATTCCTCTTGCTCTCGAAAGTCTGGTTTGGCCTGTCTTTGCATTTTGATGTCTGGGCGCTCGGCGGGGTGACCTTGTTGCTCGCGGCGGTGGCCCTGCTCGCGTGCTGGCTGCCGGCGCGGCGGGCAACAAAAGTCGATCCGATGATCGCCCTGCGGGCAGAGTAATCGCCATGAGCCTGTTCTCCAAACCAGCCTTCTACGTGAAATCGCTTTTCTCGAGGCGAAAGCTGGACGAGCAATTGTCGGAGGAAGTCAGGGCTCATGTGGAAATGGCTATGGAGGACAACGTGGCGAAAGGCCTGTCGCGCGAGGAGGCACGCTACGCCGCACTGCGCGAATTCGGCAACGTGGCGAGCATCCAGGAACGGACGCGCGACGAGCACGGGTGGATGTGGCTGGATCATATTCGCCGTGATCTGCGCCAAGGTTGGCGCATGATTCGCAAGACACCCGGGACCTCCACGGTTGTCGTGTTGTCCCTGGCGATCGCCATCGGGGTCAACGCGGTCGTCTTTTCTTGGATGCGCGGGCTGGTCTTCCGCCCGTTGCCCGGCGTGCCGCACGCTTCCGAACTGTTGCTGGTGGAGCCGCGCACGGAATCAGGATCCTATCCGGGCGCCTCCTGGCCCGAATTCCTCGACTTGCAGGATCGTCTGACCGCCCTCGATGGGTTGCTGGCCTTCCGCATGGCGCCCTTGAACTATGGGCTGCCGGGCCACGAGGAGCGCACGTATGCCCAGCTCGTCTCGGGGAATTACTTCCAAACCCTCGGTCTGCGCCCCGCCTTGGGCCGATTTTTCCGTCCCGAGGAATCAGCGCGGCCGGGTGCGGCTCCCGTGGTGGTGATATCCCACGATTTCTGGCAGACTCACTTTGCGGGTGACCCCGGAGTGATTGGCCAGGAGGTGCGGTTGAACGAACACCCTTGCACGATCATCGGCATAGCTCCCGAGGGCTTTCGCGGGACCTTTGTGGGATTGAGCTATGATCTTTGGTTGCCGGCCACGATGGCTCCGGTGTTGTTTTCCGAGGCGGACGAGTTGGAACGACGGGACTACCGGGGCTATTCGCTGCTGGGGCGGCTGCATTCCGGCGAGGCTGCGGCCGCGCGCACGCAACTGGCTGGGGCGATGCGGGAGCTTGCGACAATGCATCCTGAGTCCAACACGGGCATGCAGGCCGACCTGCTGCCGTTTTGGCGGGCACCGCGCGGCGCCGGCCGTCTGTTGCTCGGCGGCTTGTCCGCCTTGCAGGGGATGATGGTTCTGGTTCTTTTTGTCATTTGCGCGAACGCCGCCAACCTGCTGCTGGCGCGCGCGATTTCCCGGCGTCGGGAAATCAGCGTGCGGCTGGCCTTGGGCGCCCGGCCGCGCCAGATCCTCAGCCAGGTGTTGGTGGAGAGCCTGCTGCTCGGATTGCTGGCGACGATGATCGGTTTTGCGTTGGCCTGGTGGGGCACCGATGCGCTTCGCGCCGTGCCGTTGCCGGGAGGGTTTCCCTTCAAGTTTGATACCAGGCTGGAATGGGAGGGGTTGGCCTTTACCTTCGCCCTCGGGCTCGGTTGCACGCTGGCTTTCGGGTTGATTCCGGCGGTGCAGGCGGCCCGCACTGATGCGCAACTCCTGGTGCGGGTTGCCCGCGGCTCGGCCGGCCGGAGCCGGGTGCACCGGCTCCTGGTGGCGCTGGAAGTCGCGCTGGCGCTGCTGGTGCTGGTCACCGCGGCGCTGTCGATGCGCAGTTTTCTGGAGACCCGTCTTTCTGACCCAGGATTCAACGTGAACGGGGTGCTGCTGGGCGCCTATGATCTCACGGGGACGGGCTCCGACCGCTCCGCGGGCCTCCAGACCATGGATGAGCTGATCCGGCGGTTAAAGGCCAGCCCGGGCGTGACGGAGGCGGCGATCGCCTCCTGGGTCCCGCTGGATTTTCATGCAATGCCGGCCGCAGGTTTCAAGGTTGACGGCCACGCGAGTGGCGAGGGCGACATGGATCGGGCCCTGTCGTATGTGGTAACACCGGGCTATTTCTCGGTCATGGGCCTGCCTTTGGTTGCCGGCCATGATTTCGCCGGCCTCCTCAACCGGGAAGCTCAGCCGCAAGCGATCGTCAACGAGGAGTTCGCCTGGCACTATTTCGGGAACAGCTTGGCGCTGGGGCACAAGCTGGTCGGCAAGGTGCTCACCTATGAAATCGTCGGCGTGGTGCGAAATTCTCTGTATGAGACTTTTGGAGAACGCGTGCAGCCGATCGTCTACCTGTCCTACCGGGATCGTTACGTTTCCTACGGGCAGATTCATGTCCGGGTCAAGGACCAGGAAGCAAAACTGACGCCGAACCTGGGCGGGCTGGTACGCGAGATCAACCCGGCGATAGCGCTCTACGACGTGCGAACGCTCAGCGAGCACGTGGACAAGAACCTGTTCTTCCGGCGTATTCCCGCCCGGATGTTCGCCGTCCTTGGGCCGTTGGTGTTGTTGCTGGCGGCGGTGGGCATTTATGCGGTGGTGGCCTATGCGGTCGCCCAGCGCACCGCTGAAATTGGTGTCCGTCTGGCATTGGGTGCCACTGGTCGCCAGGTGGCCGCCGGCATCGTCCGCGAAAACCTGCGCGTCGTCTGTCTTGGCCTCGCCCCGGCGTGGTTTCTGGCCGTGGTGGTGATGCTGCACATGCGCGGCGGGGTCTTGAATGGCCCGGTTCTCCTTGGGGTACCGGCCCTCATTTTGCTCGTGGCTACTGTGGCCTCCTGGCTCCCGGCCCGGCGTGCGGCGAAGGTTGATCCGATGATTGCGCTGCGGGCGGAGTGAAGTCTTGCTGACAGTGTGTGCTTCAGGATCAAAGAATTCACCAGATGGCTGTTGCTCCTGGGACTGACTGCATGCCGGCACGCGCCGGCACCCGTGGCCACCGGGGGGAGTGCCGTAACCTTTATCGAACCTCCGGCGGCTCCGCCGCCTAAATCGGGAGCAAGCGAGATAAAGGAGGCGGTCAGCCATACCCTGTACATCGAGGCGCGGCCCATCAAGCCACTGGCCCTGCCCATCTATCCGGCGAAGGCGCTGGCGGCTAAGGCCGGACAGGCGACGGTGGGGGTGAGCGTGACCGTGGATACCAGCGGCCGCGTCACGGACATCCGGTCGAGCATCCTGACCTTTTCAACGCCGGGACCGTTTGCCGGGGATTTCCGCGCGGCGGTGGAAACAGCGCTGCGGCAGTGGCGGTTTGCGCCGGCGGAATCCCAGGAGACCGAACCGATCCTGGGGCTGGACCAGCCCGCCACCCGGGTGTCGCGCAGCGAGAAGGTGGAAACAACCTTTGAGCTGTCTTTCACCTTCACGGCCACGGGTGGCGTCCAGCTGAGCCCGACGGGGCGATGAAATCCAAAAGAGGACTAACCGCTAATCCGCGCTAATGATCGCTAATTGATACGGATCTGGGGCTGCAAACAGTTCTCCTGATCGAACAAGAACAGCAGCCACAGGACAATCTGGCTGTCCTGCATTAGCGCTGATTAGCGAAGATTAGCGGTTACCTATTACCGAATCCTTGGCATCACGGTCAGAAAATCAGAGCGGTGCGGCGGGATTCGACTCAATGGGCGGCGCGAGTCGGCCCGCTCGTTTGCTGCGGAAGAGAAACGATGCGAGGGCGGGCATGAGCAGCATCGCGCCGAGCATGTTGAAGAGGAACATGAACGCGAGGAGCACGCCCATGTCGGCTTGGAATTTCAGCGCGGAAAAGGCCCAGGTGCCCACACCGATGGAGAGGGCGAAGCCGGTGAACACGACCGACGTGCCCATCGTGGCGAAAGCCCAGCAAACGGAGTCTTCCAAAGAGTAGCCGTCGCGCAATTTCTCCAGCAGAGCCGAGCAGAGATAAATCCCGTAGTCCACGCCGATGCCGACGCCGAGGGCGATGACGGGCAGGGTGGAGGTCTTCAACCCGATCTCGAGGTAGACCATGAGTGATTCGGCCAGCTCGGTGACGATCATCAGGGGGAGGACGACGCAAAGCGTAGCTTTCCACGAACGGAAGGAAATCAGGCAGAGCACGATGATGGCCGCGTACAACCACGCCTCCATCGGGATCCGGGCCGCCTCGACGACCTCGTTGGTCGCGGCCATCACGCCGACGTTGCCGGTGGCGAGCTGGAACTTGACGCGCTCGTTGGGGTGGGCGGAGCGGAATTCCTTCACGGCGGCGACCACGCGCTTGATGGTCTCGGCCCGGTGATCCTTCAGGTAGATCATCACGGGGATGACGCTGCCGTCGTTGTTCAGGTAGCCCGAGGCCGTCTCGACGGGCGAGACCGCCTGGGCCAGGGCCGAGGGGTTGCGGGGAATAACCCGCCACTTGAGGCTGCCCTCGTTCCAGCCGGCGTTGATGGTCCGGGCGTAGTCGGTGAGGGCAGAAGTGGATTGGACGCCCTCGACGTTGCGCATGCGCCAGGCAAAGTTGTCAATCAGCGCCATGACATCGTGGTCGATGACGCCGTTGGGGATGGTCTCGGTGAGAGTGGTGATGGTATCGGCCCCGATGCTGAACTTGGAGGTGATGACCGCGGTGTCGCGGTTGTAGCGGGAGGTCTGCCGCAGCTCGGGCACGCCGGCGTGCATGTCCCCGATCTTGATTTTCCGGGCCATGAAAACCCCGCCGACCCCCAGGCCGAGCGCCACCACGACGATGAGGAGCGCGGGCCGGCCGGTGGTGAAGTTCACCAGCCGCCGCCAGGTCGGTTGGAGCGCGAAGCGGCGGAAGTTCACCCGGCGGCGAAATTCCACGGACATCGTCGTGTACGACAGGAGCACCGGCAGCAGGAACCGGTCGGTCAGGATGATGAGGCTGACGCCGAGGCTGGCGGTGATGGCCAGTTCCTGGATCACGGGCACCTTGACGAGGTAGATGGTGAGGAAGCCGACGGTGTCGGTGAGGATGGCGACGGTGCCGGGGACGAAGAGATTGCTGAAGGATTCACGGGCGGCGGCGAGCTCGTTGCCACCGATGTTCAGCTCGTACCGGAAGGAACGCAGCATCTGCGTCGCATGGCTCAGCGCGATGGCGAAGACGAGGAACGGCACCAAGATCGACATCGGGTCGATGCCGTAGCCGAAGAGGTTGAGCAGCCCGAGCTGCCAGATGACCGCACAGAACGACGTCAGCAGCGGCAGGATCGTCAGCACGAGCGATTGCGAGAAATAGAAGAGCAGCCACGCCGAGACCACGAGGGCGATGCCGAAGAACAGCAGGACGCCGCGCGCCCCGTCGCGCACGTCCCCGATGACCTTGGCGAAGCCGATGATGTGCACCCCGATGTTGTCCGTCTGGAACTTGGCCCGGATCCGCGTCTCCAGGGCCGCGGCCACGCTGGAGTAGTCGAGGCTCTGGCCTGTGGCCGGATCGATCTCCTGCAGGTTGAGGATGACCGCCGCACCGGTGTAATCGGCGGAGACCAGCATGCCGATGCGGCCGGACTTGACGATGTTCTGGCGCACCTGCTGGAACCCGGCCGGCGTTGGCGCGAAGTCACCAGGCACGACATTCCCGCCCTGCAGGCCCGCCTCGACCACCTCGATGTAGCGGACATTGGGGGTGAAGATGGACATCACCTGTGCCCGGTCCACGCCCGGCAGGTAGTAGGCCTCGTCGGTGACTGACTTAAGCGTCTTGAAAAATTCCGCCGTGAAGATGTCCCCCTGTTTCACCACGAGGGCGATGACGATCCGGTTGGCGCCGCCGAACTGGGTCTGGTAGACCTTGAAATTGCGGATGTACTCGTGGTCGATCGGGAGCTGCTTGGAGAAACTGGCGTCGACGCGGGTCCGGAGCGCAAACCAGCCCAGCACCAGCGTGGCCGCGGCAAAGAGCGCCAGCGTGAGATGGCGGTGACGGAAAATGAGGGCTTCGACGCGACGGATCATGGGATCTCAATCTTCTCTGTTGGCTCGGGTAGGGGCGTCGCTGGACGACGCCCGCGGGCGCGGACGAGCCGCGCCCCTACAGGTTCGTCATCCTTCGCTACGCTTCCGCCTTCGCCGAGGCTACGGCGGACAGACAGGATGACGGGTAGGGAGGAGGAAAGGTATTCGTTCATTTGACCGGCACCTGCAACCGCACCACGCCGAGTTCCCCGGCGGCCAGCAGGGCGCCGTCGGCCGTTTCCAGCAGGCCGGCCACCCCGCCCGTGTAGGCGGCCGGCTTCCAGCCCTCGAACGTGTGCCCGCCGTCGCGACTGAGGAAGAAATTTCCGCCCAGGCCGCCCAGGACGATCAGGCCTGATTTCAAGCGCAACCCGGCCTGGATGAGGATGGGCACGGGAATCGGTCGGAGCTCCCAGGTAGCACCGGCATCCTCCGACACATAGACATGGCCGCGCAGGCCGTAGGTAAGCAGGGATTTTCCACCCAGCGGCACCACGCCGAAGAGCGAGCCCTCGTACGGCACGGCCAGCTTGCGCCAGGCGGTGCGACCGTCGGGGGCAGCTGCAGATTTGCCTCCGGTCGACTTCACATCAAATATCGACCCATCGTACGGCAGGGCCAGCCTTGGCCAGGAGTTGCGGGCCTCTGTCGAGACCAACAACGTTCCGCTTTCTCCAGCCAGGTACAACGTGTCGTCAGCCGCGGCGGCTTGGTTAATGTGCACCTCATCGGGAACCGGAGAGGCCGGTTGCCAGGATTTTCCGCCATCGATGGTCAACCGGCCCTTGCCATAGGCCCCGACGGTCAGGCCGTGCAGGGGATCGCTGAAATACACGTCGAGAAAGACTGTTTCGAGGTCCTCGCCGGGATCCTGCCGGGACCAGGTCTGGCCCCCGTCGATGGTGGCCAGAATCACCCCGTCGTGCCCCACCGCCCAACCGTGCCGATCGTCGCCGAAGCTTACGCCCGTCAGCATGGCGCGGGTGGGGACGATGACCTGCCGCCAGCTGCCGCCCTCGTCGTCGGAGAGCAGGATATGACCGCGATCACCGACGGCCACCAACCGGTTGCCGGCCCGGGTGACGTCGAGCAGCAGTGACCGGCTGGCGAGCGGGGCGGGTTCGGAGTCGAGGGCGGCGAGGGCGAGCGGGAAAGAAAAGACGAGGGCGAACAGCAGGCGGCCCAGCCTGTAGCGGCGGTCTGTGACCGCCGTTATCGTTCGTCGGCGGTCATAGACCGCCGCTACAGCCTGGGGCAGGCGAAACATCATGGAATCGTCACCGGGCTTGTGGGAGCAGGCAAGAAAAAGGGCGGCCCGGTGAAGAGCCGCCCAAGGATGAGCAAGAGGTGATCAGCGGACGCCTTCCTGGCGGAGCTTGGCGGGCGTGTAATCCTGCGGGGAACGTTTCTGGTTGAACTCGTACATCTTGTTTTCGTTGTCGAGGCCGAAGGCCAGGTAGCGGCCGGCCAGCAGGTCGGTATGGACCTCAAGCGTGCTCCAGAAGGTGAGGGCATCGTAATAGTTGATGCAGTGCGCCTCGGAAACGCGCCAGAGCTGGCCGCGGCCGTCGTATTGGTCGACGGCGAGCACCTGCCAGCTGTCCTCGTCGACGAAGAACGTGCGGCGGGAATAAAGGTGGCTGGCGCCGGGCTTGAGCGTGGCGTCGACGACCCACACGCGGTGCAATTCATAGCGCGTCAGGTCCTGGTTGATGTGGAGCGGCTTGAGGATGTCGGCCACCTTCACCTGGTCGCTGTGCAGCTTGTAGGAATTGTAGGGGACATACATTTCCTTCTTCCCGGCAAGTTTCCAGTCGTAGAGCGCCGGGGCGCCGTTGAACATGTCGAACTGGTCGGAGGTGCGCATGCCGTCGGCCGCGGTGCCCGGATTGTCGTATTCGATCGAGGGGGCGAGGCGGACGCGACGCTGGCCGGCGTTGTAGATCCAGGCGCGGCGCTTTTCCTTCACCTGGTCGAGGGTCTCATGAACCACGAGGATGGAGCCGGCGAGGCGGGCGGGCGCGGTGACGGCCTGCTTGAAGTAGATCAGCACGTTTTCCGTGGCGAGTTCCTGCATGAGGGCCTCCTGCGGGAGGTCGTCGCGGCAATAGTTGAAGAGGAACTCGTCCTCGAACTGCACCAGGTTGTAGCTGCCGTCGCGCTGGGGCGCGGCCTGCCCGATGTGGCGGATACCGGTGATGCCACGGTACCGGGTCAGATGGTTCCAGATCACCTGCAGGCCGTTCTCGGGCTGCGGGAAGGGCACGCCGAGGACGGCGCCGGAGAAGCCGTTGCCGCTTTCCGTGAGGCGGGCGGTGGTGGCATATTTCTTGGTGGCGTCATAGACCCGCTGGGGGTTGGCCACCGTGCGATGGGTCTTGTACACCGGCATGGAGTAGTCGGCGTACGCCTTGAGCAGGGCCTGCTGGCCGGCGGTGAGCTTGTCAGCGTATTGCGCGACATTGGCCGCGGTGATCGTGAACAGCGGGCTCTCCCCCGCGAAGGGATCGGGATGGTGGTCGCCTGGCTTGTAGCCGGCGGGCGGGGTGGTGATGCCACCCTCCCAGGCCGGGATGGAGCCGTCGGCATTGCCCGCTTTCTCGCCGCCGAGGGGCGTGAGGTCGGCGCCGAGGCGCGCGGGATCCGCGGCAGTGGCGGTCAGGGAAAGTAACGCAGCGGACCCGCCTACGCAAAGGAGTGCTACGGCGCGGCGAGGAAGGAATTTCGTTTTCATGGATGGGGTAGGAGGCGGCGGTTTAGAACGAATACTTCATGGTGGCGGAGACATAGTCCCGGTCGGAGAGCAGGTTGAAGCGGCCGCCGCCGGAGAAGTTCACGTAGCGCAGCTCAAAGGCCCAGGCATTCTGGAAGGTGAAATCGGCGCCCAGAGTGACGGTCTTGCGGCCGTGCACGAAGTTGCCGAGCGGAAGCGGGGTGTTGCCGCCGACGTCCTGCGCGAACACGGCCAGCGGCGAGATGTTCACGCCGGCGAAGACGTTGTTGTAGTCGAGGCGACCCACCAGCTGGTAGCCCCAGGAGAATTTGTCGGCGAACGCATTCGAGGACTCGGAGAGCGGCTGGACGCCCGAGGCGTTGCTGCCGGACCCGTTCATGTAGGCCAGCTCGCCGCCGACGAAGGTGCCGGGGCCGTCAAAGCGCAGGGCGCTCTTGGCCGGGAGGTCGGCGTTGACGAAGCCGATCTCGCCGATGAGCGTCGACTGGGCGGCGCCCAAAATCCCGCGGCCAACCTTCGTGGCGGTCATCTGGCCGGTCCACACCTTCTGGCGCCGGTAGCCCGGGATGTAGGTGTTGAGCTGGCCGACATAGTTTCCGATCTGGTTGTTCAGGCCATAGGTGGGGTTGATCGAGGACAGCGCGGCGAAGAGCAGTTCGACGTCGTCCACCTGCAGGGGCTGGTTCGACCGGTAGCTGACCTCACCCTGGAGCGCGATGCCCTTGATATTGGTATTGAAGCTCGCGCCCATCAGGTGGATCCCCTTGGGAAACTCGATGAGGTAGTTGCCCGTCTGGGCGGCGGACAGGAAGCCGATCGTCTTGGCGCCGTTGGCGACCGACTGGGCGGCGGGATAAAACGCCGCATAAGGCGCCAGTGAGGCGGCCAGCGAGCCGGTCGGGACACCCAGGAGGGCCGAGCCCACCAGGTTGGGCAACACGGCCGCAATGGTGGCGGCGGGGATCCCGGCGGCGGCCATCGCCGGGGCGATGTTGGCATTGGCCAGCGAGCCGGCGGTCGCCTGCACGAAGGCTGAGCTGATGGCCGAGGTCGGAGTCCGCGCCGAGATGGTGGGCAGGCGGCTGTGGTAAGTCATGTAGTAGAAACCGAACTCGGTGTTGTTCAGCTTCTCGGCCAGGTAGCGGAGATTGACGCCATACTGGCCGCTGCCGG